>Ga0181529_10004273_pt1 | contig 15594 bp, 9 predicted proteins | sample PEATcosm2014_Bin_36_FD_119763 | JGI IMG/M metagenome (GOLD analysis project Ga0181529, IMG submission 119763) | Peatland microbial communities from MTU Mesocosm Facility, Houghton, MI, USA - PEATcosm2014_Bin10_30_metaG | ecosystem: Environmental > Terrestrial > Soil > Wetlands > Peat | place...
CGAATGCGCTACGGCGGGCACAGCGCGATGCCTGCCTCCGGGGGAGTCCCACTCGATCGTCTCGATCCCGTCCACCGCCGCGGGACGCTCCATTCTGCCGTAGACCAGGAAATCTCGTCCGGCGCCACGGCGAAGCGCCGTCACGCTCCGCATCATCTCCAGCGGATCCTCTGCGCTTCCGACGCGCGGCTCCCACTCGGCCCAGTTGTACGTCTCGCGGTTAAGCAGCGTGCCGTCCCCGATCATGACCGCGCCGGGGATCGAGCCCAGGACGCAGCTCCAGGCGGTTCGGATCTCGAGCGCGTAGGGATCGGGACCGACGCTCATCATGCCATGCAGGATGGCGCACTCGTGGTAGATGAACGGGAATATCGGCACATAGTCGCCCTGCCCGCTCGACGGGGCGCTGGGCCGCGCGTCGCTCTGCTGGAAAAGGGGCAGGCAGAACTCGTTGCAGGGCATCTCCGTGCTCTGGATAACGGCCGTCTCGCCGGCCTCCGCAGCGCGCCTCTGAAACTCCTCGATCATCTCGCGCATCGCGGCGGCCATCCACTTGCCCGGCATGGGCGGATGTCCGTGGTCCTCGGCAAAGCAGGGGAAGGTGGCTGCGTTGCAGTTCTGATCAAAGAACTGGATGGACTCCATGCCCCAGCCTATGAGCCGGGCCACGAAGTCGCTCGCGATCCGGCGCGTCTTATCCTGAGCCATGCAGCAGATGTAGCTGGGCCGCCAGTTACGGTCCCACACCTCCTCCCACGCCTCGCCGTCCCGCCGCCTGCAGACGCTCTCCGCGCCGCCATGCTCCTCATAATAGGCCCGGCCATCGTATCCGCAGAAGAGATGCTGCGTCACCCATCGCGTCCCGTTGCAGAACGATCCCACGCGCCAGCCGCGCTCGCGAGCCATCGAGCAGAACCGCGTCAGCGACTCGTCGCCGCCGACCGGAGGGAAGCAGTCCGGATAGACCCACGGACCTCCGCGCTCCCAGGACATAAGAACGGCGACGAGTGGCGAATCGACGCGGCGCGCGATACCATCCAGAAGCGGGATGCATTTCTCGTAGGGCAGGAAGGGTTCGATGGCGGGCGCCGGGCCGTCGTCCACGTATCCCTGAAGGCGGATCGTGATGTGCGGCGGCGAGTCGAGAAGCCACTGCGGCACGTCGGTGCGTCTGGCGAGGGGCGTGGCCCACTTGCGGGCCAATCCCCAATCGCGATAGATCGCGGCCGCATCCATCCAGTCGCCCGTGAAACTGCCCAGCACGACGTCGTACTCCAGCATCCGCTCGCCGCTCACGGGCCAGTCGCCGACGTGCGCCACTCCCAGGCGGACGCCCGGGCCGCGGCGCACGGCGCGAAGGAGCTTGACGTTCGCCTCCTCGTCCTCGCAGGCGAGGTAGAGCCCGGCGCCGTCGCGGCTCCAGGCCAGGAACTGGGCGAAGATGTATGCGGGATAGTGGAACGAGTTGCCGTTCTCGGGCACGAACTGCCAGCGCGCGGGCTCGTCGGCCGGAAGCTGCGCAAGGCCTTCGCCCTGCACCAACTGGCCTCCGTGTCCGCTCGGGATCGCAACGGCGCCCTCGGCGGGCACGACGACGAAGGGAAACTGGAGATCCACGATGCGCAGCCCCGCTCCGTTCCGCACCGTCGCGCGCCAGCGGCTGAAACGGTCACCTATCGATGCGAGGATGGTCAGCGTCACGTCGAGATCCAGGCCGCCTACGCGCCGGAAGGCGATGGTGAGGCGCACACTGTCGCCGCGCTCGTTTACCTTGACCTCCGGCGGCCCGGCGTCGTGGGAATCCAGGCGCATGTAGTCGCCGCCGTCGACAAGGTACTGGATCGCGAACGCCGGCAGATCGGCTGCATCGGCGAGCATCTCGACATGAGGCGAGGCGATAGGCCGGATGGAGACGAGGGCCCCGGTCGCCCGATCGATCCATAACCGGTCGGCGCCTGTCGTAAGGCCGATATGCGCTGGATTTGATATCATATGCACGCCTCCAACCCCTTCCTCGTTAACTGGGTCGGGGAAATCACGGAACCAAGGGGTCTTTTCCCGGCGCCGGAGCTGAGGGCCTACCCGGCGAGGCTCTTGCCGGCGACGCGGGCGGTGAGGATGCAGCCGCCGAGGAACGTGCCCTCCAGCGAACCCTTGCCGTGAATGCCGCCGCCTCCGAAGCCCGCCGCCTCGCCGACCGCGTAGAGGCCGGGAACCGGCTCGCCATCCAACTCGCGCAGCACGCGGCACTGCAGATCGGTCTGGATGCCGCCCAGGCTCTTGCGCGCCAGCACGAACTCCCGGATCGCGATGAGCGGCTTCGCTCCGGGGTCCAGTATCCGCTGATACTTGCAGGAGCGGACGCGGTCGCCGCGATACTGCAGCGAGTTCGCGATGCGCCGGAGCTGGTCGTCGTTGTGATACTGCTTGCCGCGCGCCAGCATATCGTCCCACCAGTGCACGGTCGCCGCCATCCGCTCCCGATCCAGCCTCAGCCCGTACAGATTGCGCCGATCCATCTGCTCCATCAGGTCGTTCAGGTTGTCCGCCGTCGCCACGTCCTCCGGGCACTCGCGGATCAGCCGGCCCACAAGCTCCGTATTGCCGAACAGGACGGACTTCGCAAGCCCCAGCTTCTGCTTGTAGCGGAACGCCGTCATGAAGTCGCAGCCCGAGACCGCGAGCTCCTTAATGGCGATCTTCCAGTTCATCACCTGCCACGAGTACTTACCCGGCTGCTTCAGAACGCTCGCCACAAGATGGCGCGTGTCGCCGTTCGCGATCATCGGGCCGGGATTCAGGATGCGCTCGCCGCACGCGTTCAGCCAGAGCGCCGAGCGGGGAGGAACGAGGCTCAGCCCGTCGTTCGCGCGACGGTTGGCCGGATGATGGATGCCGGAGGGGTAGTGCCACTGCAGATCCAGATGCGTCAGCGCGCCGCCCAGCGCCGCCACTCGATCGTGCAGCATCCCGTCGCCGTACTGGTGCGCGCCGTTCAGCAGCGTCTCCGGCGGATCGCCCCACGGCGCGTGCCAGTGCGAGCGCACATAACTCAGATCCCCGCCGCAGATCCCACCGGACGCGACGACGACCCGCTCAGCCTGCACCCTGAACTCGGCTCCGTCCTCCATCCGCCTGCATCGCACGCCCGTCGCGCGGCCGCCCGTCATCTCGATTCCGGAGACCTCGGTATCGAACAGAATCTCCAGACCCGATCGGCGCGGATGGGCGTCGAGCGCCGCCGCGAGCCGTTCGACGATCTCCCAGCCCGTGCCCCAAGTGATGTGCCAGCGGGGAATCGTGTTGCCGGGGCAGTAGAGGCCGCGCTCGGGCCAGTTCACGAGCGGAAGGAACTTTACGCCGTGCGTGTGCAGAAACTCGTAGATAAGCTCCCGGGAGTTTTCGCAGTAGAACTTGCCCCAGGCTCGCGGCCAGCGGTCGTCCGGATCGAAGTCCGCCACCGATTGCCAGTCCTGCCAGGCCAACTCGGGCGAGTCCTTCAGGCCAAGCCGGCGCTGGTGCGGCGTACCGATCATGTGGATGCCGCCGAACGACTCCTTCGCCAGCCCGCCGAACTTATCCGGGCGGTCCTTGTCTATGAGCAGGACGCGCCTACCGCGCTCCAGAAGCTCATAAGCGGTTACGATTCCGGCCAACCCTCCGCCGGCGATTACGATCTCGGTTTGTTTGGACTGTAAGGTCATTTTCCGGCTCACGCAAAGCTCGCGAAGATCGCAAAGAAAAGCGATCCGATGGGGCGGGCACTCCTACAGGAAGGGACCCACAGGGCATTCGGGGGCAACTGAAAGAGACTACCCGACGATACGGGAGATTCGCATCTCCTCCAACCGTTCCGGGGCGTAGCCGAGCTCTGCGAGGATCTCCAGCGTATGTTGACCCGGCTCGGGCGGCGGCAAGTCGAGCTCGGGCTTCGACCGGCTGAACCTCGGGGCGGGCGCGGGCTGCACGACGCCGTCCCGCGTTACGAAGGTCTGCCGGGCGGCGTTGTGCGGATGCTCCGGCGCCTCATCCAGGCTCAGAACAGGCGCCACGCAGGCATCCGAACCCTCCAGCGCGTCCATCCACTCCTGCCGCGGCCTGGATGCGAAGGCATCCGCCAGCGCCTGTCGCAGCCGCTGCCTGATCGAGGGATCGTGCTGCTGCAGGAGGGCCGGATCGTCCAGTCGGAGAAGCTCCAGAAGCCGGGCGTAGAACTTCGGCTCCAGCGCGCCGACCGCTATCCACTTGCCGTCCGCGCAGCGATACGTGGCGTAGAAGGGCGCGCCTCCGTCGAGCAGGTTCGCCTGGCGCTCGTCGGTCCAGAGGCCGGATTGCCTGAACCCGTAGATCATCGCCATCAGCGAGGCCGCGCCGTCCGTCATCGCGGCGTCCACCACCTGTCCCACTCCGGTGCTGCGCGCCTCAAGAACGGCGCAAACCAGCCCGAAGGCGAGCAGCATCCCGCCGCCGCCGAAGTCGCCCACGAGATTGAGCGGCGGTACGGGCCCGGAGTCCGCCAACCCGATGGCGTGCAGCGCGCCGGTCAGGGCGATGTAGTTGATATCGTGCCCGGCCGACTGCGCCAGCGGGCCCTCCTGCCCCCATCCCGTTATGCGGCCGTAAGCCAGGCGCGGATTCCGGTCGAGGCAGATCTCGGGCCCGAGCCCCAGCCGCTCCATGACGCCGGGCCGGTATCCTTCGATAAGCGCCTCGGAGCGCTCGACTAGCCGGAGCGCGACCTCGCGTCCCTCCGGGTTCTTGAGATCGACGACGATCGAGCGCCGGCCGCGCAGGAGCACGTCGTAGCCCGGGCTCGATAAACCGCCGCCATCCGCGCGGTCGATCCGGATCACGTCCGCGCCCATGTCGGCGAGCATCATGCCGCAGAACGGGCCCGGCCCGATCCCGGCGAACTCGACAACGCTCAGCCCATCTAGAGGTCCCATATTACGTGCGAGAAACGAAGATCCAGGGATAACCGGGGAGACGCGCCCCAACCGCTATTCGCGCGCGTGCACGAGGGCGTGTTCCGGAAACGCGGGATCCTGCTCCGCCATATCGCGCTCCAGGTTCTTCAACTCGCCGGCGATCTCACGGATAGCCACGCCGCCGGCATGGAGCACACCGCCGAGCGTCATGAATCCGTGCACCATGCCGTCGTAGCGCGTGAGCCGGACGGGCACGCCCGACTCGCGCAGCCGCGCGGCGTACGCCTCGCCCTCGTCACGCAGCGGATCGAACTCCGCCGTTATGACCAGCGCGCGAGGCAGTCCGGCCAGCTCATCTGCGCGCATCGGAGAGATCCGTGGATCCTTCCGGTCCGTACCGTGCGGAAGGTAGGCCGACGTGAACAGGTCCAGGTGCTCCTGCGTGAGGATATAGTTCTTATCGCCGTACTTTCTCCAGGAATCGGTGGCGGCAGCCAGGTCTGTCGCAGGGTAGATGAGCGCCTGAAGCACGATCCCGGGTCCGCCCGCCTCGCGCGCAAGCTGGCAGACCACGGCCGACAGGTTGCCGCCGGCGCTGTCCCCGCCGACCGCGATGCGCGCCGGGTCGGCGCCGATCTCCGCGCTATGTTCGGCCGCCCACTTCACGGCAGCGAATGCATCTTCGACGGCGGCAGGAAACGGATTTTCCGGCGCGAGCCGGTAGTCCACGCTCATGACCATCCAGCCGGACGCATTCGCCAGCATTCTCAGCGGCGCGTCTGCCATGTCCAGGTCACCGATAGTCCAGCCGCCGCCGTGATAGTAGACCAGGCAGGGGAGGGAGGGCGCGTCCGACGGCCGGTAGATCCGGACCGGAATCGCGCCGGCCGGGCCGGGAATCGTCCGATCCTCCACGTGCGCTATAGGCTCGGCCTCTCCTGCGAGCGGCGCGGCGAGACGGAGCATCTCGCGCCATCCCGCCACGTCGCCCGGGTCGGGCGCGGGCATGCCCTGCAGCATCTCCAATAGCTGGACTGCTTCCGGGTCCAGCCAGTCCCGCTCTCCCGTGGTCTCTTCCGATGCCGTCGCCGCCATTTTCCTCTCCTTTCGATCTAAGTTCGATCTCAATCCGGGAACGGGCAGCCGTCCCGTTCGTCGGCAACCGGTCTGCCCCGGCATGCGAGCCGGGGGCGATGCGATTAACAGTAAATGGCCGCCGCGCGCCGGTCTCACGCGGTTTCGGCCAGGCCCTGCGCGCCGGCCGTGGGCCGGGCAGGCGCGCGCGAGGGCGATCTGAGGTCGAAATCTCCGGGTCTCGCGGCTCGCGTCCTGCGCCGATAGGCGATGACGGAGCCGGGCCAGATAACCGGATTCTCGCCCGTGCGATGGTCCTGATACCAGCTCGTGCAGCCGCCGGTCTGCCAGACCGTGCCGGCGAGCCGCGAGCGCATCTCCTGCAGAAAGCTCTGCTGCCGCTCCAGCTTGACCTCGATCACCGGGCGGCCGCGGCTGCGCATCAGCCTGAGGCAGTCCATCACGTAGCGCACCTGCGCCTCAATCATCAGGACCACCGAGTTGTGGCCGAGTCCGGTGTTCGGGCCGAGCAGCAGAAACAGGTTCGGATAGCCTGCAACGGTGATGCCGAGGTAGGCTCCGGCCCGGCTGCGCCAGGCGTCGTGGATCTCCACGCCGTCTTTACCCACTATGCGCGTGCCGCGAAACGGCTCCGCGACGTGAAAGCCGGTGCCGAAGATCAGCGCGTCGAACTCTCGCTCGGCTCCATCTTCCGTTACAATCGAGTCCGCTCTCGCCTCCGCGATCGGCGTGGTGACAAGCTCGACGTTCGCGCGGTTAAACGCGGCGTAGTAGTCGTTCGACATGAGCACGCGCTTGCAGCCGAGCCTGTACGCCGGCGTGAGCTTCGCGCGGAGCTGCGGATCGGCAATGTTCGTCTCCAGCCATTTGCGCGCCATCGCCTCACCGGTCTCCTGCATCTTCCGGTTGCCGAGGAAGCCGAGGACGACCACTTCATGCCGCCAGAACAGGGCGGTTCGGAAGGCGAGCGTTGCGCCGGGGAGGCGCCGGAAACGCCGCTTCGCCCCTTCGCCGAACGCGAAGTCCGGCTTGGACATGACCCAGGGCGGAGTACGCTGAAAGACCGTGAGCTTTCCGGCGAGCGGCGCAATCTCGGGAACGAACTGGATGGCGCTCGCGCCCGTCCCGATTACGCCGATTCGTTTGCCGTTCAGGTCGACGCTCGAATCCCAAACGGCGGAGTGGAATGCGGGTCCTTCGAAGCTCTCGATTCCGGGGATCTCAGGATAGTGCGGGACGTGCAGCGCGCCCATGCCGGACACGAGCACGCGCGCATGGATGGTGAGATCGTCCGCGGCGCAGACGAGCCACCGGCCCCGCGCCTCGTCCCAGCGGGCCTCGTGCAGTGGGGTATTGAGCCGAATGAACGGCGCGATTGCGTGCCTCTGTACGCAGCTCTTGAGATACTCCTCGATCTCTTGCTGGGGCGCGTACATCCGAGACCACGCCGGATTGCGGTCGAACGAAAAGGAGTAGAGATGAGACGGAATGTCACAGGCGCAGCCGGGATAGCGGTTCTCGTACCAGGTCCCGCCGATCTCGTCGCTCCTCTCGATGACGAGGAAGTCGCTCATACCGGCCTGCCGCAATTTGATGGCCATGCAGATGCCGGCGAATCCCGCGCCGACGATCAGGATATCGACCGAGATCTCCTCCGCTCTTGCGGGGACCTGTGCCTGCTGCTTCACCCTGGTTCCTCCGGAAACCGATCGCGCCTCACGTCACGATATGGCCGGGCGCCGGGGCCCGGAAACAATAATCAGTATTCGACAATCATGCCGCCAATTCCTACCGATATGCGTTACGGGAGTGAAATTCGGCTATGGGAGGCTCTCAGGGTTGCGAACGTACGAGGAATCCCCGGCTGTACAGCGCGCCTATGATCGCCGCGATCTCGCCGGACAGCTCCGCCTCTGCACCCTCTTTCCCACCTTCGTCCGTGAGGCTGGCAGCCAGCTCTTGCGCCGACTTCGAGCCGTCCAGATTCTGGATGACCCATGCCGCCAGGGGCGAAAGGGCTGCTTCACGTTCGCGCTCGTAGTCGAAGAGGACGATGTCGTGGTCGCTGCCGTCCGGCGCAGCATCGCGCCACTCCCCGTGTCGGAAGCAGCCTATCGCGAACTGGCCGGAAGGTGCGAAGCACTTCTCGCGCAGGAGGGCGTCGGCCACCGGCTCCGGAGGCGCGCAGGCGCGCTCTCGCGGCATCCGGCATGCCAGTGCGGCGCCGCATTCACGCAGGCAGATCAACCTGTGAGCGTCGACCGCGAGGCCGAGATGGGGAAAGGGATTAACGGCTTGCAGGTCGCGGCGCAGCCGATCCCACATTGGCGCGGCATGAGGAGGCAGGGTGTGTTCGATCCTCAGTCCGAGCGACGCGCCGCCGTCCGAAGCGTCGTGAATGCCGAAAGCCGCCGGATCTCGAGCCACGGGCGAGCCTCTCTGAAGCTCGAAGGTGCCGAAAGAGAATGATGCGGCTCCGTGCGCCTGCTCCATCACGAACTCGTACGTCGATTGCGCCTCATCGATCGTCTCGCCCGGAAACCCGAAGAAGAGCTGTAGATTGAACGCGATTCCCACCTGGCGACAGTCGCCGAGAATCCTGCGCACGATCCCTGTCCTCGTGCCCTTTGCCATCGAGTCCAGAACCCGGGGTGAAAAGGACTCCAGGCCGAATATCAGTTGCGCACAGCCGGCCTGGCGCATCTCTGCGAGCAGTTCGGCGTCCAGAGCCGGCTCGAAGCGCGCCTCACACTGCCACGACAGCGCGGGTCCGTCCCAGATAAGCCGGCGCGACAGCGTGCGGAGGGTGGCTGGCGCCACGCAATCGTCTCCGAAGCTGATGCACGTCGCGCCGTACCTGCGATGCAGCTCGATGAGATCCCGGTGCACAAGCTCCGGATCGCGCCTCCGGTACGGCCCGCGCGTGGAAGGCGATACGGTGCAGAAGGCGCACTTCCCCCAGTAGCATCCCCTTGACGTGGACAACAGCAGGACCGGCTCCGGAGCGAGGTAGTCGTGCAGCGGCAACCCGCTGTAGTCCGGCGTGGGCAGGCTGTCGATCTCCTCGACTGCGCGCCGGGTCTTCTCGATGCGTCCTTCCCGTCGGTACACGAGGTTTGGCACGTCATCGGGGCTGGTCTCGCCGTCCAGGGCGTCGCACAATGCGGCCAGTCCGCTCTCGCCCTCGAACGCGATCAGGAAATCGGCCCAATCGAAGACCTCCGGAGATTCCTCGATGTGATCGTACCACTGGCTTACGATCCCGCCTCCCAGTATTATCGACGCGTCCGGCGCCAGGCGCCGCAGGAGAATGCACAGGCACACTGTCGGGAGGATCTGGGATCTGTACGTTACGGATATCCCGATCGCCGCCGGTTCTGCCTTCACAATGCGGCGGGCGATGGGCTCGAGGCGGCCGGAAAGCGCCTCTCCTCGGGGGCCTGTGGCCCAGGCCGTTAGATCGCGGCCGGTCAGGGAGGGCCCCAGCCGCGCGAAGGGATCGCGCTGGAATGGCAGGCCGCACGCGCACAAGAGGGCGACGGCGTCCTGGATCAGCCGGTTGCTGCGGTTCAGGCGGCCAGGATCGCGGAACGCATCCAGAGTTGTGAGATCCGCGACCGCGGCCTCGATACCCGCCACGACAAATGGCGCCTTCAGACGCGCTCTGGCGAGCGAGTCGTATTCCGCGGCCTCGTCTTCCGAAAGCGTGGCGCGAGCATCCAGCTCTTCCAGTCGAGCGGCGGCTTCGAGTGCGGCATCGGAAAGCACGTCCGGCTTGAGACATGCGCGGACGAAATCGAGGTTCCCGTCGATGCATTCGACCTGGTGGACGGTGCGGGCGCGCAGGTACGCGAGAAGAGCGGGGAGACTGGAATAGGGCTGTGTGGCATCGGCCAGGGGCGGATAGATGAGCGCCAGCCTCATGTCCGATCCCACTCCAGGAGCCCACGTCTCTCCATGTCTGCGTAGAACTGCTGCACGACGGAGCAGTTTTCCGGACCCGCGGCCCTGAGGATGTCCGCCAGAGTCGACCGTCCGTCGCATGCGCTCAGGAGAGCAAGGCCGTCCGGGCCCACGGCAGCCAGCCTGTTCTTCTCCGGGCTGAACGCGTAGTTGCTGGGCGAAGCGGCAATATCGTGAGGCGTCTCCTCCTCCAGCGCGTGGCCGACCTCCTCCAGGCTGAAGGCCAGCGCGACCGGCGTGAGATCCCGGCAACGCTTCGGGATGAGCGACTCGGCAGGAGCCGTATCGATGAGCAGCGCTTTCTCATCGGCCGGCGGCTCCGGAATGTAGGGTGGGAGAAACGCAAGATGTGTCCGGGAGATCGGCGAAAACTCCCTGATGCCGCGAAGCTCCGGCCTCTTCCGAGACTCCTCCACAATCCTCGTGACCTGTTCTGCGGTCAGCCCGCTCTCGACGCGATAGTCGACGAAGATTCTGAGGTCTTCACCGGCAACGGGCAGGACCTCCGTGATGCCGTATTCCGACGGGCGTTCGAATACCGGCGCGCGTTCCACGAGTACGAAGTTCGTAAAGCTCGCTGCGCTCAGCATCTCCCGACGGTCCTCGACGAAGCGCAGCGTCTCTTCGGCCTCGCTTTCCAGCTCTCCGGGGAACCCGATAATCAGCATCGCCATCGTGCGGATGCCGGCTGCGTGGCAGTCGCGAAGGATGTTTGCCGCCGTGTCGAGAGAGATGCCTTTGTGCATCCTGCCCAGGATCCGCTGCGAGGCGGACTCCATCCCGAACATCAGCATGCGGCATCCGCCTTCGCGCAGGCGGCGTAAGAAATCTGAATTGAGCGCCGGCTCCATCCGGACTTCGGCGAGCCAGTCGTGCCTCCGTCTCTCTGCGGTCTCTGCGCCTGCGAGAGATCGCAGCAGGCGGGGAGTCAGACACTCGTCGGTGAAATAGAAGCACTCGGCGCCGTAGCGCTCGGCGAGCAGGTCCATGTGCTCCAGAGCGCGGTTCGGATCGGCCGCCCGGAAATTGCCTCGATAGATGTAGTCGTGAGAGCAGAAAGCGCACCGTCCCCAATAGCACCCGCGCGATGCGAGCAGGGGCAGGAGACGCACGGGAGACAGGTAATCGTCGAGAGGCAGACCGTCGAAGCTGGGCGGCGGCAGCTCGGAAACGGCAGGCGCAGGCTCCGGCGGCTCGTAATGCGGCGCTGCGCCTTCGAAGCGCAGAACGCCGGGTATGCCGGCCGGGACGGCTCCGGCGGCAAATGCCTTCAGGTACCGCAGCAGAGGACGCTCGCCCTCGTAGAGGACCCACGCGTCTATCAGGTGATTGAAGGACGCTAGCGCGTCCCATTTGCCCTCGAGGAAGCAGATCAGTCCGCCGCCGGCGACGATGTGCACGCCGGGTATCTGCCTCTTCAGCTCCGCCGCCAGCGTAAGCCCCGGAACAAGCTGGCTGTAGTAGTTGATCGAGATCCCGATCAGATCGGGAGACCGCAGCGCGATCCCGGCTGCCTCTCTCTCCATGAAAGGCAGGAAGAGATTCTGCTCCCTGTCGCGGATCGCATCGAGCACGGCGGAGCTGCGCGTCGGCAACTGATCCATCGAGAAGACACGGGGATACCAGCGCACCGGATAGTGCGCGGCCGAGACGAGCTCCATTGCCCGGTTGACAACGGAAGAGGCCTCTTCATAGGATGCTCGCGTGCGGTACGTCTCAAGGCGCCTGAGAGCGTCCAATGCCCACTCGATCGAGCCGGTCGCGAGGTCGGCCGAGAGCAGGCTCTCGGTTGTGATGCGGAACTGCTGGACGTCCGAGCCGGCGAGCACCGGCTCGGACTCGAATGCGCTCTGCCGGGCGCGCAGCGTGTCTGCGCACTGCCGCAGGACGTCGGGCGTGAGGAAATCGACGTATGACCGGATGTTCAGGTCGAGCAGATCGACGTCCTCTCCGTTCTCCAGAAGGTAGCCGGCCAGCGCGCAGATGCCCAGTGGCGGGTGCGCCGGATCCGACGCCGGAGGATAGATGAGGAGCGTGCGCATCAGCTCTCCTTGCCCAGGCGGCTGGCTGCGCGGCGCTCCACTCCGGAAATGCAGTAGGGGTTATTGTGAGGTGAGCCGGTGGCGCCGAGGGACATGAACGTGCATCCTCCCCGGCAGATTTCGCCCATCTCGCATCCGCTGCATGCTCCGTGCAGGTCTGCTGGTTTGAAGTGGCGTGTGTAGGCGAAGCCGCCCGGCCGCTCCCAGATCGTCTTCAGGGATTCCGTGCGGAGGTTGCCTTCCACAAACCGTTCGGACTGAAGCGAAAGGCAGCCTTTTACGTTGCCGTTGGCTTCGATGCCGACCGTGAGACATCCGGCCGAGCAGCCGCACCAGAAGTCGAAGGGGCCGCGCTCGGGTGTGGCGCGCAGCTCGGATTCGTGGCGTGAGAAGTATCCGACGCTGTCGCCCACGCTCACGTTAACGCGATTTCGCCGCTTTGCCTCGACGATGAAGTCCGCGATCGAAGGGACGTCCTCCGGGAAGAGCTGGAGCTCGGGATGTTCCGCCAGGCTGCCCAGCGGCGAGCCCAATTGGATGCGCCACAGGTTTGCCGGAAGAGACGCGACGAAGTCCTCCATTGCAGGCAGCTCGTGCAGGTTCATCTGGTTCACGTGGGTCACGATGTTCACGAGAATCCCCTGCGAGGTCAGTCTGGCGAACGCGGCGCACACGGCGGCAAACGAGCGGGGATGGCGGCGGATGTAGTTGTGCGTCGTCTCCAGACCGTCCAGGCTGAGCCCGACGAGCGAGATCCCCGCGCTGCGAATTTCGGCAGCGGTTCGATCTGTCACCGCCATCCCGTTCGTAATCAACGATACGTACATCCCGAGTGCGTGCGATCTCTCGGCCAGCGCCGCCCATCCTTTGTCAAGCAGCGCCTCCCCGCCCGAGAGCGTTACGTGCTCGCACCCGAGGTCTTTTAGCTCCCGGCAAACTCGCAGCCGCTCCTCCTGGGTCAGCTCTTCGCCGCGGGTTCGGCCCGCGCCCAGTCCGGATGCACAATGGCGGCAGTGCAGGTTACAGCGTGCGGTCAGCTCCCACACGCAGTTCTTTGGCCGGAGCTTAATGTTCTGCAGGATCTCAAGCATCGCGGTTCACGCCACTCCGACGTTTCCGCCGCCGCCCCCGCCTGAGCCGTAGGCGACCTCGCCGCTCAGGGCAACCTCAAGCTTCTTGGCCAGCTCGAGGTCTGTTACGTGGGCATCAAGAACGGACTTGATCCGCTTCACCAGATCCTCGCATTTCCAGACGTCCACCGGGACGTTCACGCGGACGGGCTTTGGGTCCGACTTTTCCGACGCGCTCATTTGATCCCTCCTCTCGTACGCACGCGCATGTCATATAGTGAGTTGCGCGGTATGGCGTGCATACTGGAATGTTCGTTAGATAATCTTACTGTAAACTCCTGCCTGTTGCAATTGGCAACAGAAGATTTTCTGGACTCCTTGACCGTCGCCCGGACCCGGCCTGCATCGCAAAGAGGAAGCCGAGAGCTGCGGCGAGGACGGGACCGGAGGGATCGATCCAGATCTGATTCATCATTGCCCAGGCGACGCCGATGCCGAAGCTCAGCACAAGCAGCACGGTGAGAGACGAGGCGAAGATCGGCGAGAGCCGGAAGCAGATGGTCCCGACGGCGATCCCGAACAGGATGGTGAGGAGCGAGTTGACGATCCGCGGAAGATCCTGGAATCCCTGGTCCAGGATCACCGACCTCGTCGCGGCGTTCGCCGCGACGAGCGCATCTCTGCCGAACGGCATGCTCGGATCGCTGACCGTCCGGTCCGGCTCGACGAACACTATGCGGTTTCGGAGGAACTTCTCGGCATGAAGAGGCCGTTCGGTATGGGCAGAGTGCGGCCACTGCGTATGCGCGACCGGGCCGTGCAGAAGATCCTGGATGGCCATCCGCGGCGTGAGCGAGTCGGCAGGCATCCAGGCGGATTCGAAGACGGTCACGGCATTGCGCGCGCTGAGAGTCCGGACGTGCAGCTTCCGAAACGCGGCCGAATCTGCGAGGTCCGCAGGCGCAATGGCGGGCAGCGCGACGTGGCGCTGAGCGGCGCAGAGCAGCAGCGGGACCGGCGTCGGCTTCCCCTTGCCAGGCAGGCAGAGAAGCGGAGTCGCGCCGGCGGATCGTGGACCCACCCAGTTGTAACTGCACTCTTTTGCGGCGCGCTTCAGCGCCTCCGGCACTTCCGGAGGATCCGCCAGATCCCGATCGATACGACTGAGATCGATGGTCACGTTTCCTGCGGCCCGAATAGCGGATAGCAGCTCGCCGAGATCGCGGCGATTGGCGTCCGACACGGCCCGGCATTCGGCGGAGTCGAACTTCGGTTCCTGAGGCGACCGTGCCGGTTTGGGCTGGAAATAGGGCGGAAAGATGACGATCCGGGTAGTGTGCATCCCGGCAAGCTTTCGAATCACGTCCGCCTGGACGGCGGCCTCGGACCGCCGCACCTCAGCGTCGTAACGCGTCGTCGCGTCCATCGTGAGCAGCACAACATGAGCGTCGCCGCTTACGCGGCTGTTCAGGCCCCCGGGAAAACCGCCTGCCGCGTACATCCCTCCCGCCAGCGCGAACCCCGAGATCGCGGGAATGAGCGCCGGCACGAGCGCAGCCAGGCAGCCGGAGAGCAGGCCCAGCGCGCAGCCGCGCAGATCCAGCTTGCGCTGCCCGCCCCGCACCGAAGGCGTTAGAAGGCGCAATACGGTACCCTCGACGCGACGGAATCCCATCTCTGCAGGTCCTGCTGCGCGGCGCGCGATCGCCGTCGAGATCCACACGGCCGGAACGACGGCTGCCGCCATGATCTCCTGCCAGAACCATTTGCCCGCCACGCCGGCAAGCAACGGAACGCCGCACGTTACAGAGACGGCGAACCAGTAGGCGCCAAGCGTCACATTCGGGGACTCCGACAGGCCCGATCTGCCTCTGCACAGGAAGGGGCACACCCACAGGCTGGCAAGCGCGGGAAAGGTGACGAAGAAGAGCGAGATTCCGAACCAGAAGAGCGTGAAGGGGCCCGCGAGTTGGGGATCGAGTACCGGCCCGAAGTCGTCGCGCATCCAGGCCGTCCACCATGCGAGCGACGCGAGCCAGACGGCAAAGTACATTCCTACGGTCCAGCGGATCGCGGCCGAGCCGTGGCTGCCCAGCCTGCTCTTCGCTCCAGATAGCCACGCCGCCGACACGAGTATCCACACTACGTTGACTGCTATGAGATAGTCCAGAACGCGTTTGCCGACCGGAACCCGCGGCTCGAGAAGCAGGACCGGCAGACACGCCAGATAGATGATCCCGGCCACGATGAGGTGAAAGCGCGGGTGGGCGCGGATGGCCGCGACGAACTGCCGGATCCTGTTCATTCGACTCGCTCCCGGCGCCGGAACATTTGCCGGCCGGCGCTGCGTAGAGGATCTGCGCAAACGAATCCTATCTAAAGGCCGGCCGGCGACGCAAGGGGCATCGGTGCATAATTCCAGGGCGTAATGCCACGCCTCGCCGCGCATCTGCCTGCGGGATAGTGCGGCATTGCACAGTGGATCGGCCGCCGGTC
>Ga0181529_10004274_pt1 | contig 15589 bp, 12 predicted proteins | sample PEATcosm2014_Bin_36_FD_119763 | JGI IMG/M metagenome (GOLD analysis project Ga0181529, IMG submission 119763) | Peatland microbial communities from MTU Mesocosm Facility, Houghton, MI, USA - PEATcosm2014_Bin10_30_metaG | ecosystem: Environmental > Terrestrial > Soil > Wetlands > Peat | place...
ACCGGGGAATCAGATCAACCCGGTTGCCCATGTCCACATGTTATGGACACCGGTCGAGATCACCACAGCCGGGTCGATGTGGAGCAGCGGGAATACAAAGATGAAATACAGGATCGTCCCAAGTAGGCTTCCGAGATTTGCAAGCGCGGCTACCAGCACAACCTTGAAAAGAGGGATGTGCGTCATCTCACGGATCGATTCTGCCTCGTAAATTTTCCGGAAATCCGAAACCGGCGGTCTTCGTACCTTTGCCTCAACATAAGCGGCAAACCACCCGGCATGGAGCAACGGGTTTAAGGAGGTCATCCATGCCACACCAAAACAGGCAAGGGCAGAATACGGGTGGCCTCCGGCGATAAGGGTAAACACTGCAGCAAGCACTCCGTGGATGATCACCCAGAAGAGGAGCGCATATAAGAGCACCATCCATCCGACTCCGGAGAATGCAATAGCCGCGAGCAGGAATGCAAAAAGTCCCGTGACCGCGAACCCGAATATTTTTGCCCAGGGGAACGATCTTGGTTCTTTAACGAGAGAATCAAACGGCGGGAGCGTTTGCGGGTTTTCGACGTAGTTCGTGATGCCCTGTCGGTGACCTGCTCCAACAATGGCAAGAATGCGACCCTCAGGCCGCTGTACCTTTAAAAGGACGAGCTGGTGGGCGATATATGCATCCCGCTCGTCAATCAGGGCATGAGCACCGTTGGGCGAAAATTTGCGGAATTCCTCCATGACCGCATCGATGACATCCTGCTCTTTGAGAGATTCGATATCGAGTTCTTCACCGTTGTCCACTTCTGCAACTGAGTAAATCAGAGCAAAGACCATCTTGATCTTTTCAATGATCCCCATAGACTTCCAAAACCGCAGGAGGGTAAGACGAATATCGCGATCCACGAGCGCGATGGGGATGCCCCGGCTCTCAGCTTCCTCAATGGCAGCTTTCATCTCAGCACCCGGCTCGACACCAACATCGACACCGATCTTACGCTGGAGGTAGGAGAGCAGCCACTGGACAAGAAGTGAATTAAAATTCTTTACTTCAAGGACATCGTCGACGGTTGGATCACGGGCCTGTTTTTTTAAGGCCGAGAACCGGGCGGGATCAAGTTCGATGGCCACCACATCAGGCTTAAATTCATCAATTGCTGCCCGAACTTCATCTACACTTTTCTGGGAGACATGTGCCGTCCCGACGATCTTTAAGTCCGCCATCAGTCACCGTAATTCTTAGATTATTGGTCTTTTATCCTCATTAATGGGTTGGGTAAAGAAATGTCGGGGATGCACCGGTCACTACGATAACAATCTGCTGCAATAATGCTGCAATAAAACGAAAATAGGGCAAAATAAGAGAGTCCCAAAAGACCCGGGTCCCCGCCCGGTCCGGAATCCCTCAACAAACGCTATGGTCAGCAACTCTGCGAGCAGTCCAGAACCTGGTTGGGGTTATTGGGGAACGAGGTCTGGCACGCCTCAACACAGTTAACACACTTGCCATATCTCGACTCAGTGGTGAGCTGACATGAACCGCTTACAACCTGGCAAGTGGCATACTGAAGGCACTGGTTGCTAGGGTTAAGTGTATTTGGACAGGCTGTGACCACATTTGGGCCGCACGTGACAGCGAGTCCGTTGCAGGTCTGAATTCCGCATGCGAGCACAGTCGGCACTTCTGTCGGTGTAGCGGTGACCGTAGGTTCGGTGGTCACCACCGCAACCGGCTGATTGTTTGAAGTACAGCCTGTAACGAGGATTGCAACAACAGCCATGGCCAGAAGGAGAAACATGGGACATAGTATCTTCATTGCACTATCATCTCTAGACATAGGATTAGCGCCAACCCCCACAAATAGGTACGCACCGGGGAGACAGGGTACAACCCCGCCAGCATTGTTACGGTGGCCGGTTTATTATGCCGGATTCACGTATATACCCGGGATAATGGGGGCTGCATGAAGATCGCAGTAGCCGGGAAGGGGGGGGCCGGTAAAACGCTGGTAGCCGGGGGTCTTGCATTCCTTCTGGCCCGGGCCGGATATACGACCATTGCCATCGATGCCGATTCTGCGCCCAACCTCGGTTCCCTTCTCGGGCTTTCCTCTCGTGATGCAGACACGATTGTTCCTGTTTCAAAGAACGAGGCGCTCATTACCGCAAAGACCGGTACCGGATATCCCGGAGTGTATACCCTGAATTTTCACGTGGATGACGTTGTTTTAAAGTATGCGATCACAACCCCGGTCGGGGTGCACCTGCTGGTCATGGGCACGGTAGTGTCAATGGGTGCAGGCTGTACCTGCCCGGCAAACAGCGTTATCCGCGCCCTGCTTCACCACCTTATCATCGATCGAAACGAGGCAGTGGTACTTGACATGGAGGCGGGGGTCGAACATATCGGACGGGGGACTGCGGAGAGCGTCGACATGATGCTCGTCGTCAGCGACGCAAACAGGCAGTCACTCACGATTGCGGGAACGATCGCACGGATGGCACAGGACGCAGGTATTCCCCGGGTCGCGCTGGTAGGAAACAGGATCGTGGATGCAGGACAGGAACGGGTAATCGTGGATTTTGCGAGAGCACATGATCTGGCTGTGATGGGCATGATCCCATTCGATCCTGCCGTGGCCCGTGCCGGCATTGCCGGAGATGCAATTTCCGCGCTTGAAGGTTCGGTTGCTCTCTGCGCCATCGGTAATATCCTTTCCCGGATCGATCCGGGGATACCAAAAAGACCAGAGGCCCGGGCTGAAACGGAGATACACTCATGAAAACGCTGGTAACGATGGGCCGGGGCGGGACCGGCAAGACGAGTTTTGTTGCGCTGCAGACGAAATTTTTTATTGAGCAAAATGATACTCCTCTTCTTCTTGTCGATGTCGATCCCGACCAGAACCTTGCAGAGATGGTGGGGGTCGATCTCGAACGTGAAGGCGTAAAGACCATCGCCGAACTGGTTACTGACACCTTTATAAAAAAGGGCGGGACCATGACAGGGATCGCCCCGAAAGAACGGATCGAGACCCGGGTCCTTGAGGATGGTCTCTATGAAGGGAGTAACTTCGATCTTATTTCCGTCGGGACGAAGTGGATCGAAGGCTGCTATTGCATGCCTGATGCGGCACTCAAAGGTGCGCTCGAATCGCTCACGAAAAATTACCGGTACGTGCTGATCGATTCCCCGGCGGGCCTCGAACACCTCAACCGCAAGATCACCGCACGTGTCAGCGATATTTTCGATGTCATGGGCCCTTCCCACAAGTCATTTGAGCATGTAAAACGGGCAGACCGGATCACCCGGGAGGTCGGGATCGGTTTTGATCGTTTCTTTGTTGTCGGGGGTTGCCTGTTTCCTGCCGATCTTGAAGAGACTGCGCGAAAAGAGACCGGGCAGCAGTACCTGGGAAAGATCGTCTTTGACCCGCTTGTGCAGGAATCGGTGATTGCCGGCCGATCTCTACTCGACATCCCGAAGAGTTCCCCGGCGTACCGTTCCGTCTGTGCACTTATGGAAAATGCCGGAAACGGGGAGGCGCGCTGATCATGCAGGAAGCGCATCCTTCTGCCGGTGCCCCGACAGTCAATGCGATTCGGTTAAAAACCGGTAGGATAAATATAAACCTGCATTCCTGTATTCCAGAGGATAGAAATCCCCGGTTGTGCTGCCATTGACAGAAAAAAAGATATCGCTTACGATAAAGGAAATGGAGTCCGGTCTCGGCCGTATCAAGGATCTCTCCATCTCCATCGGGAAACTGTCGGCAGCAGACTGGGCCGAGCCGGAGGGCCCCACCCCCTATCCTTCGCTTACCGCACTCCGTTCCTGGGACCGGACACTCCTTTCCCGGTACCAGCCGTTCTATATGCCGTTCTGCGATCTCTGCTGCCTGTGCACGTATGGAAAGTGCGATCTGACCGGTACAAAAAAGGGTGCCTGCGGGATCACGATGCCGGCCCAGCAGTCCCGCATCGTCCTCCTTTCTGCATGCATCGGTGCCGCCACCCACACCAGCCATGCACGCGAACTCGTTACCTATGCGATAAAAAAAGCCGGGCGTGACTGCCCCATCAATCCCGGCGGTAACGCAATCGGGGTTGAGGCCCCGGTCATCCGGCTTGTCTGCGGTGAAAAACCGGAAATTCTTGCGGACCTTGAGACGGTCCTTGACTACTGCGAGAGCCAGATCACTGCTCTCCTCGCAGTGACACATACCGGCCAGGAAGGCAATCCTCTCGACTTCGAGAGCAAGGTGCTCCATGCCGGCATGATCGACCAGGTGGGCATGGAGGTCGCCGACTTAGCACAGATATCGGCCCTCGGGTACCCGAAAGCCGACCCGGATGCCCCGCTTGCCGCACTCGGCATGGGCACCGTCGACACAACAAAGCCGGTCATTCTTGTTATCGGCCACAACGTGCCGCCGTCGGTCGCCATCATCGATTACCTGCATAAAGAACACCTGTCGGATCAGGTAGAGGTGACTGGCATCTGTTGCACCTCGATCGACGCGACCCGGTATTCACCCCGGGCAAAGATCATCGGCCCCATGTCCTGGCAGCTCCGATACATCAGGAGCGGGATACCGGACGTGATTGTCGTCGATGAGCAGTGCATCCGTACTGATGCACTTGCAGAAGCAAGAGCAATCCATGCGCCGTTTATCGCAACTTCGGAGAAGAACTGCCTGGGCCTGTCCGACCGGACGTGTGACCCGGCAGATGCAATTGTCGCAGATCTGTCGAGCGGCAGGCTGGCTGGTGTCCTGATCCTTGATCCGGAGAAAGCCGGCGAGGTGGCAGTCCGGGTCGCCCGGACCGTTGCCCCGGCCCGGAAAAATGCACGTATCCAAACTGACCCGGCAACGATCCGCGAACAGGCATCGGCCTGCACACAGTGCCGTCTCTGCCAGAGGGCATGCCCGAATGATCTCAAAATCCCGCAGGGAATGAAAGCGGCCGGTGCAGGAGATATGTCACTGCTTGCCGGCCTGTACGAGGCCTGCGTAGGTTGCGCCAGATGCGAACAGGCCTGCACAAAGGAGATCCCGGTGCATTCGCTGATTGTCGCAGCCTCAGCTGAAAGAATAAAAAACGAAAAATTTACGATCCGCACCGGCAGAGGTGCGATTCAGGATATCGAGATCCGCAATGTCGGGGGACCGATCGTGCTCGGCGAGATCCCGGGTGTTGTCGGGTTTGTCGGCTGCGCCAATTTCGCAAACGGGGGAAAAGAAGTCGCGGAGATGAGCGTGGAATTTGCAAAACGCCGGTATATCGTCTGCACTTCGGGCTGCGCCGCGATGTCGATCGGGATGTACCGGGACGAGGAGGGCAAGACCCCGTACGAGCAGTTCCCGGGAGATTTTGCTGCCGGCGGGATCGTGAACGTCGGCTCCTGCGTCTCAAACGCCCATATCGCCGGGGCGACCATCAAGATCGCAAGCATCTTTGCGCGTCGCAACCTTCGCGGGAACTATGCCGAGATTGCGGACTATGTCCACAACCGTGTCGGTGCGGTCGGCGTTTCGTGGGGCGCGATGTCCCAGAAGGCGGCGGCAATTGCCGCAGGGTTCTGGCGCCTCGGGATACCGGTGGTTGTCGGCCCGCACGGGACCAAGTACCGGCGGATGCTTCTTGGTCGGGCCGATCATGATGCGGACTGGTACGTGCACGACCAACGGACGGGCGAGGACGTATACGCAGGCCCGGCACCGGAGCATCTCTTTGTCGCGGCAGAGACCAAGGAAGAGGCGATGGTGCTCGTCGCAAAACTCTGTATGCGGCCCAACGATACGACCCGGGGCCGGGCGATGAAACTGACGCATTATATCGACCTTTCCCAGCGCAACCTCGGGACGATCCCTGACGACATTCCCCATTATGTCCGCACGACCGCGGATATCCCCGTCACCTTAAAAGGGGAGATCACCCGGATTCTCGCACAGTCTGACTGGAAAGAGCGCCCGATCCCGGATCCGACGTTGCTCACCCGGGATAAGCCATCACCATCAAAGGAGCGCTGATACCCCATGACTGCCGCAGACCCTTGGCAGACCGCAGAAATTGCCGGTCCGAAAAAGGCATCCGTCATTACAAAGCCTGCAATGGTTCTCGCGGTCATCAGCCGGGCGCAGCACCCGGTGCTCCTTATCGGGCATAACGCCGTCACGATCGATATCGGTGGGAGGAAACTGATCGATTACCTGCTCGATCTGGCCCGGGTAAAGGCAATCCCGGTGATTGCCACGGGTCATGCCAACCGTGCTTTGAAGGCCCGGGGGTACACCGGCGCCTCCATTATGCCTGCCGTCGAGGCCGGCCACCGTATTGCCGATCCCACATGGAACGGGCCGGACGGGAAGGGGCCCTGTGATCTTATCATCATCGCCGGTCTGCCCTACCCTATGGCATGGACGCTCCTCTCCGGGCTCAAGCACTTTGCCCACCATACAAAGACGATTGTGCTCGACAACACCTTCCAGCCCAACGCTAACTGGTCGTTTGCAAACATTTCCGTCAAAGAATGGCAGGATAATCTCGAAGCCATCACGGCAGATTCCAAATCGGGGGGAGAGACAGATGTTTGAGGATATCCCGGTGGATGTCGGGCTCGTCCATGTCGGTGAGCGGATCCGGAAAAACGACATGTACGTGGAGCTGGGCGGCCCGTCAATAGAGGAAAAGTTTGAACTTGTCCGAGTCAGGAAACCCGAAGAGGTTCACGACGGGGCGATAACGGTCATCGGCCCGGATCTCCCGGAAATGGAAGAGGGAAAGAAGTACCCGCTGGGTATTCTCATAGAAATTGCCGGACCCGAACTGGAAGAGGATATCGAGGGCGTGATTGAACGCCGTATCCACGAGTATTCCAATTACATCGAAGGGTTCATGCACCTCAACCAGCGCTACGACATCTGGGTGAGAGTCTCAAAAAAAGCCTACTCCCACGGCTTTACGACACTTGCCTACGTGGGAAAGGTCATTTTCTCGCTTCTGAAAAATGAACTGCCCCTTATTGAAAAGATGCAGGTCACCTTCTTTACGGACAAAGAGAAGATCCTGGCCCGGTACACTGAGGCAAAAGCGATATATGAGGCACGGGACGCCCGCGCCAGGGGCCTGACTGACGATGATGTCGATGTCTTCTACGGGTGCGCCCTCTGCCAGTCGTTTGCGCCCAGCCATGTCTGCGTTATCACACCCCAGCGGTACGCAAACTGCGGGGCGATCAGCTGGTTTGACGGGAGGGCGGCTGCCCGGATCGATCCCAAGGGCCCGATCTTTCCCATAGAAAAAGGAGAGTGCCTCGATCCGGTGAAAGGAGAGTATACCGGGATAAACGAGAGCGCAAAGAAACGATCGCTCGGTACCGTGCACCGGGTTTTCCTGTACAGCGCATTTACCTGCCCGCACACCTCCTGCGGATGCTTCGAGGGTATCGCGTTCTACATTCCCGAGGTGGAAGGCTTCGGGATCGTGATGCGGGGATACAAGGATGTGACAGTAAACGGCCTGCCGTTCTCCACGATGGCGGATTCGACCGCCGGTGGCCGCCAGGTGGACGGGTTCCACGGGATCTCGCTTGAGTACATGCGGTCTCCCCGGTTCCTTGCGGCAGACGGGGGCTATGCCCGGGTCGTGTGGATGCCGTCTGACTTAAAGGAGCAGATGCAGGAGTTCATCCCGGCAGCACTCTTTTCTGCGATTGCCACGGAAAAAGAAGTCAGTACCGTGAGCGAACTCAGGGACTTCCTCTCTTCTCATGCGCACCCGGTAACAGAGCGGTGGAAGGCAGAAGAGGACGTACCGGTGAACGGGACAAACGCTGCCGTGCAGGTATTCTCCGGCGGTGACTTCCCGATCACCTCGGGGGGTTTCAAGATCATCTTCAAGAACGCCCGGATCACCGCAGACCGGGTGGTAATCGAGCCGATTCAGCCCAAAAAAACGGGAGCGGATAAAAAATGACCGATCCTGATCCACACGATGAGAAAAAGTCTGTAAGGACTGCGCAGGTGCAGGATGCCATCCCGGGACTCCTTGCGCTGTTGTCCGGCAAAAAGCGGGTAGAACTTGAAAATTTTTCGATGGAGATCGGCGACCTCGAACTCTGGATCCCCACCGGGACCGGCGCCGCCCCGGTGGGATCACCAGCCCAGGTACGCATAAAACCCACGACCCTCTTTACCGAGACATTTGTTCCGCAATGCGAAGAGTTCGTGGGCCGCATCCATGAAGTCCGCCTTGGCGCGACAAAAAGCGAGGGCGGCAGCCGGAGCAGGTCCCTTGTGATCGGGGGCTCCACGTACCCGCCGTTTGTCAGCGCCGACCATCCTGCCGCCCACCCGCCGGTCTTTGCGCTCGACGTTTTTGACATGGCGGTACCGCTCTCAAAAGTGCTCATGGAAAATGTCAAGGACGTGATGAACGATCCGGCCGAATGGGCACGGATGAACGTGAAAAAGTACGGCGCCGATATGATCACCGTCCACCTTATGTCCACCGATCCGCTCATCAGCGATGCCACACCTGCCGCAGCAGCCCGGACAGTCGAAGAGGTGCTGCAGGCAGTTGATGTCCCGCTGATCATCGGCGGCTGCGGGGATCCGCGCAAGGACGCGGCAGTCTTTAGTAAGGTCGCAGAGGTTGCCGATGGCGAGCGGGTGCTCTTAAACTCGGTCACGCTTGGCATGACCGAGACAAAGACGCTCGATGTAGTCGCACGGGCGGCAAAGGAGCACGGCCACGCGGTGCTCGGCTTTACCGGCCTCGAACTTAACAAGGCAAAAGAGCTCAACCGCCGGCTCTACGAGTATCTTCCGCCGGAAGATATTGTGATGGACTTAACGACGGTCGCACTCGGGTACGGGCTTGAGTACTCGTTTACCATCCACGAGCGGGCCCGGCACGCCGCGCTGATGGGGGATACCGAACTCCAGCAGCCGACAATATCCGCGTCCACGAATGCCTGGGCTGCACGTGAGGCATGGATGAAGATGGACAAAAAATACGGCTCGCGGGGGCTTCGCGGCCCGCTCTGGGAGACGATCAATGCACTCACGCTCCTCCTCGCCGGGGTTGATATCTTCATGATGATGCACCCGGCCGCCATCCGGACCTGCAAGGACTCGATCCGGATGTTTGCGGAAAAAGATGCGCCGGTGCCGGACGGTGTTGCCCACTGGGCGACGATGAAGATCTAGATACGGGGTATGAGAATGTCAGAGCGCGAACCCAAAAAGACCATAAAAGAGATCAGCCCCATCGACGTGTACAAACTTCTCCCCAAGACCAACTGCAAGGAGTGCGGAGAGGCCAACTGCATGGCATTTGCGACGAGGGTTGTTAACGGTGAACTGGCCGTTGACAACTGCCCGCCAGTCACAAAAGAGGAGTACCGGGTTAATTTTTCAAAACTCGAAGACCTCATGGCGCCCCCGGTCAGGTCGGTCCAGGTCGGGACGGGCGACCGGGCCATGAAACTGGGCGGGAAGTATGTCCTGTACCGGCACGAGTTCACTTACAACAATCCCACACCCATCGCCATCGATGTTTCAGATGATCTGCCCGAAGACGAGCTCACCGCACGGGTCAGGGCTATTGCGGATTTTACCTACAACTACATCGGGCGCGAATTACAGCTTGACGCAATTGCGATCCGCTCGACCCGGCACGACCCGGCTGCATTCGCATCTGCGGTCACTGCTGTTGCTACCCTGACCGATCTGCCGCTCGTTCTCTGTACCTACGATGCCGCCATCATGGCTGCCGGCCTCGCCCATATCCGGGAACGCCGCCCGCTTCTCTACGCGGCGACAAAGGATAACTGGAAAGAGATGGCAGAACTTGCCCTCCGCTACGGATGCCCGCTTGTGGTTTCTGCCCCCCACGACATCGCGCTCCTGCGGTCGCTTGTAAAAACCCTCATGGAGTACGGGGTTGTCGATCTCGTGCTCGACCCGGGAACGGCAGTCGAACCCGGTCTTTCCGGCACGATCCATACCTTCTCGCAGATCCGCCGGGCGGTCTTTACCGGTCACGACGAACTCCTTGGCTACCCGCTGCTCGGCGCCCCGATCACCGCGTGGCTTTCGCCCGAGATCTCGCACGAGCTGATCCAATGGAAGGAGGCCTGTGCCGCCTCGATGCTGCTCTCCCGGTATGCAGACTTCCTGATCCTCCACAGCCTCGAAGGATGGGTGCTCCTGCCCCAGCTGATCTGGCGTTTCAACATCTACACCGACCCGAGAAAACCGGTATCTGTCGATACCGGCGTCAGGACATTCGGATCGCCCAAAAAAGACGCACCGGTGCTTATTACAACAAACTACGCGCTCACCTATTTCACAGTTGAGAGCGATATCAAGTCGGCGGGTATCGACTGCTTTTTAATTGTCGTGGACACCGGGGGAAACAGCGTGGAGAGCGCGGTCGCCGGCCGGTACCTGAACGCGGAGTCCATGGCGGCGACCCTCAAAGAGAACAAAATTACCGACCTGGTCGATCACCGGTACCTTATCATCCCGGGACTCGCCGCCCGCCTGAGCGGTGAGACCGAAGAAGCAAGCGGCTGGCACGTGCTGGTCGGCCCGAAGGATTCGTCCGGTATCCCGGCCTTTCTTAAGGCACACTGGCCCCCAAAGAACCGGTGACTTCTTCCTTTTAAGGCCCGAAACGTATGCCGCATCAACCTTCAACCGGTTGTGCCGAATTAATAAGGGGACACATGTCAATGCAGCAACCAGACACGAGTGAGGTTCGGGTTATCTTCCAGCCGATGAACCGTGTACTCACCGTGCCTGCCGGTACATTGCTCTTTACTGCTCTGCGCATGGCCGGGGTTGCAATCGAGGGGATCTGCGGAGGTAAAGGTACCTGCGGGAAATGCCGGGTAATCTTAACCTCGGGAACCTGCACGGTGTCCCTGGAGACCGGGACGAGCTGCCGGCTCACGCAGAAGGAGCGGAATGATGGATATTACCTTGCCTGCCAGGTAACGCTCTCCGCGGATGCCGTGTTTACGATCCCGGTGGAGAGCCGGATCGACTCTCCCCAGATCCTGATCACACAGCCGGTGGCACCTGAAGAGATCGGACCTGCGGTCGTGCGTTATCTCGCAGAGGTCTCCCCCTCTGACGGCCTGCCGTTTGCCTCACAGTCGATCAAGTTTTCGGGGTATTCCGGCCTCCGGCCCCGCATGACGGACGAACAGTACCACGAACTGCTTGCCGCAGAAACCCCTCAGGCTGCCATACTTTCGACCGTCCGATCCCCCCCGGAGGTACTTGCCATCACCCCGGCAACAGGTGCATGTCCGCTGTACGGTGTCGCCATCGATCTCGGCACCACGACGGTTGTCGGATGCCTTGCCCGCCTCGATACCGGTGCGATCCTTGCCACCGGCTCCGCGCTGAACCGCCAGATCACGTACGGCGAGGAACTGCTCACCCGGATCGGGTATGCCGGATCACCAGGGGGGCTTGCCACGCTCCAGAAAGCGGCTGTCGCAAGCGCAAACGAGGTGATCGACTCCCTTGTCCGGACCGCAGGGATCAGCAGCACGGACATCTTTGATGTCTGCATCGCAGGAAACACGGTGATGAACCACCTGATCTGCGGCATCGATCCCCGGTACCTGGACCTTGCAAATGCCCCGGTCTCCCGGGTACCGATTCAGAAGACCGCTCAGGAGATCGGGCTTGCCGTGCACCCCGGCGCTGGGGTGTACTGCCTTCCCAATGTCAGCAGGTTTGTCGGAGGGGATGCGATCGGCGACCTGATCGCGGCAGGGATACATTCATCCGATGAAGTCTCCCTCATGATCGATCTCGGGACAAATGGTGAGATCGTCCTTGGCACCCGGCACTGGACCGCCTCTGTGTCCTGTGCTTCTGGTCCCGCTTTCGAAGGTGCCGGCATCATGGCCGGGATGCGGGCGATGAAAGGCGCGATCGACCATGTGCATGTCGATTTGTCAACCGGTGAGATCCGCTGGAGCACCATCGGTTCTGCCCCGGCCCGGGGCATCTGCGGCTCCGGGATCATCGATCTGGCTGTGGCGATGGTGCATACCGGCGCGCTCGATTTTGCCGGGAAACTCAATTCCCTCCACCCCAAAGTCCGTACGGGACCGGAAGGGTTAGAGTACGTACTTGTTGAGGCCCCGGAGACCTGGACCGGACGGGATATCGTGATCACCCAGCGGGATATCGATTATCTCATGGACTCCAAAGCCGCTGCCTGCGGGGCGATATCAGTGCTCTTAACAAGATACAAATGCAGGGTTTCGGATATCCGACACCTGTACCTTGCCGGCGCGTTTGGCGCCTATACCGATATCAGCAATGCCGTCCGTTTCGGCATTATCCCCGGGTTTACGACTGCCGCGGTCCACACCATTGGTAACGGCTCGCTCTCGGGGGCATACGCAACGCTTGTCTCCACGAAATACCGGGCTGCTGCCGAGGAGATGGCCCGGCACATGGTCTACATCGACCTCTTGGTGGACACTGCATTTGCCGAAGAATATGCAGCAGCCCTTTACATCCCGGGAAAACAGGACCTCTTCCCCCCGCGGGCCTGACAGCAAATCAGATCGGATATTTCCGGTAAACGTACACGGCGCTAACGTGGTTTCAGGCCCGGGTTGCAAACACTACCCACGGTAAAAAGTGCGTCGGGAAACAATCTTCCTCCAAAAGAAAATGCCATCCCGGTCCGGTTCACGCAGGTTCATCGTGGTCCAGCAAATAGGAGGGTACAGCCTGAACCGGGGGCTCTGTGAACAACTCATCCCGCATACCCTTTGCGATGCCCATGACCATGATGATCACCGGAACGATCTCAAGCCTCCCCAGCCACATCAGGACAATGAAGATCCATTTGATGGCAACGGGACTTGTCGCTGTGATAAACCCGACCGTTATTCCGGAATTGGAGAGTGCTGAAATGCACTCGAACAGCACTTCGTCAAGACGGAACGTAGTGATATACAAATGGAGGCAAAGGATGGTCGCGATAAATATCGTAAAGACATAGAGCGCGATCACCATCATGTTTTTTGATATCTCCATCTCCGACATCTCACGGGAAAGCATCCGCCCTTCGTAGCGGAATGGCACGATCACCCGGCTGCTCACAAAGAACCGCCGGAACCACCATTTCACCCCTTCGTACGCAAGCGCAATCCGGTTGACCTTTATCCCTCCGGCCATGCTCCCCATCGCACCACCGATAAATACCAGAAGCGAGAGCATGGCAAGTGGGATGGCTGCCCAAAGATGAGGGTCCGCATTCTGGAGACCGCAGGTGCAGAGACCGGATACGGAGACAAAAACACCTTCCCGCAGAGCAGTAAGCGGGGCGAGGCCGTTGAAGATATACAGTTCAAGCGAAATAAGGGCCGAACCGACAAGCGCAATCAAAAGGAGAAGCCGGATGGTCTTGTCGCGGAACAGTGCATCCATCTTCCCCCGGTACATAAAGAAGTATAGTTTGAATGGTATCGCCCCGGCAAGCATCACGGGTATAAGGAGAACTTCAAGCAGTGGATTGTTGTAATAAGCAAGGCCTGCAGAATGAAGGGTAAATCCCCCGGTCGCGATAGCGACCATGACCAGGTTGAGCGCATCCCAGAGAGGAATACCGGCGAGCATCACAAGACCGGTAAAAAGACACGTCAGAAAGATGTAAATCTTCCACATTCTCCAGCCTGTCGATACGAGATTTGGCATGAGATCCCCGGGTTTTCCTTCAGATCGGAAGATCTGGAAGAGCGAGACTTGGGTTTTCCTGCGCATCGAGATCCCAAACGCGATAATACCGATACCGCCGATCCACTGCATGAACGACCGCCAGAAAAGAAGTGTCTTTGGGGTTAGGTCAAGCGACGGGATCATGGTAAAGCCGGTGCTCGTCCAGCCCGACATCGCTTCGAACACGCTGTCGGTATATGACATTCCAAGACCAAGGACAAAAGGAAGCGCCCCGACAAGAGCGATTAAAAACCACGCAACTGCAACCGCGACAAGTGCTATCGAAACGGGGGGATCAAAGTCACGGGCCGGTACCCTTGTGAAAAGGTACCCTAAAACGAGAAATGCCAGAGGGGCGCTTGCCATGGGCAGCACCATGTCCCATTCCTGGAAGATCACCAGCACCACAAAGGGGACAAGCGACGCAAATCCGAGGAACCGGCAGATCCGTCCCACGTCGTGTACAATCATTGCGAGATGATCGAGCCGCTTCATCTGATCGTGCAGATATTTGGCGTTCCCGGGTTGTTATGGGTTGTGCTGTCACACAGGGGCCGGACGTTCCGCCTCACGGTACCTATTTACTTTAATCCCCGCAAATCATCTGATCAGATATGACCCGCATGGACAAGGACCTCTATCCGTTCTTCATCGTACTGTTCCTTTCAATCGTGGCCCTTGTCCTGTTCTGGTCGGTCCTCGATATGGTCATTATTGCTGCATCGCTTGCAGTGATACTGCTGCCGCTCCACCACCGGCTTTTACGGTACACCCGGCCGGCCCTCTCCGCGGTTATTATTACCGTCTGCCTTATGATTCTCCTAGCCGGAGCTGTGTATGTTACTGTAATGATTCTCGAGGCCAATGTCGGGCTCCTTTCAAACCAGATATTTGGAACGATCCGTCTGTGGCTAGAAAACCCTGCAACGCATCCGGGTGCATTCGGGGTTTCGATCAGCAAGGATACGCTTAATCTGTGGCTTGATAAAGGAAATGCACTCTTTGTCGATTACTGGACAATGATTGCCAATAATCTCCTTCTGAACGTTTTTAAAGGATTCGTCTTTTTTACCGCGTTCTTTCTGCTGCTTCTCAAAGGAACGGCGCTCAGGGACCGGATATACCGGCACCTGCCGCAGCAGGTAAAACGGTATTGGGACCAGCTCGCACCGGTCACTATCGATACACTCTATGTCATCTATATCGTTCAGATAGCCATCGCAGTTTTAACGTTTTTTATTGCTATCCCGGTCTTTTACCTGCTCGGGTACGGGAATATTCTTTTTTATTCATTTCTGGCTGCTCTCTGCGAGGCCATACCCATTCTGGGGTCCTCGGTCGCATTTATCATCATCGGTGCTTACGCTCTCGCGCTGGGAGACTTGCGCGGGGTCCTTATCCTGTTCATCCTGGGATACATGGTCGTCTCTGCATTACCAGAGATCTTCGTGCGCCCGGTGCTCGTAGGCAGGCGGGTCAAAATCCACCCCCTGATTATGTTTGTCGGTATTATCGGGGGTATTCTTACGATGGGAATTGCCGGTTTTGTGATTGGACCGCTGATCATTGTGCTCCTCATGAAGAGTTACCGGATCTGGACCGATGATCGTAAGGGAAGTCGGGGAACCGCAGGGAATGATGATGCATGGGAAACCGGCCCGTAACCGGAATTTTTTTACCACCCTCCCTTCCAGAGTAATCCGGGCAGGAAGCACTGAAGAGAAAGCAATATACCCTTTATGTTCCCACCGTTAAAGCAGAAATGTTCAGGGATTATTTTGTAATGCCCGCGATCGTCAAGTCGATGGGTCTTGTGTTCGGTGATATCGGGA
>Ga0181529_10004277_pt1 | contig 15580 bp, 7 predicted proteins | sample PEATcosm2014_Bin_36_FD_119763 | JGI IMG/M metagenome (GOLD analysis project Ga0181529, IMG submission 119763) | Peatland microbial communities from MTU Mesocosm Facility, Houghton, MI, USA - PEATcosm2014_Bin10_30_metaG | ecosystem: Environmental > Terrestrial > Soil > Wetlands > Peat | place...
ACGATCACCTCCCCTGGCATCGAGGACACCCTCGGGAACGGCAGCCTCCCCACCGTAGGCTAGGGTCCAAGCCACGTGGGATTCGCCCATGAATCCACGGGACACGGCCCTAGGCAGCGTCAGACCCTTGAGGACATTGAGGGGCACTCGCCCACCCCAGTGTCCTCTCCACTGGCGCCCGAGCTCGAGGCCGCCGGGCGGCGTCTCAAGAGGCTCAGTAAAGGCACAGTGCCTCGGGATTCCCCTTATGTAGCAAGGGGATGTCCGCGTCGAGCCGGAAGTACAAGTTCTGCCACGGGGCGTAGCTGAACTCGGAAGGCAGCAGCTATCCAGTCTGCCTCGACACGCATGGCCGTGTCGTGGCTCACCAAGCCCCTGGCCTGGGCTCAGACAGCCACCACCGCCGCGACTACCAGGAGGGCCGGGAGCAGGAGGCAGGCCACGGCCAGGTTGAACAGCCTCCCCGTCGCGATGACCCGGCGCCATTCGCAGGAGAAGCCCGCAGCCGCCACCAGCACCAGCGCCAGGGTGAGCCCGAAGGCGATGACGCTTCCGGGATAGACGTCGCCCTGCCAGGCAGGCCCCGTGAGCATCGCTGAAAGCTGAAGTACGGCGAACGCGCCGTCCAGCACGAACGCCGCTGCGAGACAAACGAGCGTCGTGCTGTGTCCGGGCTGGCGGCTCCCCCGTTGGCGAGCTGCGGGCGGGTGCATCTTCACAGCTTACGGGGGAGAGATCGCGGGGGTGACGACGGCGCTCGAGCGGCCATCACGTGCGCGCGCGGCTCCGTCCGAGTCGGCTCAGGCGCCCGCGGCGACCTCGCGGAGATGCTGCCAGAGCAACTCCACGGCGGGAGTGTGAACGCCCTCGCGGCGGGCGGCGGTGAAGGCCTGCAGAACAGGTGGGCCGGGGCAGGCGAGGGCCGTCAGCCGGCCGGCCATCAGGTCGGTCTCCACCAGGGCCCTCGGCATCACCGCGAACCCGAGCCCCGCCATCAGGGCGGGGACCAGCGCGCCCTCCTCCAGCTCGACGGCCTCGGATCCCTCGGCGTGGTCCCCGAGCAGCTGGGCGGCGAGGAGCTGGGTGGCCGTACCGCGTTCGTGCTCCAGGTGGCGGTATTCGCTCAGCTCGTTGGCGGGCTCGGGGCTGCTGGCCAGCGGGTGGCCGGGGGCGGCGACGAGCAGCATCTCGGTGCGCTCCATGATCATCGCCTCCACCCCGGGGGTCTCCATCCTGGAGCCGGCGAAGATGATGTCCACCTCGCCGTCCTGGAGCATGGTGATCATCTCCCGGAATGGAGCCAACCGGAGGTGCAGGCCGAGCTGCGGGTGCTGAGCTACGAAGGGGGCCAGCCAGCCGGGAACCCGGTGAGCACCGACCACATGGCCGGCGGCGATGGCCACCTCGCCGGCTTCGGCGCTGAGGTAGCTGACCCGCAGCTCGTCCACCAGGGCGACGTCATCGAAGATTCGGGTGGCGATGGGGCGGAGTGCCCGGCCGACGTCGGTGAGCCGGACGTTGCGCCCCACCCGCTGGAAGAGGGGTAGTCCGAGACGCTTCTCCAGGCGGTGGACGACGGTGCTCACCGATCCCTGGGAGATGCCGAGTGCCTCCGCCGCCTCGCTCACATGCTGCCGTTCGGCCACGGCGAGGAAGGTGTGGAGCTGATCCAGCGTGACCTCCGGCCGCGGCCGGGCGGCCCACCGGGCCCGCTGGGCCGCGCGTCGCTGCGGGTTGTCATGTTCGGCGAGCGGGGGGAGTTCGGACATAGTTCTGCTCAGCAGAACGGAATCATACGACTCCCAGTCTTGATCATGTGGATTTTCCCGGCCACACCTGGGCCCGGGACGGAGTTCGCCCTGCCCGCGGCCCGGATGGCATGGACTGGAGGGGTACGCCCGCTGATCACCTTCCATTGACCTGCGGCTGGAAGGATACGCTGGTCGGGCTGGCCGCGCTTGCTCTGGTCAGTGCGATCGCGCCAATGGCACTCGGGAAAGCATGGCGCGGAGCAAGTCCGTCGGGGTTGGCGGCGGTGACGCTGATGTTCGGCCACCCCGCTCGCCCTAGCATGGCGATGGCGCGGGGAGAGGCCCCCCTGGCGCCCCGTCCACCTCTCGGAGTGCTCGCGTGTCCGGTTCCTCGGCATCTCTCCGTCCCGCGGCCATCGCCGCGCGCCTCCGCGCCGCCGGCTGCGTCTTCGCGGAGGAGGAGGCGCGCCTGCTGATCGCCGCCGCCCCGGCGCGGGCCGACCTCGAGGCCATGGTCGAGCGGCGGGTCGGGGGGCTGCCCCTCGAATATGTGATCGGTTGGGCGGAGTTCTGCGGTCTGCGCATCTCGATCGACCCGGGGGTCTTCGTGCCCCGCCACCGCAGCGAGTTCCTGGTGGGCCAGGCCACCGCCCGCGCTGCGGCGGGCGCGGTGGTGCTCGACCTCTGCTGTGGGTCGGGAGCGCTGGGTGCGGCCCTGACCGCCGCCGTGGGACCGATCGAGCTGCACGCGGCCGACATCGACCCGGCCGCCGTGCGCTGTGCCGAGCGCAACCTGGCCGCGATCGGTGGCCACGTCTACCACGGCGACCTCTTCGACCCGCTGCCCCCATCCCTGCGCGGGCGCGTCGACGTCCTGATCGCCAACGTGCCCTACGTTCCCACCGATGAGATCGCCCTCCTCCCCCGGGAAGCACGCCTCTACGAGCCGGAGGCGGCGCTGAACGGGGGACCGGACGGGCTCGACCTGGCCCGACGGGTGGTGGCGGAGGCGCCGCTCTGGCTCGCCCCGGCCGGGCACCTCCTGATCGAGACCAGTCACCACCAGGCGGACGCGGCGGTGGCGATCTTCGCGGAGAGCGGGCTGGTCCCGGAGGTGACTCGTCTGGACGAGCTGGATGCCACGGTCGTCACCGGAGCGATGCGCCCGGCTCCGAATCGGTAACGGGAAGCCGTTGCGGAGGGGTGGCGTCCGCCGGTCCCGGGCGCGGTTGCGAAACCGTCGGTGACCTGTGACATGGAGCGTTCGAGAGGAGCGCACCGCCCATCGTAGCGTCGCTCCTCGTGAAAAACCGCCCCGAGAGAGGGCGCCAGCGCGCGTCGCGCCGGCCTGCCCGACGTGCCCTGCTATCGATCGCCAGCCTGGTGATGGCGGTCGCTCCCATCGTCTCCTCCAGCAGCTCTCCGGCCGTCGATGCCGCCGGGACACCGGACATCGCCCTCAGCGAGAGCGCGCCTTCGACCATCCTCTACGGGGCTGGCGCCTCGGTTTCCCTCACCGCCAGCAATCCCGGTGGGGGAAGCTGGGGGTACAACCTCAGCTACGAGGACGTGCTCCCCGCAGGCGTCAGCTACGTCCCGGGGTCGACCAGCCCGGCCTCGGTCGGCGATCCTCAGATCCTCGCCAACGAGCCCGCCACCCATGACACCACCCTGATCTGGAGCAACGTCTCGGATCTCTCCCCCGGCTCCAGCAACACCCTGGGTTTCAGCCTGGTGGCGGCCACCGATGCCGACCCCACCCCCAACTTCCTCCCCAACGAGAGCTACGAGGACAGCAGCTCGGCGTACGTCAACACCAATGCCCGATACGTGCCCCAGTTCGGCACCAACGGGGTCGCCGTCAGCGCCTCCACCTCGTACACCGGCTCGGCGACGAGCGGTGCCGCGACGACCCTGTCGCCGCTGGCCATCAGCCAAACCCCGGGCGGCGATCACCTGCGCGGTGTCCACGACCACCAGTTCGTCTCCACCATCACTGTCACCAACAACGACGTCCACGCCACCGACGGCATCACCGTGGACGACTGGCTGCCCGCCGGGCTCGAGTACCTGCTCTGCGGCCAGATTGACAACACGACGGACGCGGCCACCAACCCGGGCAGCGTCGAGGAGTACCCGGGCAGCGGGCCGATCTCCGGCCATCTGTCGTTGTCGTCGCCGTCCCCCTGCCTGGCCCCGGCGACGGTCGCCACCGTGGACACCGACCCCGATGGATCGGGCCCGCTGCCGTCCGCCGTCTACACCCACGTGGAGTGGACCGGCCTGGGCAACCTGGCTCCGTCGGCCAGTCTCACCCTCGAGTTCGTCACGGCCATCCCGATACGCGCCAACACCATGACCTGGACCTCGGGATCAGCGCCCGCCACGGCGCTCGGCCAGGCCGCCAACCTCGACAACAACGGCGGGGCGGAGACGACCAACGGTGAGGCGCTGACCATCTTCGCGACCGCCACGGGCACCTACACCGGCACCCTGGGAAGCGGGGCCAACCCGGTCGAGGCGACCGGCTACGACAGCGTGATCGCCCGCGACCTCGACACCACCAAGACCGTCTCCGACGGCACCTTCGACCAGGAGGCGGTGGTCACCTACACGATCAGGGTCAACACCTCCGAGTACCGCTATTCCGACGACACCACTGTCACCGACACGCTGCCGTCGGGCCTCTGCCCCCTGGGCGGCATCAACTACGACGGCGGGGACGCCATTGAGTGCGCCCCGATCACCGGGGCGATGCCCTCACCCGCGTACGCGTCGGTCACGGAGCAGCCCGACGGCACCTTCCTCCTGGTGTGGGATCTGCCCCACATGGCGCCCTCGGCCACCGACACGATCACCTTCCCGGCGGTCGACCGGACCGCCTATCAGGCCGACGACGCGCCGACCAGTCCAACCGTCGGCAACGACAGTCTGACCAACACCGAGATCGCCTCGGGCAATCTGTCGGTGCGCTGCGGCAGCGGCAATCCCAACTGCACGGGAGACGCCACCAACTACATCTCGCACGACGGGGCGGTCACGGTCGACGACGTCACCGAGACCGCCAGCGCCACCCAGACGGCATCGGGGCCGACCATCACCGCCTACGTCTCCCAGAACGTGGCCGCCGGCCAGCCGCTGGACTGCGCCACCGCCACCTACCTGACCGCAGCGTCGGCGGCCTACCCGCCCACCTACCAGAAGGGCGACGACGTCTGCTTCAAGATCGACGTCAGCTACCCGCCGGGGACGAACTTCAAGAACCCGACGGTCACCGACTTCATCCCCCCCAACACGACCCTCGTCGCCCAGGCCACCACGGCGGCGAGCGACGCCTCCAACGTGATCTTCAGCCAACCCGCCTCCGGTGAGCTGCAGTGGACCATGGGCAGCGAGCTGCCCACGCCCGACGGCAACCTCTACGAGGCGCCGGGCACTCTCTTCGAGACCGAGTTCTCGGTGGTCGCCACCGCCGATCCCACCGTCGGCAACACCTTCACCCTCACCCAGGACCTGGCCAAGCTGGTGACCTCCAACACCGCGGGCACCACCTTCACGGTCCGGGACCTGGTGACCTACCAGCTGGCGGCACCCATCGTGACCCTGACCAAGGCGGTGACCACCATCAACGGTGCCGGCGCCCCCGAGGCGAGTGGCGACACGGTCCACGGTGGGGACAGCGTCGGCTACACGGTGACCGTGAAGGACACCGGCCTTGTCGACGCCTACGACGTGGAGGTGTGGGACGTCCTGCCGGTCCAGGACGACTGCGCTCACGTCAGCGCCATCGTGCCCGTCTCGGGTGCCTGCATCACGGGGACCGGCGGCGAGATCATCGAATGGCCGCCGTCGGCCGTTCCCGACCTGGCAGCCGGCGCCTCGACGACCCTCACCTACACCATGACGGTGCCCACGACGGCGGGCGCCGGCGAGACGTTCTCCAACACCGCCGGGGTGCGCAGCTTCGTCGGTGAGCACAACAATTCCGGCCAGCCGGACAGCCTCTACTATCCCCAGTCCAACATCGACTCGAGTGTCACAACGGGGGAGGAGAACGCCAGCGTCGCGGACCAGACCGTGGACGTCGTCAGTGCCGGGGCCACCGTCACCAAGACGGCGATCACCTCGATCACCACGGCGGGCAACACCAACCCGGATGCGACCATCGGCGAGACCATCACCTACACCGTCAAGGTGACCGTGCCCCATGACACCACGTTCTACACGGCCTCGCTGGCCGATCCTCTGGGAACACTGCAGACGTACGTCACCGGCAGCGGCGTGGTCACCCTGCCCGACGAGACCACGTTCACCGAGGCGGCGGGCGGCTCGGAAGGGTTCGCCTACGCGTACAACGCGGCGAGCAACACGGTCAACCTCACCTTCCCCACGCCGTATCCGAACGCGACATCCACTGACGAGGTGGTCCAGGTCGTCTTCTCCACCCTGGTGGCCAACGTGGCCGGCAACCAGCGCAACGACAACGTCAGCAACGTGGCCACGCTCACCGACCACTCCTCGACGGGGGGCATCGTCACCGCGTCCAACACCCCGCTCAACACTCTGGTGGTGGAGCCCGACGTGACCATCACCAAGACGGTGAGCCCAGCCAAGATCCAGCCTGGGGGCACCAACACCTTCACGATCACCGTGACCAACAAGAACCTGACCGGGGTCAGCAGCGCCTTCGACCTGGTGGGGACGGACACCATCCCCGCCGCGCTCAGCTACGTTGCGGGCAGCGTCGCCCTGGGTGGGCCCGTGGCCGGGACGGCCAGCGAGTCCGCGGGTGTGGTGACCTGGAGCATTCCCGGTCCCCTCAATGCGAACCAGGCCGACACCATCACGTACCAGGTGAACCCACCGGCCTCGAACCAGATGACCAATGGCGAGACCTTCCCCAACACCGCCACCCTCACCTCTTGGCAGGGGGTCAACGGAGGCGGGCCGGGCACGCGCAGCTACGGGCCGGCCTCCTCGACCGTCACCCTGGCCGCCGAGTTCCCCAACCTGGTGGTGACCAAGTCGACGCCGGACGGTAACCAGGCCCTGGCCGGCCAGCCGTTCCTCTGGGAGGTGAGCGTCAAGAACAACACCACGGTCGCCATCGCCAACTCGCTGGCGGTCACGGACACCCTGCCCGTGAGCTGGACGTACGACACCGGGACCACCACCGTGACGCCCCCGACCGGTCCGGCCACCCAGCCCGAACCGACGGTGACCGTGAACGGCAGCGGCGACGACGTCCTGAGCTGGACCGGCCTCGGCACCCTCAACCCCGGTCAGACGCTCACCATCGTCTATGAGGCGACCCCGGCGCTGGCGCTCCAGACCGTGGCCACCACCGGCCCCAGCTACCCCTACCCCAACCAGGCGTACGCGACGGCGACCGACAACACCGGCTCCTCGGGCAACGGCACCAGTCAGTACCAGAGCAGCACGTCGACCGCCGACGCCTACATCGGCCGCGCCGACCTCCAGATCACCAAGAGCCACGCCGGCAACTTCAGCGCCGGCGCGGACGGGACCTACACGCTGACGGTCACCAACAACGGACCCTCCACGGCCAGCTCGCCGATCACGGTCACCGATCCGCTGCCGTCGCCCGAGACCGTCGACTCCGCCCACCCTCCGGGGGGCAGCAACGGCACGAGCACCTGGAGCTGCAGTGTCACCTCCACCGTCAGCTGCACGTTGGACGCCCTCACGGGCGGCGCCACCACCCTGGCGAGTGGTGTGACCGCACCCGTCCTGAGCGTGGTGGTGGACACCCCGTCGAGCACGCCCGATGGCACTGAGGTAACCAACACCGCCACGGTGAGCTCGCCGACCTGGGACAACAACACTGCCAACAACACCTCCAGCGATCCGACCACCATCGACGCCAATGCCGACCTGGCCATCACCAAGTCGCATACGGGCAACTTCACGGCCGGGCAGCAGGGGACCTACACGATTTCGATTCAGAACCACGGCCCGTCCGACGCGGTGGGCCCGCTGAGCGTGATCGACACCCTGCCGAGTAGCGAGACCCTGGTCTCCGCGACGGGTACCGGGTGGGCGTGCGGCGCGGTCTCGGCCGGCCAGTTCACCTGCACCACGGCCTCCGGGCTCACCAGCGGCTCCTTCGCCCAGCCGATCACCGAGTTGGTGGCGGTGTCCCCGGCCCAGCTTCCGGGATCGATCACCAACAGCGCCTCGGTCAGCTCGCCCACCAACGACCCGACACCGGGCAACAACAGCTCCAACAACCCCACCACCGTCGTCACCTCGGCCGACCTGGCCCTGACCAAGGTGCATGAGGGGATCTTCGAAGCCGGGCAGGACGGCACCTATGACTTCACGGTCACCAACAGTGAGGGCCCGTCGGATGCGGCCGGTCCCCTGACGGTGACCGACCCCCTGCCCAGCGGCGAGACGTTCGTGAGCGGCGGGGGTGGGACCACCGGTTGGGCGTGCTCGGCCGCCGCGGGTACGGTGACCTGCACCGATACCTCGGGACTCGCCGTGGGCGGGGCGACCACCTTCACCCTGACCGTCGCCGTCGCCTCGGGCGTGACCGTCGCGACCCTGACCAACTCGGCGACGCTGAGCTCGCCCACAACTGATCCCGTGCCCGCTGGCGAATTGAGCACCGACAACGCCGGGACGACCCAGTCGGCGGATCTGCAGGTGGTCAAGACCCTGACCAGCTCCCTGGTCGCCGGTCACAGCGCCACCTACTCGCTGGCGGTCACCGACAACGGGCCCTCCGACGCGGCCGGCCCGATCAGCCTGAGCGACATCCTGCCTGCTGGTGAGACCTACGTCGGCGCCACCGGGACCGACTGGTCCTGCGGCGCGAGCTCGGGGACGGTGACCTGCACCCACGCCACCGCGATCACCGACGGCTCGAAGACGACGGTGACCCTCACCGTACTGCTCGCGAGCGACGTGCTCCCGCAGTCCATCACCAACACGGCCACGGTGAGCTCCTCGACGCCCGACCCGGACGCGGGCAACAACACCGACAGCACGACCAACACGTCGACCTCCAGCGCCGACCTCGACATCACCAAGCACGACGGCGGCCCCTTCACCGCCGGCGATCACGGCGAGTACTACATCACCGTCAGCGACGCCGGGCCATCGGATGCGCAGGAGCCGATCGTGGTCATCGACGCCCTTCCCTCGGGCGAGGCCTACGTCGGGGCGGCCGGCGCGGGCTGGGTCTGCTCGGCCGATGAGCAGGTTGTGACCTGCACGGACGCCACCAACCTGGTGGCGGGCACCTCGGCGCCGACCATCGATCTCACCGTCGCCGTCTCGCCGTCCCTCGAGTCGGCGTCCGTGACCAATACGGCGAGCGTCTCCAGCTCGACATCCGATCCCAACCCGGGCAACGACAGCGCCTCGGACACGACCGCCATCGACACCTCCGCGGACCTCGCCATCACCAAGACCCACACCGGCGCGTTCACGGCGGGCAGCGACGGGACCTACTCCCTGACGGTCACCAACAAAGGGCCGTCTGACGCCCTGGCGCCCACGGTCACCGACGAGGTCCCGTCGCCCTTCAGCGTGGTGTCGGCGAGCGGCGGCAGTGCTTGGGACTGCAGCGGGTCGTCGGCCAACGACGTCAGCTGCACGGCGCTGGCGAACCTGCCCGCCGGGGATACCGCCTCGACCCTCTCGGTGGTGGTGAGCACCCCGCCGTCCCAGGCGGCGACCATGGTGACCAACACGGCGTCGGTCCTGTCGGCGACGAGCGATCCGATCGAGTCCAACAACAGCAGCAGCGATCCGACCTCGATCGTGACCTCCGCCGATCTCTGGGTGTCCAAGACCCACCAGGGAACCTTCACTGCTGGGGACAGCGGTTCGTACCTGATCGCGGTCGGCAACCTCGGGCCCTCAGACGCCTCGGAGCCGATCGTCGTGAGCGACATCCTCCCGGCCTCTGAGACCTTCGCCTCCGCGACCGGCACCGGGTGGACCTGCTCGGCCGACCTGCAGGTGGTGACCTGCAGTGATGCCACCGACCTCCCGAGCGGTGAGGACGCCGACGGCATTGATCTCACCGTCGACCTGGCGTCGGACGCGACCGGCTCCATCAGCAACACGGCGACGGTCACCTCCGCGACGAGTGACCCGAACACCGTCAACAACAGTGGGAGCGACACCGCCCCTCTGGCGCTCAGCTCCGACCTCTCCATCACCAAGACGCACACCGGTGATTTCACCGCCGGCCTGGACGGGACCTACAGCATCGAGGTCCACAACGCCGGCCCGTCGGACTCGGGTACCGGGGTGGTGGTCAGCGACCCGCTTCCGAGCGGCGAGACCTTCGTCAGTGCCGAGGGGACGGGCTGGAGCTGCACCGCCGTCGATGTGACCGCGATCTGCACGCTTGGGACCTCGGTCGTGGTGGCCGGCGATGCGCCGAGCCTGACGCTGACCGTGGCGGTGAGGTCCGGCGCGGTCGGGACCTTGACCAACGTGGCGGTCGTCCAGGGGCCCAACCCGGATCCGGTGCTGGTGAACGACACGGCGAGCGATCCGACGATCAGCGACCGGGTGTCCGACCTGTCCCTCACCAAGACCCTGACCGGCTCCTTGCAGGACGGGGTCGACGCCTCCTACGCGTTCGCCGTGGCCAACGCCGGGCCCTCGGATTCCGCGGCGCCGGTGACGCTCACCGACCCGCTGCCCGCCGGGCTCACCCTGGTGTCGAGCACCGCGGGGACCGACGGAGCCTGGAGCTGCGCGGCGGCCGGCCAGACCGTGACCTGCACCGACAGCGCCCCGGTCGTCACCGGCACGACGTCGACCTTTGACATCAGGGTGGCCGTGAGCGCGGCCGCCGGGTCGGAGATCACCAACACGGCGACGGTGGAGGCGGCCGGCGACGTCGGTGCCGCAGACGAATTCGCCTCGGCGGACGGTGGCGTGGCCGCGGCCGCGCCGATCCCGGACGCGGGGGCCTCCGCCGGTCAGCCGCCCTGGCCGCTCGGAGCCCTGCTGCTCGTCATCGGCGGCCTGGGCATGGTGGCCGGGTCGCGCCGCCGCCACTGGCGCCTGCCCCGGCGCGGACGCGCGGGGTGACGCTGAGAGGGTGATCCCGGTGGGGGAGAGGAGAGCCGGCCCGCCTCCTACCGCAGAGCACCGGATATGACCGCGGCGGCCGCCGCGCAGAAGGCGTCGTTGTCCCAGTAGTTGTGGGCGCGCAGCCCGCCCCCGGTGCTGTCCCGTACGTTGTCGACCTGCACGTCGTTGACGGGCATGCCCGTTTCGGCACCGGTGTTGGGATCGTGCACCAGGAACAGGCCCGGCCCGCCGCCCGCGGGGATGGTCTCCCCGCGCTTCCAGGTTGGGGGCGGGCCGAGCGGGTCGGCGACCGGGTCGAGCCGATCCCAGAAGTTCGTCCAGCCGCCGGTGATGAGACGCAGGTTGCCCGCGTCGTCTCCCCACTGCAGCAGGTCCGAGTACTTGCGGAGCGGGCTCCCCGCCGTGATCAGGGCTCGCACCGCCGGCGCTGACGGCGGCGAGATGGCGGAGATGAGATCGAAGCCCATCACCGTCCCATTGCTGTGGCCGTTGATCACCGCGCCCTCGACGTCGGGGCGGGTGAGGATCCGGCTGACGGCGTCGCGCAGAAACATCCGCACCCGCTCGCGGTGCTCGTTGCTGGTGACGTAGGCGGCGACGTCATCCTCGACGGTGCGCAGCACCCCCGTCGATCCACCACCCGGAGCTCCTCCCGGCGGCGCGGTGGGCGGGGGGTCGTCCGGCCGGCGGAGCAGGCGATCGACGATCCCGCGGTGGTGCACGGCCTCGGTGCGCGGTTGCAGGCTGGGGCCCGGCGCACCGGGGACGGCGGGATGCTGGCGGAGCGCCTCCAGGTCCGCGACCAGCATGTGCCCCAGTCCGCCGAGGGTCGCGTAGCTGTCCAGGGACGGCTTGGCGAGGACCGCGAGGTCGTGCAGGGCGGCGAGATCGCTCTGCTGGCTCTCGAGGCCGGAGTACACGAGCGCGACGTGGGCCACCTGCTTGCCCGGTTCGGCGAGCGGCACGCCCGCGATGTCGACGGAGCCGCCGGCGGTCCAGCTGCCGAGGCGACGGAGCCCGGGCTCGGTGGCATGGGTCAGCGGGGGGTAGTTGCTCTGCGCGTACACCGGGCCCCGGCCACCGGCGGCGATCCGGGTGGGGTCGTCTCCCAGGAGGTCTACGAGGTGGCGGCGAAGGCCCTCGTGGAGGGCGTCCGCGTAGCCGTCCGACCCCGCCAGCGAGCTGGGCGCCTGCTGGAATCCGATCCCGTGGATGGTGATCACGACGATCATGGCTGGCTCCTCCTCCGGGTGGTCTCGTTCCTCGTCCGTCGGGTGGGCGTCTCTACTCCTGGCTGCCGAGGGCGGTGGGGTGGGTGGGCTGGTAGAGGAGGACCTCGACACCTCCGGGCAGGACCAGGGTGACGGCGCGGCCAAACTGCCGGTCCTCGGGCTCCCCCCGCAAGGTCACCCCCCGGGTCCGGAGGTCCGCGATCGTCCCGTCCAGGTCGTCGCAGGTGAGGGAGATCTCGTGGCCCGGCGTGTCGGCGGGGTGGACGCCGAGCTCGGCCGGAGGGGTGGCGAAGATCAGCCAGCCGCCGCCGGCGTCGACGTGGGGCCAGCCGAACGCATCCCGGAGCGTCTCACGGAGGGCCTCCGCCTCCGGGGAGAAGAAGAGCAGGTGCACGCCGTTGATGGCCATGTCGTCCCCTTGAGCTATGCCCGGGCGCGCCGGCCTTGCCGTCCAGGACCGTCATCGGGTTGCCCGCATCTTGGCTCTCGGCGAGCTGTCCCATGAAGCCGTGACTCCCGAGCGATGCTATCACGGAGCAGAAGCAACCCCTGCCGGTACGCATCCCCGACTTGGCGCACCGGGCCGACACCCGGACGGCCACCGGCGGCCATCGGGAAGCTGGGGTCAGTCGGGGATCTCCCCCAGAGCGGAGGTGACCTTCGCGGTCGTGGGCGCCGTAGGGGTTTCGCGGGGGCCCAGGGCGGCTGCACCCAGCAGGACCAGGCCACCGATTGCGAGGACCAGGACCAGCGCTTGCCAGTTGCTCTGGACAGTGATGGCGAGCACCAGGGCCAGGGCCGCGCCGCCCGACATCCCGAGGTAGCGGCTGGTCGAGACCGCACCCTGGATGCGTCCCACCGTGTCCGGGGCCTGGCTCTGGACCACCACCCCGCCCTCGACCTGGGCCAGGCTCGCCATCGCAGTGCTGGCCATGAGGATCAGGAGGTCCACTGCGGGTACTCCGGCGATTGCCACGGCGCCGATGCCGGCGATCTCAGCGGCGATGCCCGGCAGGATGACCCCCGGATGGCGGAGCGGCGGCCAGAGGACGAGCAGCGAGCCCGCGATGCTCCCCAGCCCCACCGACGCGTAGAGGAGGCCGGCGTCCGCCGAGTTGCCAAATCTCTGGGAGGCGAGTGCCGGTAGAGCCGCCTGCAGGGCCGTGATGGCCACCGTGGAGGCGAAAGCTCCGAGGGCGATGATCCGCAGCATCCGCTGGCGAAACACGGCGGTGAAGCCGTCGAGCGCGGCGCCACGGAGGGTGAGGGGGTGTGCGGCGCCTGCGGGCATGGCTGGCAGCGAGACGAAGAGAATCGCGGCGACGGCGAACGTGGCGGCGTCGGTGAGCACCAGCGGCACCGGCCCGAGCGAGGGCAGCAGCAGGGCGCCGATGGCCGGCGAGACCAGCATCGCCCCGCCGCCCAGCAGGAGATACACGAGATTGAGGGTATGCCGGTTCTCGCCGGTGGCGAGCCGTGCCATCACTGCGGCGGTCAGCGGCTGCCACGACCCGCCCACCAGTTGGGACAGACCTGCCAGCACGTAGACCGACCAGAGGGCGCTGTCGAGGCCGAGGGGGATCGCCAGGGCCGCGGTGATCGCCCCCTGGGTCAGCGCCGCCCCGAGGATGCCGAGACGCGGACTGACCAGGTCACCGAGGGGGCCGCCGAGCCATGCGCCTACAGGACGCGGGGCGACACGAACCAGGAAGTAACCAGCGGTCGCCGCATAACTCCCGGTGTCGCGGTAGAGCACCACGGCGAGAGCGAACGTCGTCAGCCAGTCGCCGAAAGCGGAAACCCCGACCCCGGCCAGGAACGAAACCGCCGAGCCCCGGCGCATCGCCGTATTCTCCGCCCTTCTCAACGCCAACTGCGAGGGTGCCGGCTGGCGGCCATGGCTGGCCGCCCTCGCGGGCGCACTCCCTCCCGAGGGAGTGCCCGGGGCGCGAAGTCGACTACCAGTCCCAGGTGTTGTACATGGTCATCCCTCGATTCCCGAGGCCGGAGGATCCGGCCCTTTTCGAGCGGAAGTATGCTCCGGCGGGGTCGCGTTTGTGAAGGGCCGGTTGCATATCGGCAACAGTGCTGTTGTGCCCCCCCCAATTCACTTCCGGTGCTGCCCGGCCCGTCAGCACAGCTTCGCGACACGGCCGTCACATCTCCGAACCGCCAGGCCTTCCCAGCTGAGGCGCGTTTGATCAGTTCCCCGGGTCGGCTTGCGACGTCCTCAGCACGGCGCGGTCACAGCGTGGCCCTCGAGCCCCTCCCGTCGTAGGCTTGCGGCGTGGCCGGAGGCATGGCGACGCGCGTACGTCGTGCCCTCGCGCGGCTAGGTCGTGCCCTTTGGGCGATGCCCGAATCGGCACGCATGCAGCCGGTGCAGGTTCGTCCCCGTTTGGTGGCGTTCGTCATCGCCACCTGGCTGGGGTCGGCAATGCTCGCCCTCACGGTTATGTCGTGGAGGAACGGGGACTGGGTCGCCGCGGCGGTCGCAGGCCCCCTGGTCGCGGCCATGGCCGCGTTTGCGATTCCCAGGTTCGGCGCCATCCGGGGGATCTGGTCGGCCTCGGGGTTCTTCCACCTCGCCTTCAGCTTCGCCATCGGACCCCCGGCCATCCTCACCATGGCCATCGGTCAGGCGGCCGGTTCGGCCGTGCGAAGGCATCCCGGGGCGGTCCGGACCATCTTCAATGCCGGGGATCACTTCCTCGCGGACACCGCCGCCTGGCTCGTCTTCAGCCACGCGGCCGGGCCGAATTCGGGGGTGATCTCTCTGGCCCTCGGCGGGGCGGCGGGAGCCGTCGCCGAGTCGATGGTCAACCTCAGCCTCCTGGCCGCGGTCGTCCGGCTGGCCGGGGAGCCGTCCGGATTCCGGAGATGGTTGCGAACCCTCGTCGGCACGGTGTTCATCGCCCTTCTGTTTGGCATCACCGCTGCCGGAGCGACTCTCCTGTACCGGGACGAGAAGACCTTCGGGATCGTGACCCTGCTGCTGCCCCTCGCACTGGTCCAGGGGTCGCTGGTCACGCTGGCGCGGCGAGCCCACGAGCAGGCCCTGGCGGATGAGGCCCAGCGCCGTGAACGTGAGGGTCTCCTTCGGCGCGAGGCCCAGGCCCTCCGGCGCGCGGCGGACGCTTCCGAGGTGGAGCGCAAGAGGATCGCCGCCGACCTCCACGACAGCGTCATCCAGGACGTCACCGGCCTTCTGCTTCGCTCCAGCGCGATGCTGGGCCGCCTCTCCGACGGCGACGCCGAGATCTGGTCGCGAGAGCGCGTCGAGGCCTTCCTCAACTACACCCGCGACCTGGCGGGAGGGGCCGTCCAGGAATTGAGGACGCTCATGATCGAGCTGGCGCCGCCGCTCCTCGACGAGGAGGGGCTTGCCTCAGCCCTGCGCCAGCTCCTCACCCGGCTCGACCGCGAGCAGATCTCCTGGGTTCTCGAATGCACCGAGGAGCCCCTGGACCAGCGGCACCAGAGGCTGGTCTACCGCGTGGTCCAGGAGGC
>Ga0181529_10004280_pt1 | contig 15574 bp, 9 predicted proteins | sample PEATcosm2014_Bin_36_FD_119763 | JGI IMG/M metagenome (GOLD analysis project Ga0181529, IMG submission 119763) | Peatland microbial communities from MTU Mesocosm Facility, Houghton, MI, USA - PEATcosm2014_Bin10_30_metaG | ecosystem: Environmental > Terrestrial > Soil > Wetlands > Peat | place...
AAGATCAGCCGGCGGTATGCGACTTCAAGCCGGAGCGCACCGGGTTCCTCGAACGACGTGCCTGGAGAATCTACTACTGCGTGTCGCTATGGTGGATCCTCTTCGGCCTTTACCGCATGGTGACCTGCGTTGCATTTCACGGCTATTCCGGTTCGACTGTTCTGGGCTCTCTCTACGGCGCGCTGCTATTGGCGGGGGGGATTGGCCTCGGATTGCGTAACCGGACCGTGCGGAGTCTCGCAAACCTCCTTTGTGGCGCGGAGATCCTGTACTGCTTCGTGCTGGCAATTTCCCTCGTGGCGGTGTATACGATCGACCATAGCGCTCTGAATCTGGTCTGGGGTCTGCTTGGGGTTATGATTCGGATCTTCTTCGCCGTGGTGCTGATGCTGGTCATAGATCTAACCAGGGAAGGGCCCAGACCTGACGACGATCCCGTCGAAGATGCGGTGTTGGGTACGCTAAACACCTTCTCGCGGGGGTGGTGGTTGCCGTGGTGGTAGTTGATCCCGCGGTCGAATGGTGGTGCTACCTGTGTCAATCCTCATGGCTATAGCTCTCTCAGGCATGCTGCGTGCAACGCCCATCGATCGCCACGCGCTCGTGACGCGCCACAACATCGGCTGGAACGATGTGCGCGGCCAGATCCCGCTCGGCAACGGCGAGTTCTGCTTCAACGCCGACGCAACCGGCCTCCAGACCTTCGGCGGGAACACGATGGCCCATTGGGGCTGGCACTCAATCCCGCTGCCGGCCGGATGGACGGCCGGCCAGGTTCCTGCGACCGGCACGTTCCAGCGCGGCCGCATCACCGGCGGCGACGAGTTTCCGCCCAACACGGACGCGCTCCGCAACTGGATGTTCGACAACCCCCACAACATGAATCTCGCTCGCTTCCGCATTCTCGGAGCGGGCGGCCGCGAGCTTGTGCCTCCGGAAGTTACCGCCGTAAACCGCGTGCTCGATCTCTGGTCCGGTATGCAGACGACCTCGTTCTCGCTCGACGGCAAGCACGTATCGGTGGAGACGTGCGTCCATCCCGTCCTCGACGCCGTTGCCATCCGGATCGAATCGCCCCTCTTGGAGCACGGCGGCCTGGAAGTCGGCGTGGATTTTTCCTATCCGAACCTGGGCGGACGGGATTGGGTCGGGGACTTCAAGCGCGTCGCCGGACACGACACCAGGATAAGCCGCGTCTCCGACGGGCGCATCGATATCGAGCGAATCGTGGATGCGGCCCGGTACCGCGCGGCGCTCGCCTGGTCGGCCGCCGGGCACGAAGTGACGGACCCGGCGAAGTCGCCGCATCGCATTCGGATCGTCGCAAGCGGCAAATACACGCTGGAGCTTGTCTGCCTCTTTAGCCGCAGGGACAGGATGCCTGCCGTCCCGAGCTTCACGGAGTGCCGCGACGCTTGCGTGGCGCACTGGCGCAGGTTCTGGCAATCCGGCGGCGCGATCGATCTGTCGGGCAGCTCCGATCCGCGATGGTTCGAGCTGGAGCGGCGCATCGTCCTGTCCCAATACCTTATGGCCGTGCAGCAGGCGGGCAGCTATCCCTGCGCAGAGACGGGCCTCATGGGCATCGATCCGTGGCGCGGCCAGTTCCACATGGAGATGATCTGGTGGCACCTGGCGCACTACGCGCTGTGGGACCGCTGGAACATGGCGACGAGGGCCTTAGACTGCTACCGCTGCTTTCTGCCTTCCGCCACGGCGCTTGCAACCCAGCTCGGCTATAGGGGCGCCAAGTGGCCGAAGTCGGTGGGGCCGGAGGGTCGCAGCGCGCCCTGGGTGGGTAACCAGGTCCTGCTATGGAAGCAGCCGCATCCGCTCTTCTTCGCCGAACTGGAGTACCGCTTGAAGCCGACGAAGGCTACGCTGAAAAAGTGGTCGGAGATCCTCGACGCGACGGCGGAGCACATGGCCGACTATCCCACCCTCGATCCGGCCACCGGCCGCTATGCGCTCGCTCCCGCCATGCCGCCAAGCGAGCAGGGGATAACGCGCGACGATGTGTTCGACCTGGCCTACTGGCGCTGGGGGCTGGACGAGGCGCAGCGCTGGCGCGAGCGGATGGGCCTGCCGCGCGTTCCGCATTGGGATGAGGTACGGCGCTGCCTGGATCCGCTTCCCACCCTGGACGGCGTCTTCGTCCACTCCGCCGAATGGTCCGATACCTACACGAAGCGCGCGTGGGAGCATCCGGATCCGATCGGCGTCTTCGGAATGCTGCCTCCGATCAACGGCATTGACCGCGAGACGGCGCACCGGACAGCCCTGAAGGTATGGCGGACCTGGGATTGGAACCGCTGCTGGGGCTGGGATTTTCCCTGGATGGCGATGGCGGCGGCGCGCGTGGGCGAGCCGGATATCGCCGTGGACGCTCTCCTCAAAGATGCCGGCAGCCGCAATTTCTACGACGCCCGCGGTGTGAACACTGGAGGGCCATGCCCCTATCTGCCAGGCAACGGCGGCCTGCTATACGCCGTCGCGATGATGGCGGCCGGCTGGGACGGCGCGCCCGAACGTCCCGCCCCCGGCTTCCCCGACAACGGCAAATGGGTCGTCCGCTGGGAGGGCCTGAAGCCCGCGCCGTAATCGGTCGCGTCCGGGGATCGGACTGCCTGCGATTGGCCGCGGCATTTGCATTCAACCGGCGCGCGTGCCAGAATAGAACACAACCCTGACCGGGGAGGACGGTTACAAATGGTTGCCGTTACGATAGACCACGTTTACCTTGACGACGACGAAGTAGCGCGCATTCGCAACACAACGACTAAGGTCATCGAGATCGTGCTCGACCATACCGAGTACGGGCTTTCGGCCGCCGAGATCCATGCGGAGCATCCTCATCTTTCCCTGGCTCAGATCCATGCCGCGCTGAGCTACTATTTCGATCATAAGACGGACATCGATCGGGAGATTGGCCGGAGGTACGAGGACGTGGAGCGGTTCAGGCGCGAGGCCGGCGACCAGTTGAGTTTGTCCGAACTTCAGAGGCGGCGCGATGAGGCCCATGCGGTCCTCGGCGGATAGGAACTCCTGCATGCAGACCGCTACGGCCTGTGGTTCGGGATGCCGGGCCGAGGAGAAGCTATGATGATTACGTGTCCTGGTTTGACCGTCGGCAATGCCTCCAAAATGCCGGAAGCCAGAGGCTTGAGGTCAGCCAGTCGGTTCGTTGGCGCGTGCAGGACGATAACAGCAATGTTGAACTTCGGCAGGTTCTGTTGGAACGATAGGTTCCGGTCGACCGTGATTAACACGTCGAACTGTTGCTCCGCCAGGACCATCAGCCGGCCATTATTGATGCCTGCCCAACCCATCTGTGGCACCGTCTTTACCAGGTGACCCGGAAGGTCTTGGGCGAGCCGCTGATCCAAACACTCGTCGAGTAGCAGATTCAATGTGAGTTAGGCCACTGAGGCGAACATGCGCTCTTTGGCCTCCTCCAGGAAGCCGATGACCTGTTCGCGTCGGACGGTGGGGAAACCGGCCAGGAACTCGTCAATTGTGTCGCCGGCCTCTACGTAGTCGAGCAGCGTCTGGACGGGGACCCGCGTACCGGCGAAGACGGGTGTTCCGCCCATCGTTTCGTCCCCTTTACTGATGACCGGTTTTCTGGGTGTTTGGCTGTCCATGCGTCAATTATACCCTTGCGGACACAAGCGCCACAGGCTTCGAATCGTGTCCGACTCTATGCCGGCACGAGCTCGCGGTTCGGCTCCGCTGCCGTTGCCCGGAGGGTTGTGCCGGTGTAGGTTCGCGTGGAGGGCGGAGGCGCGACGAGGCCTGCGCCGTCCTCGGCCGATACGAGATCCTGCATGCGCAGCGCCTTCGTACGCTCGATCCGCAGCATCATCCCCGTGCCTTTCCGCTCGATAATCCCCTGCGCCACGACGGCTGCCGAAGTTAGGAAGACAGGCGTCGCCGAATCGATCGCGTCGCCCACGCAGATGCACTGCAGCAGGCCGAACTCATCCTCCAGAGTCGTAAACAGCACCGGCTTGCCCGATTTGGTCGGAGGGCGATGCGGCCGGACGTTCAGTCCCGCAACCGTCACGCGGCGGCCATGTCGCACGGCTTTGGCATCGATCGTCGTCAAGACGCCTCGCCTCGCCAGAGCCTCGCGCAGGTAGGCGAAAACATGGCAATCCGCGCAAACGCCCGTCATCCGCCACGTCCACAGAAACGACTCCCATGCGGTAAAGGGCGCGATCCCGTCGGCGCAAGGCGTAGGCGCATCCTCCAATCCCCCTAGTTCCAGCGTTCCCGGGACCCCAGTAACGCCTTCCTCCCCCTTCCCCTGTGGGGAAGGGGGCCGGGGGGTTAGGTTCCGGTAGCTGAGCGCCATCGCAATCGTCTCCTCCAGTCGCCACAGAATGCCTCGCCGGTGCGGGTGCAGATCGTCGAACGCGCCCGCCAGAATCAGGTTCTCCAACCGGTCCAGCCGCATCGGAATGCGCACGCAGAAGTCGAGCAGCGAGGCGAACGGCGCCGATCTCCGCTCCGCTACGATGGCCGCCGCATCCTCGTCGCGCATCCCCTCGATCAGGCGGAAACCAAGCCGGATGGTCTCGGCATAGGGCGTCGTACACTTCTCATCGCTCGCGTTGATATCCACCGGCAGCACCGTCACGCCACGCCGGCGCGCCTCCGCCGCCAGCGTGTTCGAAGAGTAGAAGCCCATGGGCTGATGCGACATCATCCCGGCGAAGTAGGCGGCCGGGTGGTGGCGCACCAGGTAGGACGTGCGATAGGCCGTAAGGGCGAAACTGGCGGCATGGCCCTCCGTAAAGCCGTAGCCGCTCCAGCCCTCCAGCATGTCGAACAGCAGGTGCGCGCTCCGCTCCGAAAAATCGCGATGATAGGCGCACGCTCTGCCCACGAACTCCGCCCGCAGCTTATCCATCGTGCCGGCCCGCGCGTGGCGCGCCAGACCTTTGCGCATCATGTCCCCCTCCGCCTCGCTGCAGCCCGTCATCGCGGCGATCACCTGGATCGCCTGCTCCTGGTAGACCATCGCGCCGTAAGTCTTCGCCAGCACGGGAACCAGGCTGGGGTGCAGATAGGAGGCGCGCATGTAGCCGTTGCGGCACTTTACGAACCTCTGCACGGCGTCGCCGCGCACAGGGCCGGGCCGGATCAGCGCGACCGAGGCCACCAGGTCCTCGAAATGGCGCGGATGCAGCGTCACCGCAAGAGAGAGCTGCGCCGAAGACTCGAGCTGGAACGCGCCCACCGCCTCCCCGGCCCGCAGCATCCGATAGGTCTCCGGATCGTCCTCCGGAATCCGATCGTACTGGAACTCCGGATCCTGCCGGGATATCGACGCCTCGCTGTCGCTTACGGCGGAGAGCGTGCGCAGGCTCAGGATATCCAGCTTGATCGCACCCAGAACTTCGGCGTCGTCCTTGTCCATCTCCCATATCCGCACCAGTCCCCGCGCGCTTGGCCGGACGGGCGCGATCGTGGAGAGCGGGACGCGGCTGATCACCACCCCGGAACTGTGCGTGCCCATGTGGCGCGGAAAGTTGGCGATGCGGGAGCAGAGCAGAAAGAGCAGCTCGAAGCGGTTGCGCATGGCGGCGAAAGGCTTGAGCTCCGGCATGGTATCGAATGCGGCGGCCAGACCCTCCGCGCGCACGAAGTGCGAGAGATTGCGCGAGAACCACTCCAGCGCCTCGTCCGGCAGCCCCAGCGCTTTCCCCACGTCCCGCACGGCCGATTTCGCCCGGTAGGTCGAGAAGATGCAGACGTTGCCCACGTGCTCGCTGCCGTACGTGTCGATCAGGTGCTGGAACACCTCGTCGCGCCGGTCGCTGGGAAAGTCCAGGTCGATGTCGGGCATCTTGCCCTCGGTGAGGAAGCGGGCGAAGGGAAGATTGCGGACGATCACGTCCACGTCCGTGAGCTGAAGGCAGTGGGCCACGCAGCTATCGGCCGCCGATCCCCGGCCCGTTACGCGTATGCCCTGCCTCCGCGCCCAGAGCGCGGTGCGCCAGGCCATAAGGAAATAGTCGTTATAGCCCAGCCTGTCGATGACGCAGAGCTCATGCTCGATGCGCTCCCGGACGCGGGCGGTGAGCGGGCGATAGCGCGCCCCGGCGCCCTTGTAAGTAAGAAAACGCAGATAGCCGGCCGCGTCCTCGCGACCCTCCGGAACGGGATAGGCCGGCGTCACGTCTTCCCGATCCGGCAGCGCGCGGGCGCATCGCTCCGCGATGCGCAGGCTGTTCGCGAGCGCGTCGGGACGCCATTCGAAGATCTCCTCCATCTGCCGCGCGCTCTTGAGGAATCGCTCGGCGTTCAGCGGACGATCCGCGTGCAGCCCGGCGACTCCCGTATGCGTTCCGACGGCGCGGAGGGTATCCCAGACGAGATAGTCTTCCCGGCAGGCGTGATGCACGTTGTTTGTGGCGACGACGCCCACGCCCAGATGATCGGCCAGCTCCGCCAGCTCCCGGCATATGCGCTCCGCGTCGGGGGTGAAGTCGTTCTGCAGCTCGATATAGCAGCGGTCCGGCCCGAGCCAGTCGCGCAGATTCCGGGCCGCCTCGCGCGCGGCGTCGTAGCGGCGCAGGCGTACGAGCGTGGAGACCAGCCCCTTACGGCATCCCGAAAGGCAGATGATTCCCTCGTTCTGCGCTGCCAGCTCGCTCCAGGCGAGCAGGGGCGTCAGCCGTCCGCCGGAGGCGTAGGCGGCGGAGATGAGGCGGCACAGGCTCGCGTAGCCCGGCCGGCTTTCCGCCAACAGCGTGAGATGGCTCTGATCTTCCAGTGTAACCTCGGCGCCCAGGATCGGCCGCACGCCGTATCTTTCGCACGCCTGCGTAAACTTGACGGCCGCGGAGACCGTGTCGCGATCGGTCAGGGCCAGGGCCGGCATTCCGAACGAGGCGGCGCGCTGCGCCAGCGCCTCAATGTCTGAAGCGCCGTCGAGGAACGAATAGGGAGAGTGCACGTGAAGATGGATAAAGATGCTCAATCCGCCATAGCTCCCAATCGCCATGTCACTCCAAGCTGGTGCAGCTCCGAAAGGCCGGAGGGAGCCGTCTCTACGCGGTAGATCGTCTTCTCCGAGAGGCTGCCCCAGAACCACTCCGCCTCTCTCCAGCAGTTCTGAACTCGGGTTATCGTGCGAGGCGATCCTCGCCGCCAGTAGCGCACCGGCCGGCCGCGCGCATCGGTCGCCACCTGCACGGGCTCGTTCAGCAGGTGACCGAGCGGATAGGTCCAGAGATCGATCCGCCGCGCCTGACGCAGCATGGCCGCCGTAACGACGGCGCCGACGCCGTAGCGCTTGCGCAGGAAGAGGAGGGTGGCGTCCAGGCGCCGCCTGCGCTCGTGGGGCAACCCCTTGCCGTCGCTGCCGTCCATCAACGCAAGCTGCAGGCCGCCTCCCGCGCCCAGATCCGCCGCGCGCAGGCATACGCCCAGAAGTGGCCGGTCCAGCGGAATCCGGCGCAGCAGGCGCAGGGCCGCGCGCTCGATCTGCTCCCGGCCGGAGGCGGGGAGGGAGAGCTTTTCCATCTCGCTCAGCCGGCTGCCGTCCGCCACGCTTACCTGCAGGGTGAGCGTGCGGCAATACTCCTGGCCGTCCGCAAGCCGCTTCGCAATCGCGCCTGCACAGCGGCGCAGCGCCTCGTGAATCCGCGCGGCATCTCCCGTCTCGTCGTCGAATGCCAGGCCGTGTTCGATCGAGCGAGGCGGCCAGAGCGGCCGGACCCGATCGCCGTCTTCGCCGAACGCCAGGCGGCGGATAAGCAGCCCCACGTCGTGGAACTGGCGCGTCAGCTCGCGAGCCGGAAGCTTGCGGACGTCCCCCAGCGTGTGAACGCCGCGCCGGATGAGACGCTGCCGCACGGGATAGCTGATCTGAGGCAGCCGCTCCAGAGGCACGGAGGCGAGCAGCATCGCGGCAAGGCCGTTGCGCGCGTCCACCAGCACCTCTTCGCCCCGATCCTGCAGCGCCGCCTCCCGCGCCACCAGCTTGCTTGCGGCCAGCCCGACGCGCACCGGAATGCGGACGCGCGAGGCGATGAGGAGGGTGAGCTCCTGGATCCGCTCCACAATCCGCAGCCCGCTCATCTCCACGTAGCAGATCTCCGGCGAAGCCGGCTCGACCACGGAACTCTCTATCGCCAGAAGGTCCCAGATGCACTGCGCCGCCAGCTCGTAGCAGCATCGGTCGTAGGGAAGCACGGTCAGGCGCTCGCACAGCGCGCGCGCTCCCGCCTGCTTCTGCCCGGCGGCGATGCCGTACGCGGCAGCCTCCTCCGAGACCACGGCGAGCAGGCCGGCATCGTCGACAAGCGCAACCGGCTCACCCCAGAGATGGGTAAGCCGCGCCCGCTCGCATGCGATGGCGATCCCGGCAAAGAGAAAGCACGCAACCACGCGAATCCCTCCTCACACGCCCGAAACAGTAGACGCATGAATGATATACAAATGTTCAGTATATCTTATGTTAGGCTGGTTTCGCGCAGATGTCAAGGGGAGAGAGGTTTTTTTGTGGGAGAGAAGTTTTTCGGTCTGTAGGTCTGCAGGTCTGCAGGTTCGATCGGCCTACTGCGTCGTCCAGCCGCCGTCGACCACGAGCGATGTGCCCGTCATGAATGAGGAGGCATCCGAACAGAGGAAGACGATGGCGCCCGCCAGCTCCTCCGGCTGCGCCCAGCGTCCCAGCGGAATCCGGGCCGTAATCGAATCTTTGACCGGCCGGTCGTCGAGAAGCTGGGAGTTCATCTCCGTTTCGAAGGGGCCCGGACAGAGGCAGTTCACTGTGACGCCGTACGGCGCGGCCTCAAGCGCCAGCGCTCTCGTCAGGCCGAGCAGGCCCGCCTTTGCGGAGGCGTATGCCGTTCTTACGGGCATCGCCACAAACGACATGGTCGAGCCGACCATCACGATGCGGCCCCATCCGCGCGCCGTCATGGCGGGGATCGCGGCGCGCGAGCAGAGGAACGCGCCCTTAAGATTGACGTCGACGATGGTGTCCCAGTACTCGTCCGTCATCTCGACTATCGGCTTGCGGATGTTGATGCCGGCGTTATTCACCAGTATGTCGAGGCGGCCGAACCCGCTTTCGCAGCTCCTTATCAGCTCGCCGGCCTGCTCGGAATCCGCCACGTCGGCGCCCATCCCCTCGACTCGCTTGCCCGTTTCGGCCGAAAGCTGCCCGGCGACGCTCCGGGCCTCCTCCGCGTTCCGGCTGCAGATGGCGACCTCCGCTCCAGCCCTCGCCAGCGCGCGAGCCATCGCGCGCCCCAGTCCCTTCGATCCTCCCGTAACAAGCGCCACCCGGCCGTCCATTCGGAACGGAATCGGCAATAATGGAGCCGGCTTCAGGGTCGGGTTCCCATCATCGGTCGCCACGCTCCTGATAATATCGTTGCAGAGCTCGACGCAGTCGAGGCAGACCCCTCCGTGAACGCCCAGGATCAGCTTCTTAACCTCCTCACTGGTCCTCCCGCAAAGCACGCACCGGCCCTTGATCCGATCACTGAATCCCGTCATATCGACGCTCCCTCCTGAATGTCCGGTATTCCGTGCGACGGCCGGCCGCATATCTCCTGCACGGAGCCCGCCGCCGGCCGCCCGGGCAGGGCCAGCCACCCGTCAAGAAATGACCGACGCGTTGCCGACGCCGCAGGTGGCGTCTCGACGCAGGTCGATAATTGGCTGCTTCATTAAATAGTACCGGCCGACGAGAACCGGCGCACTTGTGTCCGAAGGACACCCGGCCGAAGGCCCACAGCGGAGGAGTTCACTCCGCCGTACCACTGGTATAATAGCCACAAGCCAACGCCGGGCCGGTTCACCTGCGGCCCAGGATCTGCGGAGAAGCGGAACATGACTGAAGAGACCGAGCAGCCTCAGCGAAAACTGGTTCTGATCGACGCGTATAGCCTGCTGTTCCGCGCCTTCTTCGCCGGCCGCTATCTATCCACCAGCGACAACCGTCCGACCGGTGCGCTCTTCGGCTTCACCAACATGCTGCTCGCCATCCTCGCATCGGAGCGCCCGGACTCCGTCGTCGTCTGCTGGGATGCGCCGGAGCGCACGCATCGCAAAGCCGCGTTCGAGGCCTACAAGGCGCACCGGCCCGAGGCCGATCCGCAGCTTGTCGCCCAGATGCCGATCGCGCGCCAGATCGTCGAGGCGTTCGGGATGCAGTCGGCCGAACTCGGAGGCTACGAGGCCGACGATCTTATCGGCACGCTCGCCGACCGCGGCGCGCGCGAGGGCTTCAGAGTCGTCGTCGTCACCGGCGACTCGGACGCGCTTCAACTCGTCTCCGACCGCGTCAGCGTCGAGATCACACAGCGCGGCGTCAGCGACGTGAAGACGTACGACCCGCCGGCCGTCGTCGAACGGTTCGGCGTTCCGCCCGAGCGCATTCCGGACTGGAAGGCGCTTGTCGGCGACACGTCCGACAATATTCCCGGCGTCTCCGGTATCGGCCCTAAGAAGGCCACAACCCTCCTGCAGCAATGGGGCACGCTGGACGCCCTGCTGGAGCGCCTCGACGACGTGACACCTGCGAAGCTCCGCGACGCGCTCGACGAGGGCATGGAGAAGGCGAAGCTCTCCCGCCGGCTGGCCACCATCGACCGGGACGCGCCGGTGGACCTCAAGCTCAAGCCCTACGCTCCCACGCCCTCCGACTGGCGGCGCGTGCGCGAGATCTTCGCGGACCTCGAGTTCAAGAGCCTGCTCTCCCGCATTCCGGGCGAGCCGGAAGAATCTGCCCCGCTCGCCAGGCGCGAGCGCGCGGCGCCGGACACGGTCTTCGCCGCCGACGCGATCCGCATCGAATCCGCCGCCGAACTGACGGAGGCGATCGCGACCGCGCAGCGCGTGGGGACGGTGGCCATCCAGATCGAAACCGACGCATCGCTGCCCATGCGCGCCCGGCTTACAGGACTCGCCTTTGCGGCCGGGCCGAACGCAGCATACTACGTCGCCGTCTCCCCTCCCCTGTTCCTGGGGGCGGGGGTGGGGGCCTCCGGCGACCTCTTCGCCGATGCCGAGGGGCCCTTCCAGGCCTCGCTCGACGACCTCCGGCCCCTGCTCGAAGACGAGCGGATCGCAAAGATAGGGCACAACGTCAAGGTCGCGGAGATCCTGTTCGAGCGCGGCGGCCTTCACCCTTCGCCCTTCGTCTTCGATACGCTCATCGCGGCCTATCTGCTCAACGCGGGCAGGTCCTCCTACCCGTTGATGGATCTTGCCGAGGCGCATCTCCACGTGCGTCTGGAGGCAGCCGATGCATTTGCGCCGGACGAGACGCTCGCGCAGCAGGCCGCGCTCATCTTCGCGCTCGCCGATCCTCTCCGCGCGGCGCTCGCGGCCGCCGGTCTTACGCGCGTCTTCGAGACGCTCGAGATTCCGCTCGTTCCGGTCCTGTCCCGGATCGAGCAGACGGGAATCGCGGTCGACGCTCGCTACCTGGCCCGGCTCTCCGCGGTCATGGCTGAGCAGCTTGCCGCGCTCGCGAAGGAGATCTTCGAGCTTGCCGGCGAGGAGTTCAACATCGGCTCGCCGAAGCAGCTCCAGTCGATCCTGTTCGGTAAGCTCCAGCTTCCCACGGGAAAGAAGATAAAGTCCGGCTTCTCCACGGGCGCGGACCTTCTGGAGCAGCTTGCGCCCAAATACGACATCGCGCGCAAGATCCTCGAGCATCGTGAGATCTCCAAGCTGAAATCGACTTATGCCGACGCGCTACCCCGCCTGATCGATCCCGGCACGGGCCGCATACACACCTCGCTCAACCAGACCGTCGCCAGCACCGGGCGTCTCAGCTCATCTGATCCGAACCTGCAGAACATTCCCGTGCGCAACGAGGTCGGCCGAGAGATCCGGCGCGCGTTCGTCGCGCCGCGCGGCCACGTTCTGCTCTCCTGCGACTATTCTCAGATCGAGCTTCGCATCCTGGCGCACGTGACGAGGGAGCCGGCCCTCCTGGACGCCTTCGAAAAGAACGAGGACATCCACGCCGCCACGGCCGCGAACGTCTTCTCCGTTCCTCTGGACGAAGTGACGCCTGACATGAGGCGGCAGGCGAAGACGATCAACTTCGCTGTCATCTACGGCCAGAGCGGATTCAGCCTGGCAAACGTCCTCGGCGTGGACCCGAAGACGGCCAATACGTGGATCCGCGACTATTTTGCGCGGATGCCCGGCGTGGAGCGGTACGTGGAGGAGACGAAGGCGCTCGCGCATCGGCAGAAGTGGGTAAGCACGCTGCTCGGCCGGCGCCGCTACGTTCCGGAGATCGACAGCGGCAACCACCAGATGAAAGAGGCGGCGGAGCGCGCGGCCGTAAACATGCCCATCCAGGGATCGGCTGCCGACATCATCAAACAGGCCATGATCGACGTGCACCGCTACCTGGCCACGGTGTGCGAAAGCGACTGCCGTCTGATCCTGCAGGTGCACGACGAGCTTCTGTTCGAGGTCGAGGAGGGCCGGCTCGCCGAGGTCGCGCCGGAGATAATCCGTCTGATGGAAAGCGCCTTTCCACTCGTCGTCCCCGTCCGCGCCGACGCCAAATCCGGTCCCAACTGGGCCGACACAAAGCCTCTGCGGCTCGAATTGACGCTCTTCTCTTAACGCGCAGCAGTTGGGCGAAGCCGGACTATCAGGGCGCCGTAGGGCTCCATCGACGCCCGCATGGCGTTCGCCGGCACAGCCGTCCGCCTGCCCGTCAGCGGATTCCACGCCTCGCCTCCGGACCCGCAGGAGAACGTCACGCCGCCCTCCCACGCCTCGGGTCCGTCGTTCATCATGAAGTAGACCTCCCGGCCGTCGATCCTGCGATGCGCGATGCGTACCCGAGCCTCCGGATCCGTCAGGACGACGTCGGGCGGAAGCGCGGCGTCGATCGCGGTCGGCAGTTTCGACTCGGCGCCGAACGGTATGAAGACTCCCGTGCCGGCGCCGGGCGTCCTCCGCACGGATGGGGACTGGCCGCCGCTTTCGAAGATGCGTCCAGCCAGAGCCAGCACGCCGCGGCAGGGAAACTCCCTGTCCGAGTTTGCCGGCAGCGCGCCGAGCGCGACGATCGTCCCGCCGGCCCTCCAGAACCGCTCCAGCCTGCGCCATGCCGCCGCCGGCAGCGTGTCCGCGCCCGGCAGCACGACCACGCGCCAGCGCAGCCCGCCGTGCGCGAGCGCGCCGCCCTCCACCTTCGATTCCAGGATCGCCTTCGAGTCGATCACCGTGAACTCGCGCCGGGCCGCGAAGAGCGAGCCGATCGCAGCCCGATACGCCGTCTCTATGCGCGCTATCTCTGGAGTCGGCACGACCCACCAGTCGGAGGGCCGGAACCTGGGCCAGAGCGACTCGATCGGGTAGAGGAGGGCCACGTCCGATGCCTGGCATCCGCCGCGCAGGAGCGTGCAGCAGCGGCCGACGTAGGCGTTGATCTCGTTCAGCTCCTGCGAGGTGAGCCCGGTGAAGGTGTAGTAGCTGTTGATCTCGTTGATGCCGTTTGCGAAGAGGCGGTTGACGGTGCCGCGGATCTGGGTAGGCGTTACCGCGACCGGAGGCGTCGGATCGCCGGGAGGCCGGTATCGCTCCACAGCGTCCGAGGTCTCGCACATCCGGATCCGCCGTCCGCATACCTCCGCTGCGCCGCATGCGACCCGCGCCGTCATCCAGGGAACGCGGGGTGGAAGGCTGCTGAGGCAGTCGATTCCAGGCAGCGTCTGGCGGCGCATGCAGGCGTAGTAATCCCCGTAGAGCGGCACGTGCGGCAGGACTCCCGTCTCCGCATCAAGGTGCCCGCCGGAGAGCAGGCCGTGGCGTCGATCCCAGTCCGCGATCCGGCCGAAGTAGCTCTCGGAGACCAACTCGCCGACGGTGCGCCAGAAGTCGTATCGGACCCGGCCGCCGGATCCGCCGCAATCGACGAGCAGCGCCGGCAGCAGCGGCTCGATAGCATAGCCTCGCCTCCGCCGGAACTCTGCCGGCAGCTCGGGCGACCAGGGCAGCGGACAGTAGGGCATCCGGCGCTCGAAGATGCTGAGCAGAGACGGCTCGTCCGTGAACGTGGCGATGAAGAGCCGTCCGAGGTCGTGGCCGAGACGGCTCGCATAGGCCACGTGCGTGAGACGAAGGAACCGGTCCGTGGCGGCGGCCATCAGCAGGTTCGGATAGTGGCTATGGTCTCCAAATGTCGCGCCCTCGACGTGCGTTGCCTCCCAGAGAGCCGCTTCGGCGCAGATCATCACCCACCAGCGGCCGGGCGGCGGCGTCCAGGTTAACCTCCCGTGTTCGATCGAGCCGGCGAGCTCGATGCCTCGATCGATCCTGGCGACCCCGTCCGTCATCGGAAATGCGGCCGCCCGCACGATCCTGCCCGGCGGCGCGAGCAGATCGACCTTCGCGCCCTCCGTCTCGCAATGGGCCGTGAGCAGCCCCTGCGCCTCGAACTCCGGGTGGCCGAGCACAGTCAGCCCGGCTGCGGATCCGGAGGGGTAGCCATGCTCGTCGTATATCCACATGGCCATGCCGGCCCGCTTCGCCTCTCGAACGGCTCGAACGAACGCCGTCCAGTGCGCTTCGCTCTGAAGATATCGGTCGAACGAGACGTTGCAGACCACGCCTCCAAATCCCTGGCTCTTCAGGGTCCGGATGAGCGCGTCCTGGGCTGCGGGATCGTCCGGCCAGCCGTGGATGATCCTGAGTATCCGCGTGTCGGCCGGTGGATCGGCAAAACGCCGATCAAGCTCCGCCTCCGCCGTGCCGCTCTCCGTTCGCTCGCCTCCGCTCCGGACGGCCTGCCTTTCGATGGCCCGCGCCTCGGCATAAGGGGCGGACGGCGAGGCGCCGATCCGCGCGGCCGGCATCAAATATGCCCAGAGCAGAACATAATAGAGAGGGAACACGGGCGAGCGCCTCCTTCGCGGCGACAGGTGCACATTCGCGCGGCAGCCCTTGCGCTCCTGCCGGGCGGCGCTGCCCGGCAGGCCGTTGCACCGGACGCCATACTCGGGCGGACAACTGAGGAGCGACTGGAAATGAGAATCCTGATCATTGGCGGAACGGGACTTATCAGCACTGCGATCACGCGGCAGCTTCTCGACCGGGGCGACGACGTCACCCTGTTCAACCGCGGAAAGACCGAATCGCGGATTCCGGAAGGGGCCCGGATGCTGCTCGGCGATCGGACGAAATATGCCGCGTTCGAGGCGCAGATGGCGGAGGAGGCGAAATTCGATTGTGTCATCGACATGGTCGGATTCGTTCCCAAAGACGCCAGGAGTCTCGTCAGGGCGTTCAAAGGCCGCGTCGGCCACCTCATCTTCTGCAGCACAGTCTGCGTCTATGGCGGGCCGGCCTCGCGCTACCCCATTACGGAGGACGAGCCGCGCACGCCCACCGGGCCCTACGGCGTAAGGAAGACCAAATGCGAGGACATTCTGCTGCAGGCCGGCCGGAGCGGCGACTTTCCCGTTACGATCATGCGTCCGTCGCAGACCTATGGCGAGGGCGGAACGATCGTCCATAGCCTGGGCGGAGGAACGGCCTATCTCGACCGCATCCGCAAGGGCAAGCCGAT
>Ga0181529_10004281_pt1 | contig 15569 bp, 10 predicted proteins | sample PEATcosm2014_Bin_36_FD_119763 | JGI IMG/M metagenome (GOLD analysis project Ga0181529, IMG submission 119763) | Peatland microbial communities from MTU Mesocosm Facility, Houghton, MI, USA - PEATcosm2014_Bin10_30_metaG | ecosystem: Environmental > Terrestrial > Soil > Wetlands > Peat | place...
GGCTCCGATCTGATGAAGATCGTCTTCAAGATCAAGGAAGACGATGCCCGCAACCCCGGCGTCATCGCCGACTGCACGGGCGACAACGCGGGCGACTCGGTCGGCCCCAGCGCCGACGGCTTCGAGACCTACGGCGTCACCGGCGTGGCCCTGATCACCTTCATCCTGTTGGCCGTTCACGATCCCAAGACGCAGGTGCAACTGCTGGTCTGGATATTCGTCATGCGCGTGGCCATGCTGGTCTCCAGTTCGGCCGCTTACTTCCTCAATGGCATCATCGCCAAGGCGAAGTACCTGAACGCCGATGAGATGGACTTTGAGGCGCCGTTGACCTCGCTGGTCTGGCTCACCTCCATCGTTTCCATCGCCCTGACCTTCGTCGTCTCGTACGCGATGATTCCCGATCTTGGCGACGGAACGCTCTGGTGGAAGCTGGCTTCCATCATCTCCTGCGGAACCCTGGCGGGCGCGATCATCCCCGAACTGGTCAAGGTCTTCACCTCAACCAACTCGGCACACGTGCAGGAGGTAGTTACATCCGCCAAGGAAGGCGGCGCTTCGCTGGGAATCCTGTCGGGCCTCGTGGCCGGCAATTTTTCCGCCTACTGGCTGGGACTTAGCATGGTCGCGCTCATGGGGCTGGGCTATTTCTTCAGTACCGGACCATCCATGGATGCCCTGATGCTGGCGCCCGCCGTCTTCGCCTTTGGCCTGGTGGCCTTCGGTTTCCTCGGCATGGGTCCGGTGACCATCGCCGTCGATTCCTACGGCCCGGTCACTGACAACGCGCAATCCGTTTACGAGTTGTCGCTGATCGAAACTCTTCCCGGCATCGAAGCCGAGTTGAAGAAGGACTTCGCCATCGACGCCAAGTTCGAGCGCGCCAAGTACCTGCTGGAAGCCAACGACGGCGCCGGCAATACCTTCAAGGCTTCGGCCAAGCCGGTGCTAATCGGCACGGCCGTGGTCGGCGCAACCACCATGATCTTCTCCATCATCATGGCCCTGACCCACGGACTGACCGTTGGCAAGGAGAACCTCTCGCTGCTGCACGCGCCCTTTATGCTTGGTTTGATTACCGGCGGGGCGATGATCTATTGGTTCACCGGAGCTTCCATGCAGGCGGTCACCACCGGCGCTTACCGCGCGGTCGAGTTCATCAAGGCCAACATCAAGCTGGAAGGCGCGGAGAAGGCCTCGGTCACAGACAGCAAGAAGGTGGTGGAGATCTGCACCAAGTACGCGCAGAAGGGTATGTTCAACATCTTTCTCGCCGTCTTCTTCGCCACGCTGGCCTTCGCATTCGCCGAGCCGTTCTTCTTTATCGGCTACCTGATCTCGATCGCCGTCTTCGGCCTCTACCAGGCCATCTTCATGGCCAATGCCGGCGGCGCCTGGGACAATGCCAAGAAGGTCGTCGAAGTTGACCTGAAGCAGAAGGGAACGCCTCTGCACGACGCTTGCGTTGTCGGAGACACCGTCGGCGATCCCTTCAAAGACACTTCGTCGGTGGCGCTGAACCCGGTCATCAAGTTCACGACCTTGTTTGGATTGCTGGCCGTCGAACTGGCCGTGACATTGACTGCCAAGAATCCGATACTCGCAATGTCGCTGGCCGTCGCATTCTTCCTGGTGTCGGTCTTCTTCGTGCACAAATCGTTCTACGGCATGAGGATTGAAACCAAGGAAAGCAAGTGATTCCTGCTCTGCAAACCAAAGAAAACGCCGCCTGCAAACGGGCGGCGTTTTCTTTGCGGAATAGGTTCCGGATAATCAGACCTGGCCCTCCGCCGACCTTTGAGCCGCCTCGGCCGCCTTTGCCTCTTCAAGCGGATCGTTGTCGCGGTCGGTGACCTCGATCAATGCGGCCAGCGGCGCGGCCAACTCCGGCGGCCAGTTTCCCTCCGGGGCGCGCCAGTTCCAGTTTCCGCCCGCCACCGACGGCGTATTCATGCGCGCCGCCGCGCCAAGCTCCAGCAAATCCTGCGCCGGAAGCACCGCCATGCGCGCCACGCTGGCCTCCAGGGCACGAATGAGCGGCCAGACCGGACTCTCGCCGACCGGACCCACGAGAGCCTCGACCGCATCGCGCTGCAATTTGCTCGATTCATGCCACCAGCCCAGTGTGGTGTTGTTGTCGTGAGTGCCGGTGTAGGCCACGGTATCGGGCGTGAAGCGAGGGGGCAGGTGAATGTGAGCGCCCTTGTCGCTGAAGCCGAACTGGAGCACCTTCATGCCCGGCAATCCCAATTCATGCCGCAGCGCTTCCACTTCGGGGGTAATCAAACCGAGGTCCTCGGCCACCAGAGGCAGCGGTCCGAGCGCCGCCTCCAGCGCCTGGAAGAGTTCCAGCCCCGGAGCCTTGACCCATGCTCCATTGACCGCCGTCTCCTCCTCGGACGGAATCGCCCAATATGCCTCGAAGCCGCGAAAGTGGTCCAGGCGGACCACGTCGTAAAGCTCGCAGGCGCGGCGGATTCTCTCAATCCACCAGTCGAATCCGCGCTCCGCCAGCACGTCCCAGCGATAGAGCGGGTTGCCCCAGCGCTGGCCAGTTGGCGAAAAGTAGTCGGGCGGCACTCCGGCGATGCGCAGCGGCTTCAGCTCCTTGTCCAGTTCGAAAAGATCGGGGTGGACCCACACGTCGGCCGAATCCATGCTGACGAAGATGGCCACGTCGCCCAGGATGCGAATCTTATGGCGCGACGCGGCCTCGCGGAGGCCGTTCCACTGCCGCGAGAAGGCATATTGCAAGACTTGCTCCTCGGCCAGCGCGCGTCCATGCTTGGCGGCCGCCTGCGCCAGAGCCTTGGGCTGGCGGCGGCGCAGCGGCAGCGGCCAGGTGGTCCATGCGCCGGTATTGAAGCGGCGGCGCAGCACGGCATAAAATGCATAGTCGGCGAGCCAGACCGCCTCGGCGCGGCAAAACTCCTCGAACTCGGCCCACTGCCCGGCCAGCTTCGGGTATTGCGTCGAGTCCAGCGGGGCGCGGTCCAAAAAGTTTCCCGCCGCCTCATAGAGCAGCGGCAGCTTGCGCGCCTCAACCTCGTCGAAGTCCACCGGGCCGCCTCGTCCGGCCAGACCGGCAATGCGTTCGCCGTCGATCCAGCCCCAATCGGAGAGGAATTCGAGGCTGATGAGCAAGGGATTGCCGGCGAAGGCCGACGTGCCCGCATAGGGCGAGTTGCCGTATCCGGTTGGGCTGAGTGGGAGCACCTGCCAGATGTGCTGCCTGGCCGCGGCCAGAAAGTTCAAGAACTCGTAGGCCGCTGGCCCCAGGTCGCCGATGCCCCCATACGATGGCAGCGAGCTTACGTGCAGCAGAACTCCGGACGAACGCTGAAACTCCATGCTCGAATTATCCTAGAAAGAGCAGTTGGCTAGCAAAAGAGCCTATGTTTGGTGGAGTTGTCGGGGTCGAATTGGGATGATTTGTGCAAAATGCGCAATTCAGTCCGGGGTAGCTTGCCCATGCTCTTCGCTTTCCATGCAGCGGGCAGTAAGTCCAAACCTGGACGCGGCTACGGCTGCCCTTGCCCGTCGGTCTTGGCGACCTGGTTGATGATGCGCTGGATGACGAAGATTTGGACGTGGATGTGACGGGCTACGTCGGGCAAAAACTCGGTGACGAAGTTATCGATGGGGGCGGTGGCCAGGCCGGTTCCGTAACGGGCGGCGCTGGCGGGCAGATTGGTTTGGCGGCCGGGAACGAAGAGATTGTCCACCTCGTCGGTGACGGCCGCGCCGGCGAGGTCGCCGTAGTTGATCATCCCCTTGCCATTGTCGCCTTGCGTCCACACTACCTGATAGATGGCATGGGCGATGCGACGTTCGATAGTGGCCTTGGGCATTCGGTGGTAGTGCGGGTCCTGGCCGGCGATGGACGGGATGAGAAAGGTGCAGAAGAACTCTCCGGTCATGTCCTGGGTATAACTGACGCCGACGGAGCGGCCGAAGCCGCGCATTCCGGGGCCGTAAGGAGAATCGGCATCGGAGCCAATGGCAATCGCCGAACTGGCGAGAATGGTTGCGTCGTTGCCTGGATCGATCACGTTGCGCACCGCCAGCCAGGCCTTTTCTTTCGGGGTCATGGGCTTGACCTTCGGCCCGTCTAGGAAGCGGGCGAACCAATTGGTTGGCCGCGGCAGCGGACACGGGGCGTGCTGGGGATTCGAGCTTGTCGCCGAATTGCCGGCGCCGGAGGCCGGTGTCTTTGGAGAACTGACGCTCGTGGCTGGACAGGGCGCCGCGGCTGGGGCGGGGATTTGTGGCTTTGGGGCCTCCGGTAGCGACGGCTGGGGCGCGGCAAGCTCCGGCTGGCCAGCCCGCGCCGGACGGACTGTCATAAGCAACACCGGCAAAAGCAGTGGGAAAGCGGCAAGACGCTTCATCCGCATCCGGCTTGGGCTGTTCCGCACGGATGCGCTTCCGTTCCTTTTGTGAACCCCAGAACCGCTCTGCAAGAGCCGCCTCTCGCAGGTTAGCGAACCGCCGCAACGAACCCCGCTCTGAAAGTGTGACGCGAAAATTCCCGCGAAGGTCACCGCTTTGCGGAAAGAAAATCGGGGACGGGAAGGATTGGGAAATGGACCGAGTATTGACCATTGCGGCACATACGCGGGTTCGGCCATTGACGGACCGCGCGCAGCGCCGCAGACTAAGGAGGATGATCGCGTTTTAGCGTCGTTCAGGAGGTTGCCAAGTGAGTTCCTATCCGCCGCCCGGCCCCGGCGCGAGCAGCGTAGGCCGCCGCATCGATGAGGCCATCGAGTCGATTGAGATGGAGTTGCGCCATGCCGTCGCCTACGTGAACGACGCGGTCATACCGCAAGTGCGCAAAGAGTCGATCTCCGCCTTGCGCAAGGCATCGGAGAAACTGCGCGATCTGGCCGACCGCTTCGAGCGCGAACATCAACCGCCAACCGACCCGCAGGCGCGATGAACGGACTCCGCTTGAGGTACGAGGCTCCCCAACCGGGCCGCGAAAGAATCGAAACGCAGGCCCTTCGGCTCCGCTTCGCTCCGCTCAGGATGACAGCGAAGGTGGGGCATCCACGTTCTTGCCGCATCCGGCACGGGCATTTGCGGGACAACGGGGCTGCGGCGGCGCTGGCTCTTTTGGCCGCGGCGCTTCCGATTTTGTCCGGCTGCGGGCATCGCCGCGAAGAGGCTCCGCCGCCGCCGCAGGCCATTGCGCCGGCACGGCAAATTTCTATGCCCGCGCCCCGCACAGTTCCGCCTGCGCGCATTGCGCCCACGCCAGCGCCGCCGGGAGGGGTCAGCGCCGCGGACCTGGACTATGTGAGCACACACACGCCCATCGCCAGCCAAGAGGGCCTGGCCACTTGGTACACCGCGCCCTACAAGGGCCGCAGAGCCGCCAACGGAGAGGTCTTCGACGACTATGCCCTGACCGCCGCGCACCGCACCCTGCCGATGGGGTCTCTGATCTTGGTGACCAACCTGAAGACCGGCCAGTCCAGCGCCATGCGCATCACCGACCGCGGCCCGTTTGCCGACGACCGGATTCTCGATCTTACCGTGGCCTCGGCCAGGGCCACCGGCATTTACCGCGCTGGCCTGACCCGCGTTCGGCTGGACGTTTACCGCACCCCGAAGCCCATCGAAACAGGGGGCCGCTGGTGCGTTCAGATCGGCGCCTTCGACAGTGAACGCAAGGCCCGGAAGCTCAAGGCGCAATTGATGCGCAAGTATCCCGACTCCAATGTGATCGAGTTTCCGGGCGAGGATAGCTACTGGGTACGCATCCGGCCGCAGGGCGACGATCGGGAACTGGCCGAGTCGATCGCCCGCAGGCTCCGTCCCGCCGAGGGAGAGGCGTATTTGACGCGGTTGGACTGACAATCGCAAATCCGCAACAATATCGAGCGAGTTTCGATCCCATGGCGTTTCCAAGTTGGCATTGCCGGCAATGCGAGGCGCATCCGCCGGGAGCGCAATACCCCTCGGCGCATTCTTTTGGACTTCGTGGCCCCATCCACGTTTCCCTGCTACGCTGAATCAATCCGCATGGCGCTCTTTTTCGGCATTTCGGCGTACTCCAGGGTGACCGCGCTGGCCTCCCGGCAACCGGTTCATGCCGCGTTTGCCTGGCTGCGCGGAAACCCCAAAACGATCATGGACTGGCAGCTGGATTTGGTGGCGATTCCCGCGCCGCCCTTCGGTGAGCAGGCCCGCTCGGAGTGGCTGACGGCCCGCTTTGCCGAGGCTGGATTGAGTTCGATTGAAACCGATGCCGTGGGCAATGTCTTCGGTTTTCTGCCCGCCGCCGGTTTGCCTGCGGAGAGCACCGGTCCCATCATCGTGCTTTCCGCGCATCTGGATACGGTTTTTCCGACTGAAACGCCGCTGAATCCGGCGCTTCGCAGTGTGGATGGCCAGGAGCGCCTGGAGGCTCCGGGAGCCTGCGACAACGGTGCCGGCGTAGCGGGAATGCTGGCCATCGCCCGCGCGCTCGTTCACGCCGAAGCCCAATTGCCCGCCCCGCTGGTTTTTCTGGGCAATGTGGGCGAGGAGGGAGAGGGCGACTTGCGTGGCGTTCGCCAACTGTACGAGCGCAACGCGCTGGCCGGCCGCATCGCCGCACACATCGTTCTTGACGGTCCAGGCGCGGAGTCAGTCGTTACCCAGGCCCTGGGCAGCCGTCGCTACAGGATCGTCATCGCTGGACCCGGCGGGCACAGTTTTACCGACGCGGGCACTCCCAACCCCATCGCCGCGCTGGCTTCGGCGCTCTCCACGCTGGCCCGGATTTGGCTGCCCGACGAACCCCGCACCACGCTCAATCTGGGCACCATCCGCGGCGGCACCAGCGTGAATTCCATACCGGAGAGCGCCCAGGCTTCCATCGATCTCCGCTCTACCAGTCACGAGCAGTTGCTGCGCTTGGAAGCGGAAGTGCAAAGCGCCGTCGCCGATGCCGTTGAGCGCTGCAACGCCGAGGCTAAAGCCAACGGTGCGCGCAACCGAGGCCAACTCCGCTTCACCGTCGTCAAGATCGGCGATCGTCCGGCGGCGCAACTTCCTGCCGACTCTCCGCTGCTGGAGACTCTGCGCGCCGTCGACCGTCATTTGGGGCTGCGCACCGAGCTGCAACTCGGCTCGACCGACGCCAATATCCCGCTTTCGCTGGGAATTCCGGCGCTTTCGATGGGCGCGGGCGGCCAGGGCGGAGGCGCGCACACGCAAGCGGAGTGGTACTGTTCCAAGGACCGCGAAGTGGGCCTCAAGCGGGCGCTGTTGCTTTCCCTGGCGATGGTGGAGTGGGCCGCGGAAAAGTAGAAATATGCAGACTCAAACCGCAGCTTCAGTCGCCGAAGTCCCGATTCTACCCGGTCTCCACGGCTCCCGACCGGATCGCTGGCAGTCGCATTGGGAGAGACAGCACAAGGAATTCATCCGCGTCGAGCAGGCCGACTGGGCCACGCCAAGTTGCGATGATTGGACCGACGCGCTCGATGCCGCAATCCGCAAGGAGAACGACAAGGTTATCCTGGTTGGCCATTCGCTCGGCTCCGTGACCATCGCGCACTGGGCCTTTCGTTACGGACGCGCAATCGCCGGAGCTCTCGTTGTTGCGCCCAGCGATGCGGAAGCCGCTACCTTTCCGCAAGGAACAACCGGCTTTGCCCCGATCCCTCTTTGCCGTTTTCCGTTTCCCAGAATCCTGGTTGTCAGCACGGAAGACCCCTATATTTCCTTCGAACGGAACAGGGAACTGGCCGCGGCATGGGGAAGCAAGTTGATCGCAATCGGTTCGCGCGGTCACATCGGCACAGCCGAGGGCTTCGGTCCCTGGCCACAGGGACTTACGTACCTTACCTGTTTGCGCCGCCCCGGAACTGAACGATCCGCCGCCGATCGCGTTTCGAGGGTCTATGCTCCGGCAACGGGGCGAACTCTCGCATAGCCTTGCGTTCCTCGGCAACCTTCAGCCGCGCCGCCTTGCTCGCTTCGGTCTCGCGATAGAGCGTCTGCGCCACCGCCGAAGGGCCGCGTATCTCGCTGAGCAGCAGTACCTCGACCTGAAACTCGCCGCCCTCGTTCCTGACCTGCAACAGGTCGCCCGTGCGGACTTCGCGAGCGGGCTTGGCGGCAATCCCGTTTGAGTGGATTCTGCCCAGGTCGCAAGCCTTGGAGGCCAGCGCCCGCGTCTTGAAGAAGCGCGCCGCCCAGAGCCATTTGTCAATTCGCACAGGAGCCATGCCCTATTTTCCTATAGAAAGCAACGGCCCTTGAATTTTCTTGGCCTCCTCCCATTTCTGCAACCTCCTTTGGGAGCGGGAAAACAAGCCGCATCCACCAAGTTGGTCATTGAACGGAAAACGATTGACACCGTGTATTGCAAGAGGATGCAAGGATTCGAAGTCGATTGACTGAATTTGTATCGCGCCCAGTGGCTGGCATTTCCCAGTTCCGCGAAGCTGGCACTTTTGAGAGTGAGAGTGGGAGAAGCAATAAACCAAGCATAACTTCGCTACGGACGCTTTTCTCCCGCCTGCGCCAGCATATACCCCACCGCCGCCTCCAGTTCCGCCGCGGTCACGTCCACCACGACTCCCGCGTCGCCGATCCCCACCGGCAGCACAAACCGCCTCACCCCGGCCAAATTCTTTTTGTCGCCGCCTGTCGCCGCCACCACCTTGCTCACCCGCAGCTTTACCGGCGGCAGCGGTCCATAGAGATGGATCAGGCGCTCCATCTGCTCGAACTGGGCCTTGCTTATCGTTCCCCGCTTCTTCGCCAGGAAGAGCGCGGCGACCATTCCCCAGCCCACGGCCTCGCCGTGCAGCAGCGCCTTGTAGCTGGTCGCCTGCTCCAGCGCGTGCCCCACCGTATGCCCGAAATTCAGGATCATCCGCAGCCCGCTCTCGCGCTCATCCAGATTGACCACTTCGGCCTTCACGCGGATCGAGGCGGCGATTACCTTCTCCAGCGCCTTATCTTCGCCCTTGAGAACATCGTCGGCGTGTGCTTCCATGAAGCGCACCAGCGTCCGGTTGCGGATGATCCCGGCCTTGACGCTCTCCATCATTCCAGCCTTCATTTCGCGCTCCGGCAGTGTGCCCAGCACGTCGATGTCGGCGAAGACCGCCAGCGGATGATGAAAGCTGCCCACCAAGTTCTTGCCCTCGGGCAGATTTACGCCCGTCTTGCCGCCCACCGAAGAATCCACCTGCGCCAGAAATGTAGTGGGCACTTGAATATAAGGGATGCCGCGCATATAGATCGCGGCTACAAATCCGCCCACATCGCCCACAATTCCGCCGCCAAAGGCAATCAGCAGCGATCCGCGATCCCCGCCCGCCGCCGCCATCTGCCGCAACAGGCGCTCCGCGCTCTTGAGCGTTTTGCGCTCTTCCCCGGGGGGAAGAAAGAGCGCAATCGGGGCCACCGGAAAGGACTGCTCCATGCAATGGCCCCAGAGTGCCCAGATAGGCGCCGAAGTCAGCACAAAAACCCGTCGCGGCAGACTGCCGACGACCCTCTCGATGCGCGGAGCCAGCGTCTCCAAAAGCCCGCTGCCCGCCGTCACGTCGTACTTCGCCGAAGCTGTTGCTACTCGTATGGTTTGCACGCTGCTTCAATCCTAAAGCACACCTCGGCGCGGCGCGTCCGGAAAAACCATCGTCTTCGGCCCGCTCAAACGAGACGATCGTGTCTACACATCAATTGTGCCGAATGCGTCGAAAGCTGTGCCGCAGGCCATTGTTCGCGGCAAGGCAAGGCCAACGGCATCGCCATCAGCATGAGTCGCAAAGCCAACCCGTCGGACAACGCGCAGTGCGAGTCGTTCATGAAGACGCTGATCGAGCGCTTCTGGCTCATTCGTGCCCTTTGCCGGACTTACCGCTCTCGTTCCGTCGATCTATCCCTCAATGTTCCAGTACAATATCCTCTGGAACTCAGGTTTCCGTGAGGCTGTTCATGAATCTTCGCGCTTTGCTTGTGCTTGCCCTGCTTCCAGGGGCGGCTGTATCCGCGCAAGTGACTCTGCCCAGAATCCTGGCCAGCCACATGGTGATCCAGCGCGACCTTCCCGTGCATATCTGGGGAACGGCTGCGCCGGGAGAGAAAGTTAGTGTCAGCTTTCGAGGCGAGACTCGCTCGACGGAGGCTGGGCAACTGGGCCGCTGGAGCGTTTATCTAACTCCGGGCACGGCCGGCGGGCCGTTTCAGTTGGCGGTGAAGGGAACGCCCGCAGCCGCGGGCGGGAATGCCGCCCCCGCGCAGACCATCGCGCTTGAGGATGTGCTGGTGGGCGACGTCTGGGTCGCCTCCGGGCAGTCGAATATGGAGTTCGAAATGCTCAAGGCAGCTACGGCCGCCGTGGACCTGCCGCATTCGGCCAACCCGCGGATTCGTTTGCTGACGGTGAAGCATCAATCCGCGGAATATGCGCAAGACGATGTGGATACAGATGGCTGGGCCGCGTCAAGTCCGGAAACCGCGCGCGATTTTTCCGCCGTCGCGTGGTACTTTGCCCGCGAGATCGAAGCGCGGGAGCGTGTGCCGGTGGGCGTCATCGAATCCGCTTGGGGGGGCACAATGGCGGAGTCCTGGACAAGGCTAACCGCGCTGGGCGAGGATGCCGCGCTGGCTCCGTTGTTTGTCTCGCGTGGCAGGCTGACCGACCGTCAGTCCGATGCAATGCTCGAAGAGAAGCTCTGGCTGAAGCTGCGCGACGAGGCCAGAACTGAAGGCAGGCCGGAGCCCGCGTTTTCCGGGGTTCCACCGCTGAGTATGTGGGCTCCGGGACTGCTCTACAACGGCATGATTGCCCCGCTGACGCCGTTTCCCATTCGTGGAGTCATCTGGTATCAAGGCGAGAGCAACAGCGCCGTGGAGAGAGCTCCGCTCTACAACCGGCTGTTTCGCACCCTGATCGAGGATTGGCGCCGACAATGGGGCGAGGGCGATTTTCCCTTCCTCTTCGTGCAGATCGCCAACTTCAAATCGTCCCCGGCGGAGGATTGGGCCGCGCTGCGAGAACAACAGTTGAAGGCCCTGGAACTGCGCAATACGGCCATGGCGGTTACCATCGATATAGGCAACCCGGACGACGTTCACCCCACGGACAAACTCGATGTCGGTATGCGTCTGGCTCTTGCCGCCCGCTGCCTCAGCTACGGAGAGGCTATCGAATACTCCGGCCCGCTTTTCCGTCAGGCAACGCCAGAGGGCAAATCCATTCGCGTCTGGTTCAATCATGGCGAGGGCTTGGAGGCAAAAGGAGGGGAACTGACCGACTTCGAGGTTGCGGGAGGCGACGGCAAATTTTCGCCCGCCACAGCCCGGATCGACGGCGCGACCGTCGTGGCCGCCAGTCCGTCCGTTGCCGAGCCGGTCTTCGTGCGTTACGGCTGGGCCAACAGCCCCCGCTGCAATCTATTCAACGGCGAGCACTTGCCCGCGTCCCCGTTTACTTCCGTCAAGTAGGATCGACATACGGGCATTTCGTGTTTTGGAAAACGGCTTCGTTGCTCATCGAGAAGCAGCTTCGCACTATGAATATTGCCCATGAAGGATTGCGGCAACTCTTAAACGATCTGGATGAGGGCACCGCTTCTTTTACGCATGGACTTGGCGCAATCGGCAGCAACCCACGATTCAACAACCTTGCCGCTTGCCGCGAGGAATCCTAAGAACTCGGGTTGACGTTCGCCATAAGGGCGGGGAATGAAAATCCGGCTCGATTGAAACAGTTGCAGACAGGAAGAAAGAGACGGCTAACCGCCAATCATTTTACGATGCCTGTCATTTTACGATGTCAGTCATTTTACGATTTGGATGATCGACGAAGGACGATAGAAACGAAGCTTCAATTTGCCCGGATGGCGAAACTGGCAGACGCAGCGGACTTAAAATCCGCAGACCGCAAGGTCGTGGGGGTTCAAGTCCCCCTCCGGGCACCACAAAACAAAAGAGTTATAAGAAAAATGCCTCCCCTTTTGTGGGAGGCATTTTTCGTCTGGTGGCTGTTCTGATGGCTGTTGGTTCTTACTGTCAAGCCGCGGCTCCGGATGGCTGTTGAATAGCTGTTCCCGCGATCCGCTCGACGACGGACTGCTTGTGCGACGGCGACAGATGGCTGTAGCGGGCCGACATGGTGATCGTCTTGTGCCCTGCTGCCTCCTGAATCTCCTTGATCGAGGCTCCGGCCATTGCCAGCCACGAGCAGAAAGTGTGCCGGTTCGAGTGCCAAACGTATTCGACAATCTCGGCATCCTCCAGGCAGGGTTGAAACCAGGACCGGGTGTCGTAGCTCTTTCCCTGGCGAGGGAAGACGGGATCAGCGGGGCGCATTCCAGGCATTTTGAGTGATTCGATAGCTGCGACAGCATCGGAATTCAGATGCACCGTCCGTGCGGAGCCGTTCTTTGTCTTCGTCAGGTCTATGGTGCGGCGGTCCAGATGTACCTGCGACCAAGTGCAGGAGTATTGTTCGCTGAGCCGCATTCCCGTATGCACGGATACGGTGAACTCCGCCAAGTGCTCAGGGAACCGCCTGGAGATCACTGCGCGCAGCTTGTCGTATTCCTCGCGGGTAAGGAACCGCAGTCGGCCGGTGCCTTCTTTCCTCTGCCGCACGTGCCGGGCAGGATTGACCGCCACTTTGCCGTTGCGTACCCCCTCGCGGTAGCAGAGCGAGATAAACGCCTTGTAGCGGTTGGCCGTTGCCGGCGTTTTGCAATGGTCGCGCAGCCAACGCTCCAGCTCCTGGGGTGTCAGCTCTGCCGCAGGGCGAGAACCCAGGTCTTCGCGGACGATAGCCCCTTTGCTCTTGTAGTTGCGATTGTCCTTATGGTGTGCAACGAACTCCAGGGCATCGTCGATCAGTTCCGCCAACGTGACCACTTTGCTGTTGCGCAATTCGGGCAGCTTACGCCCCGCTACGGCATCAGCCTTACGGGATTGGTAAAGCTTGATCGCATCCGACTTCCGCCCGACCTTCTCCCTGTGCCGCTTACCCGCCGCATAATAGTGAATCCACCAGATTCCACTGCCTTCTGGGTTCTCGTATACGCCGCGCATTGAATCCCTCCGATGGCTGTTCCATCGGATATAGTATATCACTAAGTCCGAAGATACAGCCACTAAGAATTGAGAACAAATCTAGCGCCCTCGATCGGCTGTTTGCCTTCTCTTGAAGTGCGGAGCCTGGATCGCGGGCACCTTGAGGGATTCGCCTGGGGCATCATCGACTACAACTTGGGCCGGAGATTGGTCATCAAGAGCTTCCGCGCTGACACGATCCTCGCTGTCCGTGGCTTCACGCTCGGCCGGAGTGGTCTTTGAAGATGGAAGTTCTTCCGTCTCTGCATCGACAAGTTCCTCGACCTCTTCGGTCTTGCCTAGCAACTCCTTGTCGATCTCGGCCAAACGCTGCTCGTACTCTTTGAGCTTGGCTTCGTAAGGGCTTTCATAGTCCAAGGCGGTGTGAAGGCGGGCCAGAGTTGCCTCGTTTCCCTGAATGGTGGCTTCCGTTTCGAGGATCTTCGCTGGCAGGTCTCCGCCGCGGCGCAAGACGGATGCGAGTAGTGATTGGGCTGAAGGCAAGCCCATGTGGGCTTCCGGGCGCGGCACATCGAACCACTCGCCGGCCAGGTTGTAGCGGACGGCCGTGATGTCTGTGATGGTGCCGAGTTCATCCTTGATGAGGGCGTCGCTGACGGCGAGAGGAATGTCGAGGCCGTTGACAGTGAGTTGCGTTGTGCTGTCGAGGGTCTCCGTCCGCAGGTATTCGTTGGCATCTTTGAGTTTGGAGAATTCAAGTCCGTTGAAGCGCACCTGGAGGCTGAGGAGCTTGCCTTCGTCGTCGCGGCGTTCGTGTGACTTGAAAGTCTCGCTGGCCTTCTTGAGTTGGGGCAGTCTGTCTTGGAGATGCGCGATCCGGTACTCGACGTTGAGCAGTTGCTGCCGGTTGTTGTAGTGGTCGAGCCGGTTGGAGCGGGCGAGCAGCGTCAGGTTTTTGATCTCGTACTCCAGTTTGATCTTTTCTAGCGCAAGAGGGTTGCCGGTGGCTTGGGCCTTGGCCAGTGCGAATAACTGAGGACTCAACCGCGTCTCGCCGGCAATATCCTCGATCTTTCGGCCCATCCGCCCGCCGGATTTGAACTGCGAGAGAAATGTCTGCTTGCGCTCCAGGAGCTGGGCGCGCTGAAGATCGTGCGCCTTGGGCGACGCAACGTCGCGCGGCTCCGAGATCATCCGGTAGAACTCGACCTCGGAGAAGGTGTTGCCGGAGCGGCGCATTCGTCCGTGACGCTGCTCCAACTGGTCGGGCCGTTGAGGGAGATCGAGATCGATCAGCGCCTTGAGGCGCGTCTGAATATTGACGCCGATGCCGCATTTTTCCGTGGTGCCAAGCAGGACGCGAACGCGGCCCGCGCGCATGGCCTGTTGGAGGCCGAAGAATTCCTTGCCCTTCTTGTAGTCGTGAACGATGGCAACCTGTTCTCTGGGCACTCCGGCGGCAATGAGTTTCTTCTTCATGTCCTCGAAGAGATTGAAGTCACCGCGCTGGTAACGGTCGGCGAAGATAATGACAGTCCCGCGTTCGGCTTCCGTGCGGCGCAAGACATCGAGCGTGGTGCGCACGGCGGTATTGGCTTTGCTGTCGGGATCGTCCGGGCAGATTGGATCGTAAAGGCGGGCGTCAAGCGATATGGCGCAGGCGTCGGAGTCGAGTTTTAGCCAGTTGTCTTCTGTTGGGTCAGGCCGCTCTGGATCGCTCATTGGAAGGCTCAGCAGTTCGCCGCGCTCGGCGATGCTCTGGAGCAATGGCTCCTGGGCTGGAGTTACTTTGACCAGCATGTCTTTGCGCACAGCTTTGGGCAGGGTGATGTAGCCAGCTTCTTCGGCTTCGTCCTGCATCATTACATCGGCAAACTGGGACCAGATGGACTGGAGTTCGGGAACATTGACGTAGTTCGCCAGCGCGGTCTTCGGCTTGATGGTGACGCCATCGGTGGCGTACTCCATGCGCGTGACCGGCTCGGCGAAGTTGGCCGCCCAGTCATCGAAATTGTTGATGGCGCACTTATTGAGGATGTCGCGGGCCAGGTATCTCGTCATCACGAATTGTTCGCCGAGTGTATTTGTGATCGGCGTGGCAGTGGTGAAGATGACACCTGCGCCGTTGTGGGTCTCTTGCATGAACTCGATCTTGGCGAGGATGCGTTGTGCCCGCTGGGACTCGCGGGTGCTGATGCCCGCGATGTTCCCCATCTTCGTGACGATGGCAAGAGCCTTGTATGCGTGGGCCTCATCGACGAAGAGGCGATCAACGCCCAAATCGTCGAAGTAGATGGTGTCGTCCTTCCGGCCCTGTGAAAGTTCTTTCAGCTTCTCCTTGTATTTCTGAATCTTGTTCTCGATCTGGCGCGTGGTTCGCTTCTCCGCTCTGGACTTGGTACGCCCACTTTCAGAGCCTTCGCGCAGCAGGTCTTTCATCTCTTGCATCTGAGCGTTGACAGTCTTCGCCTCCCGCTCTGGCGAGATGGGAAGCATATCGAACTGCGAATGGGGAACGATGACGGCGTCCC
>Ga0181529_10004282_pt1 | contig 15564 bp, 9 predicted proteins | sample PEATcosm2014_Bin_36_FD_119763 | JGI IMG/M metagenome (GOLD analysis project Ga0181529, IMG submission 119763) | Peatland microbial communities from MTU Mesocosm Facility, Houghton, MI, USA - PEATcosm2014_Bin10_30_metaG | ecosystem: Environmental > Terrestrial > Soil > Wetlands > Peat | place...
ATCGATATGGGCCGGACGTGCCGCATCGGTCGGCGCCACGGACTGGCGCCTCTTGCCGAGGCTTGCTGCTCGTTTACGGCCGCGCCGTATCAACTTCGCGAAGGATGGGATCATGGCTGGGGCCGTAGGGCCGACCTTTGATGCAACCAGCTTGCCGGGAGGATATCGAGATAAGCCCGTGCAAGGCCGGGCCCTGAAGACGCAACGCGCATAGTTGGTATTTTCGGCACTTCGTCCGTGAATCCGAAGAAGGGCGCCCGAGAACCGTTTACTCGCAGCGATAAGTACATTGTTACATTATGGGTCAAAGAGGCCTCTCTGTCAAGCAAATGCGCAGCCGGCAGGCTGCCTTGCGACCCGTGCACAGCAGCCGGAGCCAGGCCGAAGCGGACATTTCACCTCCTCGGGATACCTCCGTTTGGGTCTCCACCCCGATTGAGCAGGAACCGGCCCAAGCGATCGGAAACTAACCCTGGGCGCTGAACCCGTGCCCAGGGTTGGAGGACCGGTCAGGATATGGCGATTCCTATAATCGTAGGTCCCGCTGAACTGTTTATCTTCCTCGTCGTCGCAGCCGCACTCGGTCGCCGTTTGCTCAAGTGGATCGGCGTGGCCGGAATCGAGCCGGTGACGGCCGGCGTTATAGCGACGGCGCTCGGAGTCGCGGCGCTCCAGTTTCTTCCCTTCTCGCTGTTCGCAGCCGGCCTCGGCACGCCCGCCGGGATGCGCGTGGGCTTTGCCGCGCTCGCACTTTTCCTCCTGCCGGATATAGCGCGCATCCTCCGCCGTACGCCCGCCGTCGTCGTGTCGGCCCTTCGCCGCACGCAGGGCTGGGAGCGCGTCCTGATCGCGATATTCGCCGTTACCATCGTCGCCGTCTACCTGCGCGCGCTCCTGCCTCCATTCGATCGCGATGCTCTCAGCTACCACCTTCAGCCCGCCAACCAGTTCCTTCAGACGGGCCGTTTCCGCTTTCTGCCGACCGTGACCTATCTCAATTGGCCCACTGGCACCGAGGTGCTGATGGCGCTGGCGAGAGGCATCGATCCCTGCGCTGCGTGCGCTCAGGTTGGGTTCGTGTTCGGCCTCCTCTGCGCCTGCGCTGCCTGGATGCTGGGCCGCAGCAGGGGCGACAGGCTCTCCGCAGCCATCTCCGTCTGCCTGCTTCTGTCGCTCGTCGACCTGTGGAGAGAGATGTTCGACTACCGCGTGGACGTGGGCCTGGCGGCGTGCACGGCCTTCACCATCTATACGCTGCAGCGGGCAGGGGATTCTCCGCCGGAGCGGTCGATCGGTTGGACGCGCCTCTCCGCACTCTTCGCCGGCCTCGCCGCCACTATGAAGCTGAGCGGATTCTGCGTCCTTGTCGCCGCGACTCTCGTGAACGCGCTCATCGTGACGCGCGGTCCGATCCTCCTGAGGCTGAAAAGATCGGCCGCTTACGGACTTATCGGGCTGGCCGTCGTCGCGCCCTGGCTCGCCCGGACCTGGGCGCTGACCGGCAATCCCGTCTATCCCATTGCAACACGCCTCTTCGGAGGCATCGAGTGGACCCCGCAGGGATGGGAGCGCTTCGTCATAGCTCACCTGGCATACAACGCGCCGCGCGGCGCCCCGCCGACGCCAGCCAACCTGCACCTCACCCACCTCGTGCTCGCGCTCTCATCCTGCGCAATAGCCCTCGCCCTCGCCGGGCTGACGCTGAAATCGCGCGTGCGCGCTCTAACCCTGTTCGCCTCGCTGCTGATCGCGCTCATCGGCATAGGAGACTATCTCAGCGCCAGGTTTCTCACTCCTGCTCTCGTGCCGCTCTTCGCGGCCGTGGGCGCATCGGCTCCAGGCCGGCAGCGGCTCCTCGCCGCGCCGCTCTGCCTCCTCGCCGCAGTGCTCGCATGGGGCGTGATCCGCGATAACAAGGTGCCGGGCGTGGCGACTGCCTGGAGGGTCGCGACCGGAAGGCTGAGCCGGGACGATTTCGTCCGGGCCAGGAACCCGATGTTCGACGTGAGCCGCTACGCCAACGCGAATGTCAGGCCCGGTAGCCGGATCCTGATCTCGGCTCCTCTGCAGTTCGAATCGACCGCCCTGTTCCGCTCCGAAGCGCTCTGGTCGGACTTCGACCTCCAGGATTCAATCCACTACGACAGCATGCCGCGCCTGCTCGCGGACCTTCGACGGCTCCGCGTCCGCTATCTCGCCGTGGCGCCTTTCGATCCGGACTGCAGGCGTCACGTCGCCTGCAACATGCGCCTCGACGCGGAATCGGATCGCATCGACGAACTCATCCGCACGCACGCCCGCATTCTATACGACTCCGGCAGCGCAAGGCTCTATGAGCTCAGCCTCGATTGACTGACCCCGGAGAAGACGCAACACCCGGCCAGGGCCGCAGCGTGTGTCGGGAAACCCCACGCCCCACCGCGGCAAATTGGGCCCGCACCAGCCAAATCCGTCCGCAGGACGGTGGGCCGCAGGCCGATTAGCGCAGGAGTTTACTCCGGTGCCCCGTCCCGCACCGGCGTCCCGCTCCGCCGGGGCGCAACGGCTATCGGCCGCACCAGTCAACTCCGTCCGCAGGACGGTGGGCCGCAGGCCGAATAGCGCAGGAGTTTACTCCGGTGCCCCGTCCCGCACCGGCGTCCCGCTCGGATAGCTGCAACGGCTGACGGCCGCACCAGCCAAATCCGTCCGAATGGACGGCTGGCCGCAGGCCGAATAGCGCAGGAGTTTACTCCGGTGCCCCGCCGCAGGCCGATTAGCGCAGGAGTTAACTCCGGTGCCCCGCCGCAGGCCGAATAGCGCAGGAGTTTACTCCGGCGCCTCACCGCGCCGGGGAGGAGAGCTTGCACCCTCCGGCGTACATCGTCGTTAGCCACGCAGCCCACACGTGGCGCCGCGCGCGCGCCCGTAACCGATCGACAAACGAATTGGCGTGCAAGAGGCGCCCGGGAGAGGCATACGTTGGCAAACGGAGTGGAACGAGATTTCGGTCGGTTTCGGGCTGCTCAGAGCGTGCTGCTATGCGTGGTAACGGCCTGCGCCATTGGGTACCTGGTCCAGTGCGTCCGCTCTGTTCCCTACCGCTATGAGACGGAAGTCTCGGAGGGGAACGAGCAGCTCGCCTCAATGAGAATCGCGGCAGGCCTCTCCCCATACGGATGGCCGCGCTCTACGTTCTATCCTGCCCGGTTCTATATCTACCCGCCAGTCTTCGAATCGCTTGCCGCCCTCGTGAGGCACGCTGCCGGCGTCCCGCCTTCCGAACCCGCTCCCTGGACCGGCCGGCTCATCTCCGCGCTCGCAGGCGTCGGATCCGCGGCGATCATCGGCCTCATCGTCTACAGGCGAACGCGTCAGCCGCTCCCCGCGCTTATCGCCTCTCTCCTGCTTCTGGCCGTCGAGCCCCACCACCTGTTCCTCAACGTCTCGCGCGCCGATTCGCTCGGGCTCTTCATCGGCCTGCTCACAATCTGCTGCGCGACGAGCACATCTCCCTGGGCGCGTCTGGCCTTCGCCCCGCTCGCGGCCATCGCTGTGCTCACCAAACTGCCCTTCATGGCGTTCGGAATCGTCGGGATCTTCATCCTCGCAGGCAGAAACCGCAGGGAGGCGGTCCTGCAGGCCCTCCTCTCCGCTGCGCTCCTCGCCGCCGCCATCCTCGCCGTCAACCGCGTCACGAACGGGGACTTCTGGCGAGACTCGTACCGCTATCTGTTTACCGTTCATTCCGACACGATCTGGCCGGATCGCGGACCGCTCTCCAGCCTCGGCGAGTATGGCCTCCGCCTCGCGACGTACTCCATCGTGCCGGAGATATTCGCGATCCGGTACGTCGTCATGCGCTGGCGAGCCGGCGAGGCCGCGCAAGATCCCTGGGTGGTCGCCTACATCGGCATAACGGCCGCAACGCTGTTCTCGCTGCTCGGCTACGGCGCGTACACAAACCGCCTTCTTCCGGCGATCGCCATGTGCAATCTGCTCTTCGGCTTCGCGCTCGCCGACCTCGCCGATCGTAAAGGCGCCGCGACCCGGATTCCGTGCTCGCGCGCCGCCGTCTCGCTCTGCATCGCCGCTCTATTCTGCCTCTGGCACAACCCGTACGTAGAGCGGATCGGGGATTCACCGGCCGTCGTCGCGGATCAGACGTTTCTCGAGAAGAGGTGCCGCGCCTCCGATCGGCCCATCCTTGCCGAGTGGCCGATGCTCGCAGTGATGAACGGGCAGCCAGACGCCGTCGAAGGACTCGTGCTGATGAAGCCGCTCTTCGGCCCCGAAGCGCTCGCGCAGATGGATCTCCTTCGAGCCGACGTGCGCTCGCATCGCTTCGGCATGATCGTCGTCACGCAGGGATTCGGAAAACACTGCGGATTCATGCCCCTCTCCATATACCGGCTCGTCGAGCGGACCTACACCAGACGAACCCTCCTCAAATCCGCCAGGCTGGAGCTCTTCGAACCCTGATCCGATCTCACCTGGCTTCACTTCCGGCTGCATTCCGGCCACGCTCATAAATAGTAACCTGAGGCAGGATATAGAGGAGATCGTCCGGCAGCAAAGGCCCGATCAGAGGCAGAAGCAAGACGCGCGGCGGCCCGAAAGTCCGGCGGCTCATGTTCTGAGGGATCGAGTCCATAAAGCGGATCGCCCACGGATAGCCGAGCCGGTCGAGGTCGTGCATCCGGTCGAAGCGCGTCACGACGAGATAGTCGAGAGGCGGCCTGAGCACCGATTCGTCCCGCGGCACGGATCTGTCCCAATCGCCCTTCGGCATCCTCAGCGTCAGGCGCTCGGTCTTGATCTCCTCGCCGGGGTGAAGGTCCATCCGGCCGGACGTGAATTCGGGCGAGATCGGCGGATCCTCGTACCATGGCAGCCTGGGAAACGCCACGACCGCGTTCTGAGGCGCCGTCCGCTCAAGATAGTCGGCCGCAAGATCCTGCGGCGTGCGCGCGGCCGTCGCAGCATCGAGCTCCAGCGTGTACGCCAGCGTCAGCAGAACGCAGAGGGAGATGAGCGCCAGCGCCGGCTTTGCCCAACGCCGCAGCAGCGCCGCCTCCGACGCCATGCCGCCCGCCAGCACGAACAGCGCTGGATAGAGCGGAATCATGTAACGCGCAAACCGGACCGCCGAAAGGCCGGCCACGCCGTAATAAACCAGCACGAAGACGAGCAGCACCGCATCCCGGCGGGACCTGCGCATGAGCGATCGCACGAGCCCCGCGAGCGCGAGCAGCAGCAGCGCCGCTCCCAGCCCGAAGAGCAGCGATATCCGCAGATGGAACCACCAGCCGTTGCCCGTCGCCGTGAAAAGGTTGCCGTGGCCGGATTGCGGATGGATCGTCAGCTCGTAAAGCACGCCCGAATCCGCGTACGTGCCCCTCCAGAACGCATTCCAGTTGATCAGCGGGCCGGGGCAGCCGGCGAGAAACGCCGCCACCGTAAGGACAAGCAGCAGCGCGAGGCGTGCAAGCCGAGTCCGGTGGGCGTGATCGACGGAGCGGTTGAGAATGTGCGCGGCGATCGGCGCGACGACGACCAGCGCCGTGTTGTATTTCGTCGCCGTCGCAAGCCCCGTGGCGACTCCCGCGAGCGCGTATCCCTTCCAGTCCGGCTGCGTCAGGATCCGGGCCGCGCCCAGCAGGGCGAGCGCCGTGAAGAGCGTCGCGCACACGTCGACCGTCATAAAGTGCGCGTGGACCACGGCGAGCGGCGCGACGGCGGTTAGAGCGGCCGCCCATAGCCCCGCCTTCCGTCCGAAAAGGCGGTTGCCCAGCGCAAACACGACCGGAATCGTGAGCGTTCCGCAGATGACGCTCACCATGCGCCCGGCAAGATAGAGGGCCGCCATGTTGGGAGCGCGCAGCGCCTCCAGCGATGGCGACGAAACCGCGCCCGGAGCAAGCGCCTCTCTTGGCGGCTCGGGAACGAGCCGCCAGCCGCGAGCGAAGATCCAGGCGTACGCGACGAGATAGAAGAAGAGCGCGCCGTAATTGTAGAACTGAAGGTCGAACTGCCCGCGGAATGGATCTACGTTGTCCGCGGCGATGAAGTTAATCAGCTCGTCCGGATGGTACGTTGCCAGCGGATGCCGCGCGTCCGGCAGGCTCCATCCTATGCCCCAGAGCCTGAGCAGCAACCCGATCAGCGTGATGCCGACAAGGATCCAGAGCGTCGTCGAATCGATTCCGGCTGGAAGGGAGAGCCGTCCGGGCTTCGAAGCAGCCGGCTCCGCGGCGGATGGCCGCGAAGCCGGCTGAGGGGTTGTTGAACGTCGGGGCACTGAGCTGCTCCGGAGGATCAGGCCGCCGCGTTCGCGAGCGCCACGATCTTGGCAGCGGCCTCCTGCATCGTCGCAGCGGGAATGAGCTTCGACGCTCCCAGGATGGCCGCGCCCTCCTCGGCGCGCGTGCCGGCTAGCCGCACGACCATGGGTACGCGGATGTCCATCGTAGCGGCCGCCGCGACGATGCCCTTGGCAACTTCGTCGCAGCGCGTGATGCCGCCGAAGATATTCACCAGCACGCCCTTGACGTTCGGATCCGAGAGGATCAGGCCCAGGCACGTGCGCACACGGTCGGCCTGTGCGCCGCCGCCCACGTCGAGGAAGTCGGCCGGATCGCCGCCAGCGCGCTTCACCTCGTCCATCGTCGTCATCGTGAGGCCCGCGCCGTTGCACATAAGGCCGACGTTGCCCTTGAGCCGCACGTACGCGATGTCGTGCTTGTGCGCCTCGGCCTCGATCGCATCCTCTTCGCTCTCCTCCACATAGGCCGCAAACTCGGGATGGCGGAACAGCGCGCTGTCGTCGATCTGGAACTTGCAGTCGGCGGCAAGCACGCGGCCGTCTTCGGTCACGGCGAGCGGGTTGATCTCCGCCAGCGAGCCGTCCGAATCGACGTACGCCTGATATAGCTTGCGCAGCAGCGCCGCCGTCTTCACGACGACGGCAGGATCGAGCTTCGCGTCGTAGCAGACCTTGCGAAGCTGGAAGTCGCAAAGCCCCACGGTCGGATCGACCGTCAGCTTGGCGATAGCGTCAGGATCCTCGGCCGCAACGGCCTCGATGTCCATGCCGCCTTTGGCGCTCACCATGATCACGTCGCGCTGCCCGACGCGGTCCGGCACGATCCCGAGATAGTACTCTTTTGCAATGGAGATCGGCTCTTCGATCAGCAGCCGATCGACACGGATCCCCTGCGGCACCTGGTGCGTCTTGAGAATCATACCGATCATCTCGCGCGCCATCGCCTCTGCCTGCTCCGGAGATCCCGCAACTTTAATTCCGCCCGCCTTGCCTCGCCCGCCCGAGTGGACCTGTGCCTTCAGTACGCCTCTGCCGCCAAGCTGTTCGACGGCCGCCTTGGCCTCCTCCGCACTGGTCGCGGTGCCCGCGTTCTTCGGCACGCCCACTCCGTATCGGGCCATAATCTCTTTTGCCTGGTACTCATGTATCTTCACGGTTCATCCTCACTGAGATCGTATCTCTGAGCGCCTATTCCCCGCACACTCCTCTTAATCCTTGTTGCGCAGGCCCTCCGCACCCCCACCAGGGCCCAGAATATGGCGGGTGAGACGGACGAGCGCTACGTGGCCCGGATTGTCCGCAGTCCACATAATAACGGGGATGCTCTGGCAGAACAGTGCAAGGAGCGTCCGCTCGCCCTCCGGGTCCGTCACGACGCCTACGTCGTTGCGGACGTGGTCGAGCGAGCCGGTCTTTCCTGCGTATCTCCAGCCGTCGGGAAGCGCTCGGGGAATATTGTTGACAAGCTGCTGCTCCGCCAGGATTCCCAGCAGCTCCTCGCACAGCGCAGCGTCCCCGATGGTCGCGTCGACGAGCCCGCCGAGCAGACTCAGCATGTCGCGCGGCGTGGTCATTGCGACGCCGAACTGCGCGTTGTCCGGCGAGATCGGAGGACCCTGCGAGTAGAGCTTGCGGAACATCACGGTATCGGTCGGCCCCAGCGCGCGGATCCGATCGTTCAGCGGCTCGACCCCTCCGAGCCTCTCCACCACCATGTTCGTCGCCGTGTTGTCCGAGATGACGATCATCAGCATGCACAGGTCGCGGAGCGTGAGGGAGAGCCCCGCGCCCATAAGCCGCAGCACGCCCGAGCCGCCCACCTTGTCGGCATCCTGAAGCGACACGCGCTCGTCCCACGATGCCGCGCCCTCGCGCACCGACAGGGCGGCGTGAATGAGGATGGGCAGCTTGATCGTGCTCGCCGCCTGGACGCGCCGGTCGGAATGGCGCTCGACGATCTCGCCGTCCGGCAGGCGCGCGGCAAAGCTGACCGCGCCGCCCGACTCGCGCTCGATCCGCTCGATCTCGCCCTCCGGTATGCCGCCGGGAATCATGCCGTCTCCGCCCGGACTCCGACCGCCTCGAAATCGGACGCCCGGTCGATGTCCGTCGCTATCTCAGGCAGCTCGCAGATCAGAGCGCGGGCCGGCACTCCCAGCAGCCTCCCGACAGCCTTCTCCAGCGGCGGAATGGACAGAAAACCCGGCGATATCTTCTGCGCAAGCAGCAGCCGCACGACCGTCCCTATGCCAAGCATCATCGCCAGCCGACGCGGACTCTTGCGCGCCTCGTACACCTCTGATATTCGCTCGCGCTCTCCAAGCACGAAATCGGAGCGCACCAGCATCAGGTTGCCGCCCGTGAACGCGCCTTCGCGCAGCTTGATGCTCGTCCGCTTTACGCCCGGAAACCGCTTGTAGCAGGACGCCACAGGCACGATCGGCCACACGAATCCCGCCCGCGTCTGCGCCGCCATCTCCAGCGCCGGACGAACGTACTGCGCGACGATCTCTCCGGTAAGAAAGGGCAGATCGCACGTAGTGATGAGCACGTACTCCGCGCCGGAGTTGGCCCGGACGCCGGCGAACAGGTTCTCGACGAAGCTGCCCGTGTCCGGCAGAAGCTCATACGCGGGATCTTCCGGCAGGTCGCCGATCACGGTTATGCTGCCGATCTCCGGCCCGGCCGAGGCCAGCGCATCCACCACGCGCCGGAGGAGGGATTTTCCGTCGACGACCACAAGTGCGCGGTTCGAGTGCCCCGTCAACGCCTGAATCTCGGCGTTGGCCTTTCCGCCGGCAAGCACCACGCAGGGCACGATCCGTTCGATGGGCATGTTGCATTCCATTACAGGGCCGCGAGCCGGCCCGAGAGTTATCCTGCGCATAGCGGTTTCGCTTCGACGCCCGGAGATTCCTCGCCCCGGCCGGCAAGCGACCGACTTTCCGCAACGATCCCACGGCAAACCGGCGCACAATCCGCAAAAAAATCTCTCCTCGCCAAAAAGAATCTTTGCAAAAAAACCTGAAAGAATCTTCAACAAGATTTTCAGAAGAATCTTCGCCAAACACCCTGTTAAAAGGCCCTCAGAATCACATATATATATGTACACTACGCCGCACGGCTCCGGCGCCCGCGCCGATCCGGGCATCCGCGCCGCGCGCAAATATCGGATCGTCGACCCTCGGCCAATGAACGCCGCTCGCTCAAATCCGGCGGACCGCTACCCGCTCGGGGCGCCGCAACGGCTGTCGGCCGCACCAGTCGATTCCGTCCGCAGGAGGGTTGGCTGCACGCCGCTTAGTGGTGCATCCGGTTAATCTGATGAACCTTTCCCGCGCAACCCGAGATGTGCCCGTGCACCGAGGCTTCCCACATCTGTCCGGGCGACGAAAGTTGCCTGACCCAAAACCAGTCCCGGAGGGACTTCGCACGTATAGCCGCCGACTTCAGTCGGCCGGCCACTTAGCCCCGGCGGCTCGCCCCGGCGTCCCGCCCCGGCGTCCCGCCCCGGCAGCTCGCCCGAATCGTTGGCCCGAATCGTCTGCCCGAATCGTCTGCCCGATTCGTCTGCCCGAATCGTTTGCCTGAATCGCTTGCCCGAAAACGGCCCGGAATTCAAACAACGAGATGGAAACCGCCGAAATAATCAAACAATCAAATGCCGCACTCCAAGCAGAATCGCCGAATCTCCAATGCCCGGAATCGATCCGCCGAACCGCCCGCGCCAACGGCAGGATAGCGGCCCGGCGCCGAAGAACCTGGATCCATGTCGTTGGCCATTCTATCGCTTACAGTGCCCGATTGCCTTGGGGACGCCGCTATCCAATACCGTCGATTGGGAAATCGCCGGCCGCCTGGGAGCCGACTGTGAGCCCCGCTGAAGACCAGAGCCGGTCTCGATCGAAACGCCGAGAGCTGTGGGCCGTCGCCGGATGCCTGTTCGCCCTCGCAATCGCCATCTTCGCTCAGGGCGCCAGGCTGAACCGGTACCACACCTTCCTCAGCCCGGACTCCGGCGCGCGATACGTCATGGTCCGCAACTTCGTGCGCTTCGACTCCGTCGTCTACCTTCACTACGCCAATGCCGACGTGGACACGGAGGGCCGGCTGAGCGCCCTGGGACTCGTCACCGAGAGGCATACGCCGGACGCGCTGCTGCTCCGCCTCCGGAAGGGGTTCTGCACGGTCTTCCTGCCGCTCTTCCCCCTGCTATCGGCGCAGGCTTACCGGCTGTTCGGCTTCGGAGGACTGACGCTCATCCCGGCGCTCGCCGGACTGGCCGCGGTCGCAGTCACGTATCTGCTTGCGCTCCGGTTGGGGCTCGCCTGCAGGCTGCCCCTGCTTATCGCCTTGGGAGCGGCATCGCCGCTCTTCATCTACTCGTGTCTCTTCTGGGACCATACGCTTCACATGCTCTGCTCGGCGCTCGCAGCCCTCGGCCTCTTTGCCTCCCTGCGCTCCGGCCGGCTGCTGCCCGCCATTCTCGCAGGAGTGGCGCTCGGGGCGGGACTACTGATCCATGAGCTTCTGGGAATCATGTGGATCGCTCTCATGCTGGCCGGGATCTGCCTCTGGCGGGACCCATCGGCGCGAAGGGCCCTCGGCGGCCTTCTCCTGGGCTTCGCGCCGCTCGCGGCTCTCTTCGCTGCCACCAATTTCGCAATGTACGGCATCGTGACGGGGCCGCTGCCCACGATCGCAGAGAACATCCTGGCGATCGGCAATGAGCGGCACTTCATCTCGGCGCCGGACATCTCGGACAGGCTGCTGTCCCAGACTCTGGGCTACGATCCCATATGGGGATGGCTCGCGCCCGCCCTTCTTGTCGCGTTCGCTGTCGCATACCTCATCGCGCTGAAACTCGGAGGACGAGCGCTCCGGTTGACCCCGTTGCTGCTCGTCCCGCTTGCGGTGCTCGGCTTCGGTCACATGGTCGGAGTGCAGACGCGCGCGCAGAGCGGATACGGCCTCGCTCTCGGCGCCTTTGAGACGACTCCCATCCTGCTCGCCGCCTTCGCCTTCGCAGCCATTCGGCAGAAGGAATCGGAGAGCGCCGGCCATGTCGCGTTCTACAAATGGACAGGCCTCGCCTGCTGCTTTCTTATCCTGCTGGTATCGATTGCGCCGCCGGGGCCCGGCATCAACTGGGGCGGCCGCTTCGTGCTGACGGCGTTGCCGATGTGGGCGCTGCTCGCCGCGCGGGTTCTCGAAGGCAACGGAATGGCGCTCTCGGGGCGGTACAGGACGGCATTCGCGGCGTCCGCATGCATGGCGGTCGCCGTCGGCCTCTACTCCAATTACGTCGGCGTCAGGGCGATCCGGATCGAGTTGGCCGCGATGGCCGAGCGGAACAGGGCGATACTCGCCATCCGCTCGCCCGCAATCGTCAACGACAACTGGCTATGGGGCATGGGGTTGACGGAGCCCGGGCGCAACCGCCAGTTCCTGGTCCGGGATTACCCGCAGGACGCCGAGCTCATGTATCGCGCGCTGAGCCGGCTCGGCATCCGCGAGTTTGTCTTTGTAGGAAAGCCGGAGGACGAGGGGCGGCTTCGGGACGCGGCGCCCGCCCGTGAGCGCTTTATCATCGCCGACGTTCTACCTCCGCCCGCAACGGGCGTTCGCTTCCTCCGGGTTCCACAGCAACAGGAAGCCGTCAGTCCGTCGAACCGTCCCTGAACTCGGAGATCTCGCAGCGGCGGATGCTCCTCGCCACGCTGACGTGCGGATAGCGGCCGTCGAGGAGCAGACCGATCCGCCGGGCGCCAGCCTCGTCCGCGGCGATGCCGTAGACGGCTGCGCCGCTGCCGCAGAGATGCGCGGTAATCGCTCCTGCCGCCAGCAACTCCTCCAGTGCGTCTGCGACGGCGCGGCGCTCGCACAGGACCACTGCTTCGAAATCGTTGCTCCGAAGCGCGCTCATTCGCTCTACGTCGCCTGCCCGCATCGCCTCCAGCATCGGCTCGGTCGCGCCTCGCGAACGGCGGTTCGGCGTTCCGTCCAGAGCGGCGTACGCTTCGGCCGTCGACACGCTCGCATCCGGCTTGACGATGACCATCCATAGCGCCGGCGCGTCGTCCAGAGGCGTTACGATCTCGCCGCGGCCCCGAGCCACGGCCGTTCCGCCCGTCAGGAAGAAGGGCACGTCGGACCCCAGAGAGGCGGCGACGTCGAGGAGCGTCCGGGAGTCCGTTCTCAGGTTCAGGGCGCGGTCGATCCCTGCGAGCGCGGCCGCGGCGTCGCTGCTGCCGCCTCCCAGGCCGGCCTGAGACGGAATCCGCTTCGTCAGCACGATCGAGACGCCCGCATCCGGCCTGCTCGCTGCGGATAGCAGGCTCTGCGCCGCGCGGACGACGAGGTTGGAGGAATCGATCGGCACAGGGATCGTCTGCGGGGCGACACACCGGAAATCGATGCCAGGCTCCGCGCGTGGAGCAATCTCCAGCTCATCGTGCAGCGAGATGGTCTGCATTACCGAAGCGATCTCGTGGTAGCCGTCCGGACGCCGGCTGAGCACGTCGAGGGTGAGGTTGATCTTGGCGTAGGCCGCAATCCGTATCATCGTCACCGGCCGGCTTCGCGCGCCGGAAGGCCTGCTGGCGCGACGATGCGAAAGTGGAAAATGGCGCTCTCGCCCCTGGCGAGCGGCGTGCCGGCAAGCGGCGCGGAGAGGCGAACGCCGGCCACACGGACCGCGTTCGACTCAGAGTCGGGCAGGCGGGCGTCGGTCCATCCGCTCAGCTCCGTTGGCGTCCATTCCAGCAAGAGCGGGCCGGTCTTGAACTCGATCGCCGCTGCGCCTGCTCGGCCGTTCGCGTCGGATCCTCCGGCCATTTCAGGCACCGATGGCGCCAGAAGGCGAGGAAGCTGCAGGCCGTACAGCACCATATTCCGCCGCGCCGTGATCTTGATCCGCCCGCCGATCGAATGCGAGTCTCTCGCCGCCGTCAGCGATACCTCCGCCGTCCACTGCGGCCCGATCCCGCCGGAGATCGTCATGGATCCGGAATCCGCTGTCTTTTCGGCGCTCGCGCCGCTCCAGCGAAACGTCTGCCACCACGGCTCCTGGCCCGGCTCGCACGATAGAGTCTGAACGATCGGCGATGCCGTGGCGAGCGTCCGCCAGTAACCGCCTTCTCGCTCGCCGAAGAGGAGGATGGGCACCGAGTTCTCCGATGGGAGGGCCTCGACCGCCACCAGGTTGCCGCCGACTCGCGCCAGCGTCTTCGATGCGGTGGCCGTCGGCAGCGCCCCGGCGGGAAGATCGAGCTCCGGGCGAGCGCACAGGCGGGGAACGACGTCCAGCACGGCGGTCGGCATCTCAGGCGTGTCCGCAGCAGCCGGCAGATCGTCCGGTCTGGAAGGGCCGCCATGCGGCCGCTCTTGTAGCGGAGGAGGGGCGCTGCGCTCGAAGATGAGAGCTGCAATAACCGGCCCGGTGTCGGAATCGGCCGCCATCCGCCATTTGAAGGCTGCGCTCTGCCCCGGCGGAAGCGCCGGAAGCAGCGGCTCGGTGTCGCCCTGCGTATAGCTCATGCCCTTGACGGGATAGATGCGCAGCCGAACGGATCCGGTCGAAAGCGGTACGGCGCCCACGTTGCGCACCACGCAGAGGAACCAGATCGGCTCGCGGCCCACCGTGTAGCCGCGCTCCGTTCCAAAGTAGTCGACGCGAAGGATCGGCGCCGACGGCCTGGTCTGCGTCCTGCCCGCGCGCGCGCAGATCGCAAGCGCGGCCAGAGCGGCGACGGTCATCGCAATATGCCTTACCACTCGCCGGGAAATGATCGAAGCGTCGCCGGCGCCGCATCCGACATCTCGACGCAGGTCGAGACCTCGCGGAACGTCCCCAGCGGAGGAGCTATGGAGTTTGCCTAAATAATACCGACCTACGAGAACCGGCGCATCTGTGTCCGAAGGACGCGGCCCGCTAAGGCACGCGGCCGCAGGCCGATTAGCGCAGGACTTCAGTCCGGCGCCCCCAACGAGAACCGGCGCATCTGTGTCCGAAGGACGCGGCCCGCTAAGGCACGCGGCCGCAGGCCCACAGCGGAGGAGTTCACTCCGCCGCGACGCCGAAGGCCCGCAGCGGAGGAATTCATCCCGCCGCAACACTCCGCCGGCCGGCCGCCGGGATGGTGCGATAGGTCTTGGGCGATTCCTTATGCGACGAAGTCTGGTCGAGATCACGACGTTCGAACGCTCCCTGGCGGAAATCTCTCGCGCAATGCGCTTCGCAAGATCGGCGCCACCCGCGCCGCGCGCATCCAGTCTTGATATCGGTACGAATTGTACCCGGCTCCAGCCGCACGCTGCCGGGCGCACGAATGATCGACCGCCGGGCCGCCGATCCCGGATCCGTGGCTCTTATTCGCCTGCAGCCCTCTTCCCGCGACGGGACTGCATGAGGCGCTTGATCGTCGCCTCGTGGCCCTCATCGGTCGGCTCGTAGTAGGGACGTGTGGGAAGGCCGGGCGGAAGATAGTCCTGCGGTGCCCAGTGGCCGGGGGAGTCGTGCGGATAGATGTAGTCGCGGCCGTGGCCGAGGATCTTGCTGCCCGGATAGTTGCTGTCACGCAGATGGATCGGCACGCGGCCCGGCGGCTGCGTCGTCACATCCTCCGTTGCGCGCCCGATCGCCAGGTAAGATGCATTGCTCTTCGGCGCCGTCGCGAGATAGGTGACGGCCTGCGAGAGCGTCAACTGCGCCTCCGGAAGCCCGATGAACATCACCGCCTGAGCCGCGGCGTTCGCCAGCACCAGAGCCATCGGGTCCGCGTTTCCGATATCCTCCGAGGCCAGTATCACCAGCCGGCGCGCGATGAACTTGATGTCCTCGCCCGCAAGGAGCATCTTCGCCAGCCAGTAGAGCGCCGCATCCGGATCCGAACCGCGTACCGACTTGATGAACGCCGAGATCGTGTCGTAGTGCTCGTCGCCCTCCCGGTCATACGCCAGCGCTCTCTGCTGCGCCGCCTGCTCGGCCGCCTCTAGCGTAATGCGGCGGACGCCGTCCTCGCCCGTCGTCGCCGTCTCCGCTGCAGTCTCCAGCGCATTCAGCGCCGTGCGGGCATCCCCGCCGGAGATGTCCGCCAGATGGTCCAGCGCCTCCGGATCAACGCTCAGAGCCGTTCCGCCAAGACCGCGCTCCTCATCCGCCAGCGCGCGCTCCAGCAGTTGCCGAACCGTCGCGGCCGATAGCCTCTCGAACCGGAAGATCCGGGAGCGCGATAGCAGCGGCGCGTTCACCTCGAAAT
>Ga0181529_10004283_pt1 | contig 15550 bp, 11 predicted proteins | sample PEATcosm2014_Bin_36_FD_119763 | JGI IMG/M metagenome (GOLD analysis project Ga0181529, IMG submission 119763) | Peatland microbial communities from MTU Mesocosm Facility, Houghton, MI, USA - PEATcosm2014_Bin10_30_metaG | ecosystem: Environmental > Terrestrial > Soil > Wetlands > Peat | place...
AACTGGCGCTGGGCAATGCGCGGGCGGTGGGCTCGCTCGACGAATTGCTGGCCGATGCCGACGTGCTTACGCTGCACGTGCCGGAGTCGCCCGACACCGAAGGACTCATCGGCGCAGCGCAGATGGAGCGCATGAAAGCGGGGGCCAAGCTGATCAACGCGTCGCGCGGCAAGGTGGTGGATATCGATGCGCTGGCGGCGGCGCTCGGGGCGAAACAGATCGGCGGCGCGGCGCTGGACGTGTTCCCAGCGGAGCCGAAGGGCGCGGGCGATCCGTTCGTGTCGCCGTTGCGCCAGTTCGACAACGTGATCCTGACGCCGCACGTGGGCGGCAGCACCGAGGAGGCGCAGGCGAATATCGGCGTGGAAGTGGCCGAAAAGCTGATCAAGTACAGCAATAACGGGTCGACGCTGACGGCCGTCAACTTTCCGCAGGTCTCGCTGCCGGCGTACCCGGGCAAGCATCGGCTGCTGCACATTCACCGGAACCAGCCGGGCGTGCTATCGCAGATCAACGCGGTATTTTCGCGGCACGATGTGAACATCGCGGGTGAGTATCTGCAGACCGACGCGGCGATCGGCTACGTGGTGATCGACGTGGAGATGCAGAAGCCGTCGGCCACGCGGCGCCTGAAGAGCGAACTGGACGAGGTGCCGGGAACCATCCGCTCGAGAGTGTTGTACTGACCCACGCCGTTGTAGTGTGCGCCGGCAAGTGGTATCCTCCGCAAAAGGAACTGGAGGGACTTCATGACATTCTTGCCGCCGCGGGCGCTTGCCGCCCTCGCCATCTGGTGCGCTGTGGGGGTCGCGCAGCCGGGCGCGCCATCGCCGCGCTCCGTGGATTTCGAGATGATGACGTGGCAGGAGGTCAAGCAGGCAATGGCGCAGGGTAAGACCACCGCGCTGGTGTACAACGGCGGAACCGAGCAGCGCGGTCCGCAAAACGTCAATGGCGGTCACACTCTGATGGGCCATGCCACGGTGCTGGCGATTGCGGCGAAGTTGGGCACCGCCATCGCCGCGCCGGTGATGCCGTTCTCGGTCAACAACGCCAGCGCCACTCTGCCAGGCACCATCGGCCTGACGGGTCCGCTCTTCGCGGCGCTCAATGAGCAGGTAGCCGAGCAGTTGATCAAGACGGGATTCAAGAGCGTGGTCCTGATGGGCGACCACGGCGGCGGCCAGAAGGAACTGGGCGACGTGGCCAAGAAGCTGGATGAGAAGTACGCGCCGCAGGCCATTCGCGTGGTCTACTGCGACGAGGTGTACCAGAAGGCCAACGACGATTTCGACAAATGGCTGGAAGCGAACCACTATCCGCTGAGTTCGCACGCCGGCATCCCCGATACTTCGGAGATGCTGTACCTGGGCGGCGACAAGGATTGGGTCCGCAAGGATCTGGTGGCTACGGCGCAGGGCGATCCGGTCCGCAAGCCGGGGGAAGCGCGCGATCCCAACGCCAAGCGGGTGAATAACGGGATTACCGGCGACGCGCGCCCGTCGACGGCGGAGCTCGGCAAGCGCCTGTTCGATATGAAGGTGGACTACGCCGTCAAGCAGATCCACGAGTTGCTGGCGGCGAAATAGCGGGAACCAGATGGACCAGGATCAATCGAAAGACATGCTGACGCGCCGCACGGCTCTGTTGCTGGCGGCGATGGCGCCACAGTTACTCGGTCAAAAGGGGGAGAAGTCCATGGGACGGCCAGTGGTTCATTTTGAGATCGGATGCCGAGATCGCGCCAAAACGGGCGATTTCTATGCGAAGCTGTTCGGCTGGGAGATCACCGCCGCCGGCCCCGCGTCGAACATTCAAACCGGGAGTCCCCAGGGTATCTCGGGACATATCACATCGCTCGGCCACGAGCCGGAACATTACACCATGTTCTACGTGGAAGTGGAGGACGTGCAGGCGGCGCTCGACAGGGCTATCGAATTGGGCGGCAAGAAGCTGGTCGGGCCGATCGCCATTCCGACCGGGTCGTTTGGCTGGTTCACGGATCCGGATGGGAACACCATCGGGCTATTGAAGACGACGAAATCGTAGGGCGCGGTGGGATGGCGTGCAAACATTACATGCCATCGTGCAGTTTTCGCCACCGTACGGGCCGAATTCGGCGCATCGGCAGGCCAGCGGAAGTGGAGGCCAACGTGCCTGTGCTCTCCTCGTTAAGAGGAGGATCATCTTGAGCAACTTACAATCGATGGCCGACAAGGCTTCGGAAATGGCCGGGAAAGCCGCGGAACTGGGCAAAGAGGCCAAAGAGTCCATGGAAGAGTTCGGCCGGTCCGCCGGCAGGGGGCTCGAGGAAGCGCGCGACCAGACCGGGGACGCGCTGCATGCGGCAGCCTCCACGGTCCGAAGCAAAGGACGGCAGAGCTCGCGGGCCATCGGCGACATCACCGCCGGCGCCGCGGATCGACTGGATGCCACGGCGTCCTGCATCGAAGATTTGAGCCTGCGGAACGCGGCGGCGGATCTGAAGAAGTTCGCTTCCCGGAACGTGACGCGTTGCCTGGTGGCCGCGGTGGCGCTGGGATTTGTCGCCGGAACCCTGGTCAACCGGGCTATCCACCGCGCATAGTCGCGGCGCAGCCTCGGTGTGGCACAATCGGAGGCATGCAGGCGAAGATCGCGCTGGTGACCGGCGCAGGTAGTGGAATCGGCCGGGCCGTCAGCCTGGCTCTGCAAGCCGCCGGATACTCGGTGGTGCTGGCCGGCCGCCGCTCCGAGGAACTGGCGCGAACTGCCGCGATGGCCTCGCCCGAGGGCGGCGCGATGCTGCCGGTTGCGGCGGATGTGAGCGATCCGGCGTCGGTGAAGGGGCTGTTCGCGGCGGTCCGCGAATCGTTCGGAAGGCTGGATCTGCTCTTTAATAATGCCGGCCGCAACGCACCGGCCGTTCCCATGGAAGAGCTGACGTTCGAGCAGTGGAGCGCGGTGGTGGGCGTCAATCTCACCGGAGCGTTTCTGTGCGCCCAGGAAGCCATCCGCCTGATGAAGGCGCAGCAGCCGCAAGGCGGCCGCATCATCAACAACGGCTCGATTTCGGCGCACGTCCCGCGCCCCAACTCCGCGCCTTACACCGCGACCAAGCACGCCATCACCGGGCTCACGCGCAGCATTTCGCTCGACGGCCGCAAATTCGATATTGCGTGCGGCCAGATCGATATCGGCAACGCCGTCACGGAAATGACCGAGCGGATGAGCAGCGGCGTCCCGCAAGCCGATGGATCCCTGCTGGCAGAGCCGCGGATGGACGTCCGCCACGTCGCCGACGCGGTGCTGTACATGGCCGGCTTACCGCTGGACGCTAATGTCGAGTTCCTGACCGTGATGGCCACCAAGATGCCGTTCATCGGCCGGGGTTAGGTTGTGGGGCAAGCAATTCCGATTGGCTGCCCCACAAAGCGGCGGAGCCAACAACTACAGGCGCCGCGGACCGACAGGCCGCCCCACACAAGCTTCGCGTCTAGTGTCCGCGGCCGCCGCGGTGCGTCTCGGCGGGCACCGCTTTGCCGTGGCTCATGGCATTGCGTTCTTCGTCCGAACGTCCGTGGACCTCGTGCATTTCGGCGGGACGCGCGGCGCCCGGCGCGGGCCGGTGGATGGCCGGATAGGGATGCACGTACACGGCGCGATTGGCCCACGTCCGGCCCCAGCGCGCATTGTTGATCCATACGGCGTGGGCGCCCCAGTCGAAACGGATGCCCACTCCGCCCCAGCCCCACGGCCCGAAGAATCCGCCGAGGGTCACGCCATAACCGAAGCTGATGGCGCCGCCGATCACGAAGCCCGCCCGCGGCGCAAAAAACACGATGGCCGGATCATAGTACGGCACCACCACGAAGGCTGGATTGGCGGGCATGATGGTGATGTACGGGCCGCCGCCCACCACGATCTGGGCGTTGCTCCGCAGGTAGCCGTAGCGCTGCGCCATGGCCCGCTGCCGCTGCACGGCGTCCATCACGCTCTCCTGGTTGGCCAGGAATGCGTTGCCCAGTTGGGTGGTCCAGCCCATGTCGGAATTCATCATGTCCAGCACGGACGGAAAGGGCAGCAGCGCCTGCACGCTGGGATCCCAGGGCAACTGGTCTTCGGTGATGGCATTGGCCAGCGCCTGCCCGGACAAATAATGGTGCTGATCGGCCCACTGAGCCGCCGCGGGAATATCGTTGGAGTACGTCGACGCGGCCAGAATCTGCGCCAGCAGCGGATCGGGATAGAGCGCGACGCGCGCCACTATCTGGTCCAATTGTCCCGGAGCGAATGCCGGGGGAGCCTGCGCAAAAACGGGCACGCAGGCCACTACTGCCAGGAGCATCACTGTCGCTGCAACTCTTTTTGTCTGCATGTTCATTCCTCCAAAAGTGAAAACGCCGTTTTTGATGATACCGAAAACCGCCTACTTTCCGCAGTCCGGAGCGGCCGGCGCCTGGGTGGGAACCGTCAGCGCGGCCAGCGACTGCGGCGTCAGCAGGCCGTTCACCCGCGGGATCTCGTGCAGCCGCAGATCCTCCCAACGCGCCAGCGCGGCGACCGTATCCTGGCACATGAGGGCGAACGCCTCCATCACCTGGCTAGCCGGCGGCGTATCGGACTGATCCACCGCGATCAGCAGGCGCGTGAGATCGCGATTGATCGGCCCCAGCCCGGCCGGCGGACCGGCGGCATCGGTCATTCCCTGCGCTTTGCCTTCGAGCGCCTGCGCCGCGGCCAGCGCGTCGGGCGATTTTCCGGACTGCTTCAGCGCGGCCAGCCGCTCGGTCAATTCCGCGCGCAGTTTGGCCGCCTGGTTGTAGCCCACGTAAGTGGCGTTCATGCCGGCCGCGATCTTCCGCGCCAGATCCAATTGCCGCTCCAGCTCCGCCTGCGACACCTGCAGCCGCGGATCCAGCTTCACCGTAATCGGCTGGCGGTACGTCTGTCCGCCCACCGTCAGCCGGATCTCGTATTGTCCCGGCAGCACCATGGGACCTTGCGGCTCGTGCCACGGGGTGTTATGCGGAATGGCGTGGTCGGCCAGCGTGTACTCGAAGTAATTGACGTGCACGCCATAGTACGTGTAGAGAAGCTGCTGGGGGTCGGGATAGCGCAGGTCCCACACGAAGCGGTTCAACCCCGGCTGTTTGGGAAGCGACGACGGCGGCGCCAGCCAGAAGTCGGGGACATTGACCTTGTAGCCCAGCGAGGCCGCTCCTCCGCTGGCATAGGAGCGCACCAACTGGCCCGCCGCATCGTACACTTCCAGGCGGATCTCGCCTTCGGGCGCGGACTTCAGATAGTAATCCACGATGGCGCCATCGGGCGGGTTTTGCGCGGCGGCCACGTCGGCATTGAGCGGCGTATCGGTGTAGGTATCCCACTGCATGCGCACCGCCGGGGCGGGCGGGAACAGATACGCATTCGACGACGCGATCTGCGCCGCCTTGCCGGCCAGTTCGCGCAGCGGACCGAGATCGTCGATGGCCCAGAGCGCGCGGCCATAAGTCGCCACGATCAAATGGTTCTGCTCGATGGCGAGATCGCGGCAGGAGGCGGCGGGCAGGTTCAGCTCCAGCGACTGCCAGTCGTCACCGCCGTTGAAGGAGACGAACACGCCCACTTCGAGCGCCGCAAACACCAAGTTGCGATTCTCGGGATCTTCGCGGAGCGCATGGGCCGCGCTGTTGGGCAGGCCGCCATTCGCCAGTTTCCAGCTCTTGCCGTAATCGTTGGTGCGGTAAATGCGCGGGGGCGCCGCGGCAGCCCCGCCGCGTCCACCACCACCGCCGCCGCCCCCGCCGCCGAGGATCGCGAAGGCGCGCGCGGCATCGCTGGACGAGGCTTCCATCGCGGAGACCGTGCCTCCCTGGCCGGCGTCGTGCGGCGCCACGTTGCTCCAATGCGCGCCGCCATCGCGGGTGAGCTGGATCAGGCCGTTGCTGGTACCGGCCCAGATTTGCTTGCCGTCCTTGGGAGAAAACGCCAGCGCGCTGATGGCCGGACCGCCGCCGCGTCCGCCCCGCCCGCCGCGACCTCCGCCGGCTTCGCCTTCCGCCATTACCGTCAGGTCGGGACTGGCCGGTTCCCAGTGCATGCCCTTGTCGTGCGTCGCCAGCAGACTCTGCGTCGCCAGATACAGCGTATTCGGATCGGACGGCGAGAATCCCATGGCCGGCGACCCGCTTTCGCGGTACTTGGGCGTGCGCTCGAAGATGTGCTGCGTCTGCCCGGTGATCTTGTTGACGCGCAGAATGGATCCATACCAGCCGGTGGCGTACAAGTAATTCGGGTCGGCCGGATCGGCCACGATTTTGGCGGATTCGAATCCGTTGGTGGTGTACCAGTCGCGATAGGTAATCTGGCCGCCGCGGCCGAAAATGGGAGTGGCGACGGTGCCGCTATCCTGCTGCGACGAGTATAGGAAGAACGGAAATCCGTGGTCGGTGGTGACGTTGTACATCTGGCCGGTGGGCTGGTTGAACCAGGTGGTCCAGGTGCGGCCGGCGTCCATGCTGATCTCGGTGCCCTGATCGACGGCGAGGATCATGTATTTGTCGTTGGTGGGGTCGATCCAGACGTAGTTGAAGTCGGCGCCCGAGGGCGCGCCGGTGTACGATTCCCAGGTCTTGCCGGCATCGGTCGACCGGTAGAGCGATGTCTGCGTAGCGAACAGCGTGTTGGCGTCGCTCGGGTCCACGATGACGTCGTGGAACTGGCCGCCGCCGATCAGCCGCGGGTCGTCGGTGGCGCGGGTCCAGTGTGCGCCGCCATCGTCGGAGCGGAACATGCCCTGCGCCACGTAATCGTAGACGCGCTTGCCCTTGGTGCCCGGCGCCACGGCCAGCGCGATGGTTCCGAAGTTGCCGCCCGGCAGGCCGCTGGGACTGGTTTTGGTCCAGGTGGCGCCCTCGTCGCTGGAGCGATAGATCTGCGAATCGGTGGCCGGCGTGGCTACCGGAGGCGCGCCGCGTCCCCCGCCGCCACCTCCTCCGCCGCGTCCACCGGCGGCGATGGGCCGCGTGCCGGCGTAGACGGTTTTCGGATTATCGGGATCGAACACCAGCCACACCGCGCCCACCTGCGCGTCGGGCAGCGTGGACTTCCAGTTCTTGCCGCCATCGGTGGAACGCATCACGCCGGTGTCGCCCGCGGCCGCCAACACCAGCTCGGGATTGCGCGGATCGATGACGATGGAGCTGACCCCATGCCCCTGCAGCGCCACCTGGTCCCAGTGGCCGCCGCCATCGGTGGAGCGGTAGAGTCCGGCGGAGGGTCCGCCGCCCGAAGCTCCCACGTACACGGTGTCGGGACGCGAGGGCGCGACGGCGACCGCGCCGATTCCGGTGAGCCGCACGGAATCGCTGACGCAGGTCCACACCTGTCCGCCATCCACGGTCTTCCAGACGCCGCTGCCGGCGGTGCCGAAATAATAAATCGCCGGATTGCCCGGGACGCCGGACGCCATAGTGGCTTTGCCGCCGCGGAACGGTCCCACGAGGCGCCACTGCAGTCCGCCATACAGATGGGGATCCACCGGCTGCGCCTGGGTGACGGCGGTAGACACGGCGGCGAGGCCGGCCAGCAAGAGAACACGGAGTTTGGTCATAGGGTCGATTCAGCGATTCTATCTTACGCAGACCGCCAACGGACCTCCGATTGCTATAGCCTTGAGTAGAATGCAAACCGCCTGGATTGTCGCCGTCACGTTGGCCGTGGCCTCACCGGCTGCCGCTCAAGTCTGCAAGCCGCAGGATTTCGGGGGCGCGTATGGCGTTCAGCTCACTGGAACCACTACCATTTCGGGCGATGCCAAGCCGGTTTCCCTGATCGGCCGCTTCGAATTCGACGGCAAAGGCGGCGTGAGCGGCTCCGCGTCGGTGAATTTCGACGGGTTCTTTTTGGGCAATCCCGTCACCGGGACGTACGAAGCGCGCACGGATTGCACCATCGACTGGAGCTTGCAGGACGATTCCGGTGCGTGGCAGCACTTTTCCGGAACCCTGACGCCCAACCTGCAAAGCGCCACATTCCGCCAGACCGATCCGGGGGGCGCGAGCGGCGGCACGCTGGCGAAACTGGCCAGCCAGTGCTCCGACGCGGGGTTTCAAGGCAGCTACAGCTTTTCGATCGTGGGAACGGTGATTCCCATGAATCCCGGCGACACCGGGCAGAAGGTATCGTATGCGGGAAACCTGGTGGCGGACGGCGCCGGCAATCTGGCGCTAAGCGCCAACGGCGTGGTGACGCCTTTGGGAAACGCCACGGTGGATGGGGACTGCATGGTGCAGATGACGGTGACCGCGCCCAGCGGCGACGTCATGAAACTGCGCGGCGTGCTGGTGGCCGGGGGCAAAGAAATCCTGGCCATGGTGACCGACCCCGGCGCCGCGGTGAACGCCCGCTTCCACGTCCGATGAAAGAACTGTATTCGGCCTGTTGCCAGACTGCGGCCAGGATTGGTTGCCCCATAAAGCTGGCAAGAGTCTTGCCAAGCTTATTTCAGTAAGATAAGCAGTTTCAATGGCTTACGATTTTGGCGTGGCAAGTATCGTTGCCACGGAACAGGTCTCTACGGGTGCAGATCGAGGACCGTTTTTCCGGCGGGACCGGTGTACATCAGTTCCACCGAGTGAATCCCTTCCGCTCTGCCGCGATACGGGAAAAAGAGCAGTCCGGCGGCCGGCAGGGGGCGATCGCCTTCCGGCAGCGCGGACTTTTTCACCCGCAGTTGCATGGCGCGCTCCAACTCGATCGGCATATGGATTACCGGCGGTGGATCGTTGGACTGGCCCCCGCCTTCGCCGCTGCCGGTGCCGATGCTGGTCTTCGACGATTTCGAAGAGGCGCTTTCCGGCGGCGACCATTCGGGGTCTTTCAGCGAATGAAAAATCACGCCGTAGACCTGCGACGGCAGCGGCGCCTTCTTTTCGTTGATGCGCAGCGAAAAATCTTCGTGGTTCAGCACGAGGTGCGCATCGGGAGGTCCGAAGAAGCCCACATCCACCACCACATAATCTTCCGTCGAGAGCGTCTGATCCGGCATGGCGACGGAGTGCCTGGTGAATTCGGCCGCGATGGTGTATCGGCCGGCCTTGGCGTGCGCGTTGTACTCGGTGGGCGCAACTCGCGGAGGCATTCCCTTAATCTCGTGGACCTCCGCTTCCTTGGGCGCGTCCTGGCCCGGCGCATTCCCAACGAAGAACGCGATCCCGGTAGCCACAATTCCGACACTGGTTGCCTTGAGTAGCCGCATTTCATTCACAATTTACCATGTCCGGCCGGCGAGCATTTACTGGTTTGCCCCCAGGATGCGGTTCAGCTCGGCAATCCGCGCGTCCAATTCCTTGCGCAGTTCCGCATACCGGTCGATGGCGTCGCGGCCGATCTTCTGGTCGGTAGCCGTGGTCAGAGTGTACAGGTAGGTGATGTGGGTCTGCAATTCCGGCTTGCTGTAGCGAATGGCCGGCGTGATCAGGTGCGACGCCAGCTCGTTCAATCGCGGCAAAATGGTGTCAGCCTCCGCACCGGTCGCGCCCCGCCATTTGGCTTGCGCGGCCCGCAGGCGCGCCACCGTGCGGTTGACGTCGCTCACCAGATCGCGGACGCGCAGGTTGTGCTCGAATTGCTCGCGCAGGTCGGCGGTGGTCACACCATCCCTGACGATCCGCGGATCTTCCACCATGGCGAGCGGCTGCGTCGCGGTCCACGTTCCCACGGTGAGACGGACGGCGTACTTTCCGGGCACGGCTTCGGGACCGTTGGGTCCTTCGGGACGCGCGGCGCTCTGCCAGGGTCCGGGATAGCGCAGGTCCCAGGTGAAGCGGTGAAGGCCGGCGGTCTTCTCGACGCGCGTGGGTCCGCCGCGGAACCGGCCTCCTCCGCCGCCGCCTTCGCCGCCGCCCTCTTCGCTGGGCGGTTCGGCATCGGCCGCCGGCAGACGCTCTTCGGGGGCGGCCGCGGAACTGGTGAAGGTGCGCACCACTTTGCCAGCGCCATCCAGAATCTCCAGCTTGATGTCGCCCGCGGGCGCGGCGGGCAGATAATAATCCAGCGCCGCGCCGGCCGGCGGATACTGCGGACCGGCCGCGCCGCGACCGCCGCCAAAGCCGCCGCGGCCGGTGGTGCGGATGGCTTCGCGCGGGGCAAACAGCGTGGCCGCCGCGGAAGTGGTCTTCTCGTTGATCTGATGTAGAGGCGTGAGATTGTCCAGAATCCAGAAGGACCGGCCCTGCGTGGCCACCACCAGATCTTTGTGCGCCACCTTGAGGTCGGTAATGGGCGTCACCGGCAGGTTCATCTGGAACGGCTGCCAGCGGGCGCCGTTGTCGAAGGAAATGTACATGCCGAATTCGGTTCCGGCGTAGAGCAGGCCGGCGCGGTCGGGATCCTCGCGGACTACGCGGGTTGGCTCATCCTTGGCGATGCCGTTGGTCCCATCGGTGAGGCGGGTCCAGGTCTTGCCGTAATCGTCGGTGCGATAAATGTAGGGCGCGAAATCGCCCAGCAGATAGCGGTAGATGGCGGCATAGGCCGTCCCCGGGCGATGCGGGCTGGGCTCCAGATTCTGCACGCGGCCTCCCGGCTGCAAACCGGCCGGTGTGACGTTGGTCCAGGTCTTGCCGTCGTCGCGCGTCACGAAAATCAGGCCATCGTTCGATCCCGTCCAGATCAGCCCTTTCTGGATCGTCGATTCGCGGATGGCGTAGAGCGTGCTGTAGATCTCTTCGCCGGTGGCGTCGCGCGTGATGGGTTCGCCGCTGGCGCCCTGCGTGCCTTCGGGATGGGCTGTCAGGTCGGGACTGATCTTCTGCCACGTCACGCCGCCATCGCTGGTGCGATGCAGGAACTGCGAACCGTAATAGATGGTGTGCGGCGCGAAAGGCGAAACTTCCATGGGCGAAACCCGCTGAAAGCGGTAGACGAGGTCGCTGCCGGCGTTCCCGTAGAGCGATTCCGCGCCCACCCAGTACCGCTCCTCGTCGCTGGTGGTCATGTTGCGGCGGCTGAACTGGCCCTTGCAACTGCCGTACACGATCTGCGGATTGTCCTTGTCGGGAATGATGGGACCGGTTTCGCATCCCGGGCCGAGACGGAAATCCTGCCCATCGCCCAGCGACAGGCTGGGCACGATCACCGTGTCGTCGTCCTGCTGCGCGCCGTAGACGCGGTAGGGATACTGGTTGTCGACGGCCACCTGGTAGAGTTCCGCGGTGGGTTGGTTCAACTGCGAGCTCCAGGTGCGGCCGCCGTCCAGCGACACGTTGGCGCCGCCGTCGTTGGCCTGGATCATGTACTGCGAATTCCTGGGATTGATCCACACGTCGTGGTTGTCGCCGTGGGGCACCGGCGAGGTGCGGAACGTCTTGCCGCCGTCGGTGCTTTTGTACCAGCTTTCGTCGCCCACCCAGACTACGTTCGAATCGTTGGGGTCGACGCCGAGGGTGGTGTAGTAGAACGGGCGGGTGACGATGGATCCCGAGCTGTTGACCTGCGTCCAGGTGGCGCCGGCGTCCTCCGAACGGTACAGGCCCGATCCCGGTTTGGCTTCGATCAGCGCGTAGACGCGGTTGGGAGTGGCCGCCGAAAGCGCCACATTGCTGCGGCCGAACAGCTCGTTCGGCAATCCGCCGGCCAGTTTCTGCCAGGTGTCGCCGCCATCGGCGCTCTTATAAATGCCGCCTTCGCGCGCGCCGCTGATGATGGTCCACGGCTTGCGCTGCGCGTGCCACAGACAGGCAAACACTACTTTGGGATTGCCGGGCTGCAGTTCCAGGTCGGTGGCGCCGGCGGTATCGGAGATGTGCAGCACCAGCTTCCAGCTCTTGCCGCCATCGGTGGTGCGGTACACGCCGCGCTCCGGATTGGCCACGAAAGGATTGCCCTGCGCCGCCACATACACGATGTCGGGATTGGTGGGATGGACGCGCACGGTGGCGATCTGTCCCACGTCGCGCAGACCGGTGAAGGTCCACGTCCTGCCGGCGTCGGTCGATTTGTAGATGCCGCGCCCGATGGAGACATTGCTGCGGATCTTGGACGATCCGGTGCCCGCCCACACCACCTCCGGGTTCGACAACGAGACGTCCAGCGCGCCCATGGATCCCACCGAGAAGAAGCCGTCGGACACATTCACCCAGGAATGGCCTGCGTCGGTGGTCTTCCACACGCCGCCGCCCGTGGAGCCCATATAAAAGGTGTAAGGCTCGGAAGCAACGCCGGTCACCGCCGTGACGCGTCCGCCGCGGAACGGTCCGATCTGCCGGTAGCGCATTCCCGCCCACAACGACGGGCTGTACGTCTCACCCGCCGGAGGGGACGCGTGTGCCGCCAGGAGTGCGAGTACCGAAATCGCGAGCGCCGTCACGGCGACGCTGGGCATGAGACGGATCGAATGTCGAGTTGCGGCCATGGATGTACCTCCCGGATCGGTCTATGATAACCCACGGGGCGCCGGCCGGGCGTCAAAATAACGCCATTCGCGAACATGACCGGGATGTGGCGCAGTGCAGCTTCGGGGGCGTTTTCGGGTGCAACTTCCTGCAACGCGACTTCCGGCCCGCTTCGCCCAAATCCGAGCTCTGTACGAGTGGCGCGTAATTCACTCCGAACTCCCAAAGCCGCCAGAAAAAGCCGGCTTCGATATTCTCCGAGCCAGCCAAGGGTTCGGTTTGTTGGAGCAAAACGGGCGCCTGCAACGAAGAAAGTCCTCTGGGGGCTCAAGGCGGATGCGCCACGCAGCCGAGATGCTCAGGAGCGAAATCCTGATATAGCTGCCAATACCGCAGATATAGACGCCAAGAGCCAGATCGAGATGGTCGATCTGTTTGACCTTCCGACCTCCGATAGGAGATTTCTGTAAAATAGGCCACTTGCACCAGCCGGCAAACACTCACTCGCTGTTACGATTGCTGTATGCCGAGGAAACTGCCGGATCGTGATTTCAGGTCGCGCCGGATTGTTCTTACCCGTGGTGATTTCGCATGGGCTCCTACACCTGGACCGCGACCCTCTGATCCCGTTACGAAGTCGACGTGGTTGGATATTGTGACCCTACCGGACGATGTCGCCGTGCGCACATCCAGTCATCATGGTACGACGTTGCAGCAACTGGAAGCGTTGTGGGGATCTTGGATCGAGTCCATCGGTGAGAGCAACGATGTGATTTCGTCAACCATGCTGGACGCCGGCGATGATTTTCAGGCAGCGACCTACACGGCGCTAACGGGCTATTATCGGCTCTCTGTTACCGCGCTACGCAGCGCTCTCGAACTGACGGCTATCGGTGCTTGGGCACAGGTCTGTGGCAAGACGAAGCAATACGAGGAGTGGCGGAAGGGCAAACTGACGCTGTCGTTTGGACAGGCGTGCGACGGACTGATTGGTGGAACGGCACCACTGCGCGATGAACTCCGCACAACCGTCAACGACACCCTATTCGACCAAAAGGCTCCGCCCGCTGACGGCGGGTACGCTCGCCGGATCTTCGACGGTATCTCCAACTACGCCCATGCCCGACCCGGTCATGCAGACGCGGACTTTCGCCAAAGCAACGGGCCGATCTACGTCAAAAGCGCCTTCAAGCACGTCGCGTGGATGCACTTCGAAGCCGCCGCGCTCTGCTTCGTCCTCCTCTTGATCGCGCGCCCCAAGCACCCCATACCACAACCAGTAATCGACCTGTTCCGGGACACAAAACGCTTGAAGTCACGCGTCACCCGCGCAGCATTTCTCTCCCTGCACTTACACAAACCATAGCCGGTCCCTTCTTAAACGCCCTTCCGAAAGCGATCAGCGATGATTTTCGCCTCGATATACGTCTCCTTAGCGACGCGATACGCGCCGGTGCAAGGTATTTGACTCCTGCTCACCAACTTCGTAGCGGCACAGGCCGGCCGCCGTTGGCCGGCACTCACAATTCGCCGTCATTTCCTGGGCCGCGCTAAGTTCTTCACGGAATGCGCCCGGGGACCGCGGGTGTTCCTTCCGTCCGTTCGAAAGGTTTGGAGTAGTGAGGATAACCGAATGAGTATATTAGTATATTCGATGCCGTAGGATTTCCTCGACCTGGATCATTGCCGGAAGAGACACTGAAAGACCGACGAATTGGAATGAAGGGGCATTTCGAGACGACCGCTAACGTGGCCGCACTCTACTTCCGGATTACGCGCATCTGATCTGACACCTGTCGGTAACTCGGAAGCGGCTTGGTCGGTTTCCCCCCCTGGTGGGGTACTCTCGCATCGGTGGTCATACCAATGATATGGAACCCGGTATTCGGTGCGGTCTTCTCGGTGCCGAAGTAGCACGTTAGGTTTTGATTGCCAGCATCAATCCCGCCTTGATGATACCAGTCGGCGGAATTGTCCTGCCTTGCGAAAACCTCAACCCGCCGTGCGCATGGGCGTAAGAGAACCCTAAGATTTTCCGCCTTCCGGGTCACAGCCTTGCCCTTCATCGCCGGATCGAGGGCCGGCCGTTCGAGCGCCTCCTTAACGGCCTTGCAGAGTTTCTTGAATTCTGCATCGCACTGGGTTTCATTGAGATCCTTAAGAGGGACGCTGGTCGACAGTGCAGCCTGGAGGGATTCTAGCGGCGACTCTTCCCAAAGGCAGTGAGAAACCAGCAACCAAATTACCTCTAGGCCTCGTTCCTTTTGGGCCTTCAGGATCGCGGGCAACTCGATATTCATTATGAAATCCGAGTTGAGGAAGTGCCGACTTACGAGCAACACGGCTACGGTCGCGCTCCTCAACATTTCATCGATGCGACGCCTCCACTCCTCGCCGGGCTTTATGTCTTTGTCGCTGTGCGGCCTCAGACCGCCATACTTCTTGAGGGGTGCGGCCATCTCCTCAAAATCATCGAGCCACTTCCTGTCTCTGTGGCTATAGGCGACGAAAACCATATCGGTTACTATATCATCGCCAATTGGACCGAATCGCGCTTCCCCGCCAGCCTCCTGTCCCCGCTGAGTGGATTGTCGGGCACTCGGACCAAGCTCAAATTGATTCCGCGGCCCCGGCGACCTCGCAATTGGCCCCAAACGGCCCTGGGGGAAATTGCAACCAAGCGAACTCTAGAGCGGATTGCGCAAGGCGAGGTGTTTTTCCAGCAGCGTTATTCTAACGCCTGTGCGGGGCGTCGGCCGGGCCCCAGGGGAGCGGATCGCGGGGCAGTTCCCGCAAGCCACGCCTGAGTTGTGGCCTGAGGCCAGGCCTCGACCAGGAGTTGGCGTTTCGGCCCCTGAGAATCTATAATCTATGGCATTACCGGAATGCGAGGCGCCATGACGCGAAGCTGCCTGACCTTTGTCCTTCTGACCGTTCTCCCGCTGTCGGCCCAGCGGCAGGAGCCGGGAAAACCCATCGGCACGGTCACCACCCAGGGCGATCTGATCGTGATGACGTTGAACGAAGGCGCGCTCGGCAAAGAAAACCTCTTCGACCTGGCGAGACGTACCGTGCGCTTCACTCCCGAAGGCGCCGGATATCGTGCCGAAACCCTCGCCTTGCAGTGGGACGCGGAATTCGGCGCGGAGCTCTCCGGCTCGCAAGCGACGTTG
>Ga0181529_10004284_pt1 | contig 15550 bp, 10 predicted proteins | sample PEATcosm2014_Bin_36_FD_119763 | JGI IMG/M metagenome (GOLD analysis project Ga0181529, IMG submission 119763) | Peatland microbial communities from MTU Mesocosm Facility, Houghton, MI, USA - PEATcosm2014_Bin10_30_metaG | ecosystem: Environmental > Terrestrial > Soil > Wetlands > Peat | place...
ATTCGCTTAACAAAAGACTGTCATCCTGAGCGGAGTTTGGCGCGTCCTTTGCGCCAAATGGAGTCGAAGGACCTGCGGTTGCACTTCCGAATTCTTCAACGAACTTCCGACTCAGGACACTAGCTAGCCAAGAGACCGATGCGGCCGGAGTCTCGATACGGCATTGCCTCTGCGCGTTGAAAAACTGGCAAGATTTAGCGAACTATCGGTGGCGCTGCGGCGTATCCCCTACCAGAGCGCGGGCACGGGTGTGCTCTGCTCGGAACGGGGAACCTATGAAGCGGATTGTCGTTGCTACGCTGTTCGGCCTGGTCGCGGGCTGTCTTTGCGCAACCGGAGCATTCCTGGGCCACATGCTCGAGTTCTCAGTTGTCGCTTTGCTGTTTATCCTGCTGAACCGCGCGGTGATGGGCTTTGTCATCGGCATCTCTGCGCTGAAACTGCGCTGGGCCTGGAATGGCATCGTCCTGGGGATCGTGGTCGGCTCCATCTTCTCTTACTTCATGTTCATGAACAACGTGCCGGAGCCGTTGCCGGTAGTGAACTTCTTCGTCAACGGCCTTTTCGGCTTGATGATTGAGTTCTTCACGACGGTTGTCTTCAAACAGCCCGCTGCCGGAGCCGCACGGGCAAAGTAACCTGTCATCTCGCCTCAAGCAGTTCTAGAAGCGGTAGCGCAGCGCCAGTTGCATCCGCCGCGGGGGCATGGCGCTGACCGCCTGGCCGAAGCTTCCGCTGGAGAGGTTGCCCTCGACCGCCGCCGCGCCGAAGAACTGCGCGTGATTCGCCACATTGAAGGCCTCCGCGCGGAACTCGAGGGCGCGATTGTCCTTCACCAGGAAGCCGCGGGAGAAGGTCGCGTCCAGGTTCTCCAGCCCAGGGCCGGAGAAGAACCGCCGCCGCGCATTGCCCAGGGCTCCCAGCGCGGGCAGGGTAAGTTGCGCCGCGTCGAAAACCGGTACGCCGCCGCGCGGGTTGGTGTGCAAGCTGAGCGATTTCCCGCTCCAAGCCGGCGTGTCAACCCCGTTGTTGTTGATGCCGTTGGGAATGGTGCCCAGCAGCGAGGTGTCGTTATTGTTCAACAGGGTCACCGGCAGGCCGGTGGCAAAGCGCGCGATGCCCGCCAGCGCCCAGCCGCTGGCCAATGCATGGAGCAGTCCCTTTCTCTTGGTCGCCGCTACTTGGTAGTGGACACTGGCCACCAAGTTATGCCGCAGGTCGAAGGAGGAGAGCGCACGGCTGAGCGTGGGGTTCACCGGGTTTACCGGTTCGGGCAAGCCTCCCGATTGATCGATGGATTTGGAGAATGTGTAGCTCGCCAGCAGATCCAGCCCGTGAGCGCGGTGATTCACCGTGGCTTCCAGAGCGCTGTAATTGGCGTTGGCGATGGTGCGCTGTAACTCGACGCTGCCAAAGGCCGGGCCGAACTGGGTGCGCGCGGCCTGCTCGTTGAACGGGCCGCATGCCGCCGCGCCCAGGCTCAGGCAAAGCGGCGGATTGGCCGGGTTTGCTTCCTCCAGCACCAGCAGGTGGTGGGACGAGGTGCCCACATAGCTGACTGTAGCCAGCGTGTTGCCGCGAAGCTGCCGCTCCACGCTCGCCATCCAATGCTCGGCATAGGGAGTTACGTCCTGCGGGTCGACAGCGGGAATGCCCACCAGCGGCTCGAATTGGCTCCAGTTCACGCTGGCGTCGGGATTGGACCGGCTGGCGCCGTCGGCCACCTTCTGCAGCGGGAAGCGCTGCCCGGCATCGGCGCCACTGGCAGCCACGGTGAAAGGCGCGCTGAAGAGCGGCGGCGCGGCTGAGGTGTAGGTATAGCCGTAAGGCGGATTGGCGCTCATGATTCCGGCCGAGAGCCCCTCGTATGCGGTATAGAAGACTCCGTAGCCCAGGCGAATGCTGGTCTGGCCGGCGTCGCCGGTGAGCTTGCGCAGCCGGACCGGCGCCAGGTCGGGCGTCCAGGCAAGGCCCACGCGGGGCGCGAAGTTGTCTCGCGCAGGGGCCAGCGAACTTGGCACGCCTGGATCGCCGGGGAAGACCAGCCCGAGCGGCGCGCCCGGAAAGACCTGGGACTGCTGGCCCTTCACCAGGGTCTGAAGCTGGTTGAATTTCTCCCGCCATGGCCGAATGCGGTCCCAGCGCACTCCGTAGTTCATCGTCAACTGACTGCTCACCTTCCAACTGTCCTGCACAAATGCAGCTATGTACAGGTTGCGGTTATAGAAACTACCCGCCTGGCCCTGCGTATAGCTGGAGGGCACGCCGAGCAGGAAGTCGGCGAAGTCCAGTCCAGTCTCCGACCCGTTGAAAGCGAAACTGCCGTTGAAAATCACGTCGGGGTGGGTGTTGATCTGGTTGGAGTGGATCTCCCCGCCGGCCTTGAGCCCATGTGTGCCCACGATCCGGGAGAATGCGTCGCCAATCTCGTAGATGTTTTCCGCCTGCACGATGGCCGTGGTGTCCACGCCCAGCGTGAAGTCGTTGAAGGCGATGTTTTCGATCCCCTCGGTGGAAGGCTTGAGCGCCACGATCCCGGTGAATCCCTGCGCAGTCAGTGTCGGTCCCACCCCGCCCTTGGGCTGGCCCACTGCGTTGCCGTTGCGCATGAAGCTCAAGTGAAACTCGTTCAGCGCATCCGCGCCAAAGGTGGCTGTATGGCCCAGGCTGGCGAGTTGCGCGCGGCCGTTGCTGGTAGCGTCGAAGCCCGGCACGCTCGCCCCGCCAGTTCCGGTTGGATATGGATTGTCGAGCGAGTAATTGTCCAGAAAGTAGTAGGCCGTGAGTGTGCCCTTGCCGTGGACCCAGTCCAAACGCAGCGCGCCCTTGTCGTCATTGAGGGTTTGCGCTTCGGCCGCGGTGGCAAACAGGGCCGCTCCGGCGTTGGGCTGAGGAATCGAAGCCAGCAGGTATCTGGCGGGTGCGGACCAGGCAGCCTGGGGAATCAGGCCGCCGGGAAATACCGCGGAATAGGACTCGCCGGCAGTGACCGTCTGCCCCAGGCGCGCGGAGAGAAGAGCAGCCCAATAGTTCCCGTTGACGCTGCCCGTGAGTGGATTCGCGCTGAAATCGCCGCCCCGCTCGGCCTGCGACGGAACCGAGATATTGCCGGTATCGATGCCCTCGGTGAGGCGCGTTCCCTGGTAGTCGGCAAAGAGCGCCACGCTTCTGTGGAAGGGTGTTCCGCCCAGTGTGCCTCCGAATTGGTTCTGGCGGTACGCCGCCCGCTGCTCGGAGAAGTAGTTGCGCGCGTCCAGCGCCGTGTTGCGCAGAAACTCGAATGCCGAGCCATGCCAAGCCGCAGTTCCGGACTTGGTGGTCACCAGAACCTGGCCGCCGCTGGAGTTGCCGTACTCGGCGTCGAAGTTGCTGGTCAGCACGCGAAAGCTGTCGATCGCATCCAGATTCGGCACAATCGACGTGCCCATATTCACGTCCTCTTCCACGTCGCTGCCGTTCACGCGGAAGCCATTCGACGCCTCGCGCTGGCCGCTGATGGAGAGATTGCCGGGGTTGGCGTCTCCGGAAGGCGGCGTCGAAGCCACGCCGGTCATGATCACCGCGCCGGGTTGCGCCGTACTGACCGGCACAATGCCCGGCTGCACGGCCATCAAATCGGTGAAGCTGCGCCCGTTCAGGGGGACGCTTTCAATCTTTTTGGCGTCCAGCGTCTCGCCCAATTGGGTACTGGTGGTTTCCGCAGCGAGCGCATTGGCGGTCACCTCCACGGTCTGGATGTTGCCCGCCACCACCAGAACCAACTCCAGGCGAACTACGGGTATCTGCGGGGTGACCGCGGCCTCTGCCGCCGCCGGCCCAAATCCTTCAGCCGTCGCCTCAACCCGATAGTTGCCGGCAGCGGGCACGGGGATGCGGAATTCGCCCTGCTCGCTGCTTTCCGTTTCAATCGCCGGCATGGACGCCGACCAGCGAGCTGCGATGCGTGCATGGGGAATACGGGCGCCGCCAGCGTCCTGCACAACGCCGACAATGGTAAAAGCCGGTTCGGCAGACAGGAGATGCGCACAGCAGAGCCATAAAATGGCGGGAAGAATGGCAAAACAAGACTTCATCGGGCCCCCTGGGGAATAGGAGACCAATGGAGTCGAATCGGCTGATGCCGGACGTTCCAAACCATACGCCCACGCAGAAGAAGAGCCCTATATCCGACTAAATTGGTCTCCATTTAATATACGACCTCTTCAGTCGGAGTTCAATTGGCAGGGCGTGCCGCGAAGATTGCATTGGTATTTCTGGACAAGTTGCGATTCCCGGCTTTTCGTTGCGCTTCTCTTCATCCTGGAATCCTCACGGCGTCTGCCGAATCTGAAATAATGATGGCAGTGAATCGTACGCGGCAATCTGGTCTTTGGCAGGGGGCAATCCCCGCCCTTCTTGCAGCCCTGGCTCTGGCCGGTGGGGCAGCGCATCTGCACGCGCAAGCGCCCAATCCGACCTCTGCGGTCAACCCTTTTTTCGGCAGTGTCACGGCTCATCCGGCCAGCGACGAGACCCTGAAGCTCTCCTTGGACGAAGCGGTGCGCCGCGGCCTGGAAACGAACCTCGGCCTCAAAGAGGCTGAGAACGGCGAGAAGGACCTCAAGGGGCAAAAGAACGAGGCGTTGCAGAACTTTCTGCCCACCATCACCGTGACCGGCGCGAACGGCTTCTACCAGCACAATCTGGCCGCGCTGGGCTTTGGTCCGGATGTCATCAAGATGTTCTTGCCGTTGTTTCCCGGCGGCAAGATTCCCGCAGGCCTCTCCTACATCACCAAGGACGACTTGACCGAGGGGCAAATCCACTACGGGCAAATGCTCTTCTCCGGCCCGGTGATTGCCGGATGGAAGGCAGCCGGCGCGGCGGAGAGAGCGGCCCATTTTGCCAAGATGTCCGCGCGCGGCGAGGTTGTCCAGCAGGTGGCCACGGCCTATCTGCACGCCATTGCCGCGGCCAGCGAAGTAGACAATGCCAAGGCCCTTGAGGCGACAGGACAGGTTCTGCTGAGCCAGGCGCGCGCTGCCCATGAAGCCGGAACCGCCTCGAATCTCGACGAATTGCGGGCAAAGGTGCAGCTTCAGGCACAGCAGCAGGCGCTGATCGCCTCGCAGAACACGCTGGAAAAGAATCTGATCCTGCTCAAGCGGGAGATTGGCATCGACCCCGGCCAGAAGGTTGCGCTCACCGACCCGGCGCCCTACAGCGAACTGGCCACGCAAACCCCGGAAGAGGTGCGCGCAGTGGCCTACAAGAACCGCCAGGACTACCAGAAGCTGCAAAATGAGGCTGCCGAACTCAAGGCGGTTCACGCGGCATATCGCAGCCAGCGGCTGCCCAGCCTCAGCTTTGGCGGCTACTTCGGCGTCAGCCAGGTGAGCGGCGCAGGCTCACACGGCGATTTTGTTGCTCAGGGAACGCTCAGCTTTCCGCTCTTCCGCGAGGCCAAGCTGCGCGGCGACATCGATACGGCCCAGGCCCAGCTCGCCGCCGTGGACGCCCAGCTGGCCGACCTGCGCGGCAATATCGACCGGCAAGTGCGCTCGGCGCTGCTGGACGTGGACGCTTCCACCAAACTGGTGCAGGTCGCCCGCTCCAACGTGGATCTGGCCGCCCGCGCGCTCAGCGACGAGACCGAGCGGGTCAACGCCGGAGTGGACGACAACCTGCCCCTGGTGGCCGCGCAAGCCACGCTGGCCAGCGCCCAAAGCAGCCTTGTGGAGAGCCTCTACCAATACAACGTCTCCAAACTGGTTCTGGCCCGCGCCACCGGCCTGCTGGAACAGCAATACCGCGTCTATCTGGGCCGCTGATTCGGCTCGGCATATCACCGCCCGCGGCGAGCGCAATAAGGTATCCTTCCCCCGAGGAATTGGCTGGGCTTGCGCGCTGGTTGAAACTGCGCGTCCTCCCCGCCTGAGGAGCCTGCAATGCATCGCTTCGCATTTGTTTTGGCTGTTTGCCTCTCGCTTGGCGCGGGCTTTTCTACGGCTGAGTCAAAAGACAAGGATCTGCAAGTCTATCTGGCCGGTGTTACCGAGCGAGGCCGCGCGCTTTATGCCTACGACCAGGCCGCATGGCACGGGACGGATGCGTTTCTTGCGCTGCACCCAGACACAAAGGGGCTGGCCCACTACATTTGCCGAAATTCCGCGTCGGGGTGGGTGGTTTCGTTTGGAAAGTGGAACGAGGCGCATGACCGGTTCTTCATTGTGTACGAAGCGACGGAGGCGGGCCATCCCGGCACCTTTGTGGCGCGCAGATACGATCCGCCTGCCGAGGTAACCGACGATTTGCCCGCCATAGAGCGGGCACTGGAACTTGTCATCGCCGACTTTCCACACCAGAGTAGGCCCTATAACACCGCGATTCTTCCCGCGCCCGGCGGCAATCTCTATGTGTATCTTTATCCGGGGCAAACAATAGACACCGTCTGGCCCTTGGGCGGAGATGGCCGCTACACCGTTTCCCCGGACGGCAAGCAGATCGTCGAGAAGCGCCAGTTGCACAAGACGATTCTCGACCTTGAGTTCAAGCCCGGCTCTGGGATCGTTGGCGGAGCCCACTCTCACGTCCTAAGCGAAGTTCCCGAAGACACGGATGTGCTTTATGTTTTGACGCGCAGGCCATCCATGCCCGAATACATCGGCACGCAAAGGCGGGTGTTTGTCGTGAACCCCGATGGAACAATCGCGATTGCAAAGAAGTGATTCGGGCCACAGCAAGCAGCCTCCGAGTAGAGTAGATAGAAGAGGGAGTTAGCAGGCATGCCGAGAACGCTCAATATCAAGTACTACGTGGAACCGGACGCGGCGGCGCTGGCACGCCGTGCTGCCCAGTATTTTGCCGAGATGGCTGGAGAAGCAGTGGCCAGCAACGGCCGGGCGCGCATCGCCATCAGCGGCGGTTCCACGCCTCTGGCTGCCTTCCTGTTGCTGGCCGACCGCAATCAGCCCTGGCGCGGGCGCATGCCCTGGAGCGATCTCGATCTTTATTGGGTCGACGAGCGGGCCGTGCCTCCAGATCACGCCGACAGCAACTACCGCATGACCCGTGAGGCGCTGCTGGATCAGGTTCCGCTCCACCCCGAGCAGATTCACCGCATCGAGGGCGAGCTGGAGCCGGAGGTTGCCGCGGCCCGCTACGAGTCGGAGCTGCGCAACAGCTTTCGCCTGGAGGGCGCCGAGTATCCGCGCTTCGATCTTGTCGCCCTGGGCATGGGAGACGACGGGCACACCGCTTCGATCTTCCCTCACACCGAGGCCATCCACGAGATGAGCCGCCTGGTCACTGCCAACCATGTGCCGCAGAAAGACGCCTGGCGCATCACCCTCACCTGGCCGGTGATCAATCGTGCCAGTTCGGTCTTCTTCCTCATCTCGGGAAGCGATAAAGCTGCCGTTGTGAGCGAAGTCTTGACCGGGCCGCGCGATCCGGAGCGCCTTCCCAGCCAACTGATTTGGCCATCCTCCGGTATACTTACACTAATCCTGGATAAGGCCGCAGCTGCGTTTTTACCCGCGACAGATGTGGACGGCTGTGGAGTTTTGGAGAGGCAACGATGATTTTGGCAGGCGATGTAGGCGGCACCAAGGTTCACCTGGCGCTATATGACTTTATCAATGGAACGCTTCAATATACGAGCGATAAGCAGTATCCGGCCAAGGATTACTCCGGTCTGGAAGAGATCGTAAAGGAGTTCTTAGGCGCCAACAAGGTGACCGCAGCCTGCTTCGGCGTGCCGGGCCCCGTGCGCAACGGCCGCCTGCGCTTGACCAACCTGCCGTGGACGCTGGACAGCCGCGAGTTGTCTGCCGCCCTCGAGATCGAACACGTCTTTCTGATCAACGACCTGGAAGCCAACGGCTACGGCGTGGCGGAACTCTCCGCCGAACAGATCTTCACCCTGAGCGAAGGCGACGCCAGCCAAGCCGGCAACCGCGCTCTGCTTGCTGCCGGAACCGGCCTGGGCGAGGCCATCCTGATCTGGAACGGCCACTCGCACATTCCCTGCCCCTCCGAAGGCGGTCACACCGACTACGCGCCCCGCAACGAAGACGAGATCGACCTGCTGCGCTTTCTCAAGCAGAAGTACAACGGACGCATCAGCTTCGAGCGCGTGGTCAGCGGCATGGGCCTGACCAACATCTACGAATTCCTGCGCGAAGTGCGCGGCATGGAGGAGCCGGCCTGGCTGACCGAAAAGATCGCCGCCGTCCCCGATCCCAACGCCGTGATTACGGAAATGGCGTTGGCGGCCAAGAGTGAAATCTGCGAAAAGGCTCTGGACATGTTCGTCTCTGCCTACGGCGCCGAGGCCGGCAATCTGGCCCTCAAGCTGCTGTCGGTGGGCGGCGTCTACATCGGCGGCGGCATCGCCCCGCGCATCCTCGAGAAGCTCAAGGACGGCACCTTCATGAAGGCCTTCACCGATAAGGGCCGCCTGAGCCAGTTGCTGGTCAATATGCCGGTACGCATCATCCTCGAAAGCCGCGCCGCCCTGCTGGGCGCAGCCGCCTACGCCGAAGCCCGCGCCGCGGAACTCAGCGGCGTTTCCCCACGCGCCGCCTCGGTCAAGTTCTAGGCCGGCAATTGCTCGTGTGTTGGAACAGGGCCAGCCGAAAACGGCTGGCCCTGGCTATTTGCGACCCCTTATGCAGCTTCTGCACGGCCTATCTCCGCACCAACGCGCCCATTGCCTCAACAGCGGCAGAGCCGGCATCGGCGCTTTCCCCGCGATCAGGGTCGTTCAAAACCGGAGGCGGTCTCTCCCCGGCCTCGGTAAAGTCCGCAGCAGCGATAGACGGGGCGGGTCTGGGATAGTCTGGAAATAGGCGCCCCAGCCAGGCGCCCGCGCGCCTGGATTTTTCATCTTAGCTTACCCTTTTTCAAGGAAGGTTATTCGCTCATGAAGCGTTGGTTGGAAAGAGTGGTTGTGGTCCTGGTGGCAGGTTTTGTCGCCACGTATGGCGGAGATTGGGCCATTTACAAGTTGCGCGGCTCGCCCCATTCCAAGGTTACCGTCAATCGCTACGTGACCATTCCACTCAAGGGAAACAAACAGGAGTTCGATTATCTGGGCTCGGTGGATGTGGCCTGTTCGGTTTCGCTCTTCTCGCAAGCGGGGCAGAGTCCCTGCTGGCAACTGCGGAGAAACAGAAATCCGGGTGCAAATCTCTAGAGCCTTTCCTGAAAAGAAACTTTCCCCGGAACGGCTGCCAAACATTGGCTGGTGATGCGGGTCACGTGAAGGAGACGCAAGTGCGGTTAGCATCGTTGAATCTTCCAAGCATCTTCGGGGAGCAATGTACAGCCGCACACAAAACGACAACGGCACCTACAATACGCGCTGCCTGTACTGCTTTATGACCATCGCCTCTTCCGTGGAGACGGAAGCCGAGCTGGGCCATTTGGAGGCGCGCCACATCTGCCCGGAAAGGGCTCTTTCAGAGCTTCTCGAGCAGGAGAAAGCCAGCGAAGCCAAAGCCCCGCACAATTAGAGCATTTTCGGAATACACGTAGACTTTTTGAAGGGCGTGCAAGGTGGCTTTTTCTTTGCAAAAAAGCCACTTGAGTACGTGCTTTCGGTCTACACCAATTCCGAAAATGCTATAGGCTCTTACGGGTTGGGAGCCGCTACCGGCGGCGGCTGCGCTCCCGCCGGCCGGTGTTGCCCATTGGCGATCTTCTTGAACAACTCTTCGTCGGCCGCCTTGTTCAGAGTGTTGGCTTTCTCCATTTCGGCCTTGGCTTCGTCCTTCTTGCCCAACGCCCGGTAAAGCCGTCCCAGCCTCCAGTGCACGTTCACATCGTCCGGAGTCAGCTTGGCGGCCGCGGTCAGTTCCCGCAGCGCTTCCTCGTTCCGGCCCGCCTCCGCATCCACGATCCCCAAGTCCAGTTGCCCCAGGGCCATCGACGGATCGAGCTGGACAACCTTTTGCAGCAAGGGCCGCGCCGCTTCCATTTGATTCTTCTGAATCTCGGCATCTCCCAGGTACAGCATCGCTTGAAGGTGCTCCGGATCGTTGGCCAGCTCCGCCTGGAACTCGCTGGCCGCCTCGTCGTAGCGCTTGAGAGTCCACAGCAGGTAGCCTAGCCCGAAGTGCACATTCGGCTCCTTGGGATTCGCTTTAACGGCAGCACGAAAGTGGCCGATGGCGTCCGCATTGTTCTTCATGTCGTCCAAGGCCTCGCCAGCGAGCATCTCGGCCTCGGCCGAATCCGGGTCAAGCGTGAGGATCTCCCGGTAGACATCCAGAACGCATTGATTCTGCTTGGTCCACAAGCAACTGTGTGCCAGGGCCAGGCGGAGCGTCAGGTTCTGGGCATCCTGCTCCGCCGCCTGCTTCAAATAAGGAATCGCTTCGGTGTACTCCGCCAGGCCGTAGTGCGCCATCCCGATCAGGGTGGTCAGTTGCTGGTTTCCCGGCTGGTTGGCCAATAGCTGGCTGAACTCATGGATTGCCTCCTTCAGGTCGCCCCCTTTGAAGAGCGCCAACCCCAGGTTCAGACGCAGCCCGGGGACTTCGGGACCGATCTCCAGCGCCTTCCGGTAGAAAGGCACAGCCTCCTTGTAATGCTCCTGGCGAGCTTCGAGAAGGCCCAGATGGGCATAGGGTTCAGGGCTCGAGGGATGCAGCTTCATGTAGGCGCGCCAGGCGGCCTCCGCCTCGGAGCTCTTGCCCTGCTTCTCCAGGGTGAGAGCCGTCTGCCGAGGCTCGTCGCCCGCCGGCTTTGCCGGCCCCATGCAGAATGCGGTTGTGGCCGCCAATCCCCAGGCGATTCCGAGCAACTTTGTCCGATTCACGTGGGTGCCCTTCTTAACTCCCGGCGCAAGACAGAATATTGCATCTGCTCCAACTGCCAGGAGATGAGTCTCATTCGCTTCTATTCGATTGTCTCTCTGTAAGGTGTGTGGCGGCAATTGCCGCGCGCAAAGAAAGAGGCGCGGCAGGGGTTGCCTGCCGCGCCTCGGTTGAGGGTACGTTTTAGAACACGAACTTGCCGCCAAGCTCAAGCGCGCGGGGATCCCACGTGCTGGTGACCTGACCGTACTGGCCGCCTTTGAGGCTGGTGTTAATGCTGTTGAATTCGGAGTGGTTGAAGGTGTTGAACGACTCGATGCGCAGCTCGAAGCGAGCCCGCTCGGTGAACGCAAACGACTTGTACAGCGAAGTCGAGAAGTTCACACGGCCGGGGCCGACGATGGCATCCTTGCCGGAGTTACCGAAGCCCTGGTTGGGGCCGCCCAGCCAGAAGGGAATCGGAGCAGTCAGCTTGGTGGTATCGAACCATTGCCCAACCTTCTTGGGGTAGGTCATCTTGCCAGTGGCATTCGGACGGACGGTGTAACCGCCGCCGAGGCCGACTGGATCGTAGTTGAGGGATTCACCCGGCGCGGTAGGCGTGCCGGTTTCGTCGATGACGGTACCAGCAAGTTCCCATCCGCCGGCGATGGAGTGGACCAGCCCGGTGTCCTTGGTGAAGATGGGGAGCTTGTAGATGTAGTTGGCGCTGAGCATCTGACGGCGATCGAGCGCGCCGGAACCCTTGTCGTACTTGTAGTTCCAGGGGTTGCTGATGGTGGTCAGATCGTAGCTGGTGACGTCGATTTCATGCGAATACGTGTAATCGAGCTCACCGCTGAGGCCCCACTTGTTCTGCACACGAACACCAGCCTGGAAGCCGTTGTAGCTGCCGTTGGTGTCGTTTTCAGACTGCGTGATGCCGGTGTAGCCAGGATACTTGCGGTAAGCGTTGCCGCCGCCCTGGGGGGTGATGGTCGAGAGCGACTGGTTGCAATTGGTGTCGCCGGCGTAATTGTCGTTGTTATCGCCCGTGATGCAGCGAATTTGCGAGGTGATAAGCGGTCCGTTCGGATCGTCGTTGTTGATGTTGTTCTGGATGTTCTGGTGCCAGGCAAGGTTGCCGACATACTGAACAACCGCGACAACCGAGGGAGCCAGCTCATGCTGCACGCCGAGGCTGTACTGGGCCACGGCAGGCGCGCTATAGTGCTGGGCCAGGTCGTATGCGCCGCCCGCGAAGATCAGGTTCGTCGGAGCGATAACCGCGCCGGTGTCCCAGGCCTTTCCAGGCTGGCTGAAGTAGGGGTTGCTGATGCTGAGCGCCGGATCGAAGGGCGCGCTGGTGGCTACGCCGTAGATGTCGTTGCCCTGCATGCGCTCGAAGAAGGTTCCGAAGCCGCCGCGGAGAACGGTCTTGCCGTTGCCGAAGAGATCTTCAGAGAAGCCTACGCGAGGTTGATAGGTCTTGTAGTCGTTGTTGACCGCGCCGGCGGGGAAGTGGTTGACGCCCGCAAGGCCGGTGCCGTTGATGTAGCTGGGAATACCGTTGAAGGTGTACAGATCCGGGCTGGAGGGGTCGATCGCGCCGCTGGCGCCGTCCCAGACGGGAAGCTGGTTCGGGTTGTAGTTGCCGGGAACGAAGTTGCCGATGTAGTTGTTCCGCTCCCAAGCATGCGGCAGAGCATCGTAACGGATGCCGATCTGCAAGCTGAGGCGAGGAGTAACGTGCCAGTTGTCCATTACGTACACAGACGGGGTCTGGTTGACGTAGTGGCGGATGGGTGCGCTCTGTGCCTGGCTGTAGCTGGTGGGGATGCCCATCAGCAAGTCCATGATGCCGTCGCCCGACTTCGTGCCCGAGCCGTAATCGCCCTGCGCGTCGCCGTAAAGCATCTGGTTCTTGGTGTAGCGGTTGTAGCTCATGCCGAACTTCATGGCATGCTTGCCAACGGTGTACGAGATGTCCAGCTTGGGCTCGTAGTCCTGGGCCGCATTGTGATAAGGCTCGGTCGCTGTGTCTTCAGCTGTCCAGTACGGGCCGCCGAAGCCGCTGATGCCAGGGAGAACCTTGCGGGCGATGGTATAGGCAGCAACCACAGGCGAAACGCTCCAGCCAGAAGGCAGGAGGCTGTTCGAAGTGGGGCTGATGTCGATCATGTTGCCGTCGTAGTTGATGCTGGCTTCAACCAGCAGGTTGGGGTTGATGGTACCGCTCAACTTGATGGCGGCGCTGTGCGAAGGAGACGACAGGCTGCTCTTCAGAGTGTTGTAGCTGCACCAGCACCATCCGAGTTCCGGATTGGCGAAGCTCTCAGCTTCTGTATCGCCGATGTAGTGGCCCAGGATGGCCCACTTGTCGTTGAACTTGTGGTCGATGCGGACGATGTCGTCACGCACCGAGAACGGGAGCGACGCGCTGGCGATGGTCTTGTCCTGGCCGGCTACGTTCGGCGCCGGCAGAGCGCCGGACTTCAGGTAGAGGTAGAAGTTGGAATCGAACAACTGGTGAGGAATCACCTGGCCGCCCGTGCAACCCGAGGGGTTGCCCTTGGCGTCGAGGGTCGTAGGCCCGGTGAAGCAGGTGTTGGGGGTCAAGCCCAACGGCTTCAGGTGGTTGAGGTAGAAGTCGGAATTGGTCGGAACGTTGGGGACCAACAGCAGATTCGACGCGGAGAACAGAGGCGCCACATAGGTCAAATCCGAAGTCAGCGAGGTGGGAATGTCGGCCGGATCGATCGTCGGGTTGTTGCTCGACGCCAGGTTCACGGTCTTGCGCCATTCTTCGTTCCAGTAGAAGAAGGTCTTCTGCTTGTTGGCGTTGTACACCTTGGGAATGAAGACCGGGCCGCCTACGCCCCAGCCGTAGATGTTGTAGTGCACGGCCGGACGGGGGTTATTACCCTGCTTGTTGAAGTAGCCGTTGGCGTCGTAATCGGTGTTGCGGTTTTCTTCCCACACTTCGCCATGGAACTTCTGCGTGCCGCTCTTCAGCGAAAGGCTGATGGTGGCGCCGGAAGAAATACCGTAGTCGGGAGGATAGTTGGAGCTCATCACGGTGAACTCGGCGATGGCATCCTGGGAAGGCTGAATCTGCATGCCGCCGGCGCCGCCGCGGTCATCCGACTCGCCGCCGTCGATCAGCCAGATGTTGTGGCTTTGGCGCAGGCCGTTGACGCTGATGGTGAAGTTGGAACCTACCGCGCCGGGGGTGTTGCTGTCAGGCAGAGCGGAGCTTACGCCCAGGCCCAAGGCAGCAAGAGCCGCAAAGTTGCGGTTCTCGGTAGCGATTTCGCTGATCTGCTCGGAGCTGATCAGGGTGCTGACCACGTTCGAGTCGGCCTGCACTGCCAGGGCGTCGGCCTCGACGGTAATCGTCTGCGCCTCAGAACCCACAGTGAGTTTTACGTCGACGCGATCGGTCGTGGAAACGTTGACCACGATGCCGTTCTGTACAAAGGCTTCAAAGCCCTTGGCAGTGACCTTCATGTTGTAGTTGGCGGGGTTGAGGCCGGAAATGTCGTACAATCCGGTCGCGCCGCTCGCCGTGGTCTTCACTGTGCCAGTAGCCGGATCGGTGAGGACGATTTTTGCTCCCGCTACCACCGCTCCTGTCTGGTCTGTGACGATACCCGTTACTTCCGAGTTGGCTTGGGCATAGAGCCCGACGCACGCCAATACGAAAAATAACGGCAACAGGAGGAACCTGTATTTCGCTTGTCTCATGTGACCTTCCTTTTCAAATTTGCTTCTGTTGGTGTTTCTCGCTTTTGTCGCTTCCCCGTCTGTCAGGAATGAAGCGGGTTGATTCGCATCGGCTTCCCGGTAGAACGGTTCAGTGCTCGATCCACCCCACGCATCGTGTCCTCTTGGCGCCACTCTCACAGCGCCCAAACAACACAAAACCGTCGCGAAACCGTCCGTTAGGATCGGCCACCGTGACGACGTGGAGAGATCTGAACTGGCTTTCAACAGATACATCGATTTACCAGAGGGCTCTGAACTGCGACCGAGCCATTTGATGCGAGCGGGTTGTGAATTGTCAAGAAGAAAATCCATTTACTAGCCAATTCCTCAATCCGCCTTACCCGTCTTCCCGGTTCCCGAAGCATCTTTGCCTCGGAAAACCGCCGGCATGCAATCGTGCCGGTTCGCGGGGTTTGTTCGCTTTCTGTTCACTGCCGGAGTGCTCCTCAGAATCCCGGCAATCGTTGGCTCGAGCCTCCTGTCCTGGCCAAAAATGCTCCAAAAACAGGTCTTGCAATGGCCCGATTTCTCCGTGCTATGGAAGAACATTTTGCTGTTTCTCCACTTTTTGGGATCTTTCGGCTCAAACGCTTAACTTCTAGCAGTTAAACGTTTGAGTAGAGAGAGCAAAAGAACCCTTTCACTGAGCCGGAGCACATTAAAATCCTTATGCGCATCTCTTGTCAAGCCTGACTTTTAGAAAGTCTCCCGCGCCCCCACCCGGCGTTCCTTGCCCTGGATGGAAATGCCAGAAAATGGCCGAGTTGCCCGGCAGTTTCCAGTGCGGCCCCATTCCCGAATTGGGAAGAAACAGACGCCGTCCGCCGCCCCCCGCCCTAGTGACGCAGCCGAAAAACACTCTGCTTCGGGGCTCAACCGGCCATCCAGGGGGCCGGCAATCCTCTCGGGGAGGGTTTTGGCTTTAGATTCGCCAGGTGTTCGCCTAGCGCATCCGGGCCGCATCCCGCAACTGCCGGGCCGTGGTCTCCAGAAAGGTCTCG
>Ga0181529_10004285_pt1 | contig 15548 bp, 9 predicted proteins | sample PEATcosm2014_Bin_36_FD_119763 | JGI IMG/M metagenome (GOLD analysis project Ga0181529, IMG submission 119763) | Peatland microbial communities from MTU Mesocosm Facility, Houghton, MI, USA - PEATcosm2014_Bin10_30_metaG | ecosystem: Environmental > Terrestrial > Soil > Wetlands > Peat | place...
GATGAGCTTGCGCATTCTGCCGAGGGTTTCGCCGCGCCAGTCCCCGAGTTCGTCGATTCTTTTGGAGATGAGCTCCGATGCCGACTGGCCTGGGCTCGGGTGCGATTGTTTCATGTTCTCATCCTAAGAAGTTCATAGTCCGTAAGCTTATTTGGGATCGGGCACGCGAGGCACGGTGTAGACCTTCTTCAGCGCCTCCTGGTACTCGCCGAACAGCGCCTTGATGCCGTCGAATTCGCGTTTCACGGCGACACGGTAGTCGGGTTGGGTGGCGAAATCGTAGAGCACCGCGGCCATCGTCTGGGCGTCCACTAGAAATCCCTGATGGCCGACGTCGGTGAGAGCGTCGGCTTCCATCTCGTACGTGTGGTTGGCGGAGTTGGATGTGTGGGCGACGATCTCGATGCCGGGGATGGCGCTCGACAAGGTACCGGTCTCTTCGTAGCCCTGCGGCTTGCCGGGCGCCTCCATCACCTGCAGTGCACCGAAGCGCTTCATGTGGGCGAAGGCCACTTCGGCCAGCGTCGACACGGAGATGCCGTCGCGGGCGGTGCCGTAGTTGTCGATCTTGACCTTGGTGCCGGTGGCCAGGGCGGCGGCGCGCGCGGCGTTGTCCACGGCTTCGCGCACCTGCGCCAGGTAGACGGCGTCGGGGTAGCGGATGTAAAAATCGGCCTGCGTGCGGTCGGGCACCACGTTGGGCGCGGCGCCGCCTTCGGTAATGATGCCCTGGACGCGCGCCTCCGGCCGCATGGTGGTGCGCGCCGCGTCGATGTTGTTGAACAGGTGGATCACGGCTTCGAGCGCGTTGCGGCCGGCCCAGGGCGTCATCTGGTGAGCCGGCGCGCCGGAGAACGTGTACTTCACGCCATCGATGTTCAGACAGCAGGTGCCGAATCCCGGCGCGGGACGGCTGCTCGCGTTCACCGAATGGCTGCGCACCATGACGTCCATGCCATTGAACACGCCGGCCTGGAACATCTCCGCCTTGGCCACCGGCGGCATCATCTCTTCGCCGGGACAGCCGAATACTACCACGCTGCCGGGCGAATGAGTGCGCTCCAGCCACTCGGCGATCGAGATGGCAGCGGCCATTCCAATGGGACCCTGGGTGCTGTGCTGATCGCCGTGGAATGCGCCCTGCGTGCCGCGCAGCGCGTCGTATTCCAGGATGACGCCCATATTCGGCGCACCGCGATTGCCTTTGAAGCGCGCCACAAAAGCCGTCGGCAGGTTGGCGACGCCGACGGTCACTTCGAAGTTGTGCCGCCGCAGATAGTCCACCAGCATGCCCGCCGAGCGCATCTCCTGGAATCCGATCTCCGGGTGGCGGGTGATGTCGTCACCCATGGCGAGCAGGTCGACAGCCATGAGCTGGACGGCGCGCGCGGTCACCTGGTCGCGGGCGGGATCGGGCGCGGTGAAGCGCGCGACCCAGCCGGGAACGTCGAGCGATCTCTCCAGGGCGTCCATCTTCTTGAGGACGTCGCGGGCGGCGTCGCGCTCGGTCGGCGTCTCCTGCGCGAACGCGGCAACGGCGAGCAGGGGCAGCAGCAGTCCGAATCTCATTACGAGATTGTAGCTCGCGAAAGCGGCGCTGACAGCCAGCCTATCCCACGCCGACGCGATGCAGCTTCATCATGTTGGTGGTGCCGGGCCGGCCCACCGGCTGGCCGGCCAGGAAGACCACCAGTTCCCCCACCTGCAGGTAGCCGCCCTGAAGCATGACGCGGTCCATTTGTGCCAGCATCTGGTCGGTATTGGAGACCTCCGGCGCCAGAATGGGAATCACGCCGTAGTTCACGGCCAGTTGGCGCGCGGTGGTGTCGTGCGGGGTGATGGCGAAAATACTCACCGGCGGGCGGTACCGCGACACCAGACGGGCGCTCGATCCGGTGGTGGTGAAGACCACGATGGCGGCGGCGCGGGCGTCGCGCGCGGCATGGTAAGCGGCATCGGCGAGAATTTCGGCGCTGGTAGGGACGGCGTTGTGCGGCGGATCCTGATATCCCTTGTTGCGCAGCGACGCTTCCGTCTCCCCGGCGATGCGCGACATGAAGCGGACCGCGTCGGCGGGGTACCGGCCCATGGATGTCTCGGCCGAGGGCATGACGGCGTCGGTACCGTCGTAGATGGCGTTGGCGACGTCGGAGACCTCGGCGCGCGTGGGCGTGGAATGCTCGATCATGGATTCCAACATCTGGGTGGCGGTGATCACGAAGCGGCCCTTGCGGCGCGCGCGGCGGATGATGGACTTTTGAATCCGCGGCACCTTCTCGAGTGAGATTTCGACGCCCAGATCGCCGCGCGCCACCATGACGCCGTCGGTGACGTCGAGGATGGATTCGATATTGTCCCAGGCCTCCGGCTTTTCGATTTTCGCCACGATGCCGATGGGACGCCCGCCCAGGCGCTCGCGCAACTGCCGTACGTCGTCGGCGGTGCGGACGAAGGAGAGCGCCACCAGGTCGACGGCGGCCTGCAGGCCGAAATCGAGATCGGCGAGATCTTTCTCGGTGAGCGAGGGAATGCTCACCTGAACTCCCGGAAGGTTGATGCCCTTGTGATCGGAAATCAGGCCGCCGCAGACCACTTCGGTGCGCACGGCGACGCCGTCGCTTTCCACCGCGCGCAGTTCGAGCGCGCCATCGGCCAAGAGAATGCGGTCGCCCCGGCGGACATCCTGCGCGAAGCGGTCGTATCCGGTGCAGCCGCGCGTGGCATTGCCCAGCACACGTTCGGTGGTGATGGTAAATTCCGTTCCTGGCGCCAGGATGCAGCCGCCATCCTGAAAGCGGCCCAGGCGGATCTTGGGCCCCTGCAGATCGAGGAGCGTTCCCACGTGCACGCCGAGCTCGCGGGCGGCGGCGCGAACGGCATCCACGCGCGCGGCGTTCTCGCCGGGCTTTCCGTGCGACATATTGAGCCGGAACACGCTGGCGCCGGCCAGCAGGAGCTGTTTCAGAATACCGGGAGCATCGGTGGCCGGACCCAGAGTGGCGACAGTTTTCGTGCTGATGTTGATCATTCCGTGCTTTCATTGTGCCAGAGCGGCGGCGAGCCCCGGAAACGGCAGCTCCATTTCCGTGTCTCTTCGAGTGCGCATAGGCGTATAATCGAGACCGTCCGGGAACTCTCTTCGCGGAAGTCCCGGTTGTGCGTCATCGCCTGGAAAACGGCCATTTTCGAGTGTGTGCGGAGCGGGCGGCGTCCGGCTGAGCATGCTCCGCGCAGGAGGATGCCATGTCGAGGTTGATATTCTCTTTCGCATTGGGACTGGGGATCCTGCCGCTGGTGAACTGCGGAGGCTCGCTACACAGTCCGGATGAGAAGTACTATCTGATCGCTTCCAATCTGAAGGTCCCCTACTGGCAGGAGGCTGCGGCAGGGCTGACCAAAGCAGCCAATCAGCTGCACGTCCGGGCCGAAACGGTGGGGCCGGATACGTACGACGGCAAAGCCCAGCACGAGCAGTTTCAGGACGTCTTGAAACGGAAGCCTACGGGGATTCTGGTTTCCGCAGTGGATGCCAAGGTCATCCAGGGCGATATCGACGCAGCCATTTCCCAGGGAGTCCCGGTGATCACCGTCGATTCCGATGTGCCGGCCAGCAACCGTCTGGCCTTCATCGGGACGGACAACCACCAGGCCGGGCTCATGGGCGGAAGAGTGGCGGCCAAAGCGCTGAAGTTCCGCGGCAGCGTGGTCATCTACTCCATGCCGGAGCAGAAGAACCTGGCGGAGCGGCTGAGCGCCTACAAGGAAATCTTCGACAACTATCCGCAGATCAAGATTTCCCAAGTGGTGGATATCAAGGGCGATCCGACCGTGGCCTTCGATAAGACCATGGAGCTGATTGAGAAGAATGAAAAAGTGGATGGTTTCGTGTGCCTGGTCTCGATTGCGTGTCCGGAAGTGGCCGAAGTGCTGAACCGCAAAAAAGTGACCGGGAAGGTGGTGGTGGCGATGGATACCGATCAGCGGACGCTCGACGGCATCCAGAAGGGCCTGATTTCCGCCACCATTGGACAGCGGCCGTTCACCATGGCCTTCTTCGGATTGAAACTGCTGGACGATCTACACCACAACCCGCTGCCGTCGCTCACCAAGGACTGGGGGCAGGATTCGTTCGCGCCCATCCCGGCTTTCATCGACACCGGCGCGACGCTCATCGACCCAAGCAACGTCGACAAATTCATCGCGGCGCGGAACTCGGCAACCGGCAAATAGCCTCCGCGGTTGCGGCGGTTGGTGGGGGGCAGTACTCTGAAACCCATGAGACTGCTTCTCGGATTTCTAGTGTGCCTGCCGCTGGCCGCCCAGGCGCCGCCGTTGCGGCCCAAAGTGCTGGGCGTCGCCCACTACTCTATTTTCATCGGCGATCTGGCCAAGGCGCGCGCCTTCTATGAGGATTTTCTGGGGTACGAAGAGGCCTTCACGCTGCCCAAGCCTGACGGCTCGGTACAGATGGTCTTCGTGAAGATCAACGACCATCAGTACCTGGAGCTGGTCAACCAGCCGAACAAGGGCGAAGGCCAGTTGAACCATCTGGGGTTGTACACCGACGACGTGGAGCGGATGCGGCTGTACCTGGCGTCGCGCGGCGTCAAGGTGCCGGACCAGACCACCAAGAACCGCATCGGGAATCAGAAAATCTCGGTGGTGGACCCGGATGGCCACGCCGTGGAGATTGTGCAATACATGCCCGATAGCTGGACCGGCAAGGACACCGGCAAACACATGCCGGCGACGCGCATTTCCGACCGCATGATGCACGCCGGAATCCTGGTGGGGAATCTGGCGGCGGCCGCGCAGTTCTACGGCGGAATCCTGGGATGCCGCGAGACCTGGCGCGGCGCCGGAACGACCAGCACGACCTTGAACTGGGTCAACATGCGGGTTCCCGACGGCGACAACCACGTGGAGTTCATGCTCTACAAGGATCTACCGCCGCCCGACCGGCGCGGCAGCGCGCACCATATCTGCCTGGTGGTGCCCGATATCGCCAAGGCCGTCGCCACGCTCGAAGCGCGTCCGGCGCGCAAGGGCTACGCGCGCGAGTTGAAAATCAATATCGGCGTGGACAACAAACGGCAGGTTGGCCTGTTCGACCCGGATGGCACGCGTGTGGAAATGATGGAGGCCGACCCAATCGACGGCAAAGCTGCGCCGTCGTCCACCTTGCCCCCGCCGCGGTAGAGGGACTATGCGAATTTCAATCCTCTTCGCCATGACCTGTCTGGCTACGGCGCTTCACGCACAATCAGGCTGTAACGATCCGCCGGCATCGGCGGTTTCGACCGTTTCCTTACCGCAGCGTCCTTTCTCCATGGCGCTGTCCGCCGATGGCTGTTGGGTTTTCGTGTCCCTGGTGAACACGGAGAAGGGAACCACGCAATCTGTCGCGGTGCTGAGCCATCGGAACGGACGCGTGGATCTGGTACGGACCGTGCCGCTGCCATCGCGGCCGGCTGGTCTGGTGTTGACGCATGACGGCAAATTGCTGATCGCCGCGGCTCTCGATAAAGTGCTGTTTCTCGACGTGGTGTGCTTGATTGCGGGCTGCCCCAAGCCGGTGGCCGGCTCGTTTTCCGACGGCAAGAGCACGCAGAGCGTGTATGCCAATGTCACGTCGGACGACAAGTGGCTCTTCATCAGCGAGGAGACGGCATATCAAATCACCGTGATCGATCTCGTCCGCGCCCGCCAGTCGGGCTTCCACGCCGATGCCATCGTGGGGAAGATTCCGGTTGGCAAGTCCCCCATCGCCCTCACCTTTTCGCCTGACGAAAAATGGCTCTACACTACCAGCCAGGGAGCCGCGAAGGAATGGGGCTGGCCGGCGGCCTGCAAGGCGGAGAATCGTCCGAAAACGCCCGGTCTGGTGAATCCGGAAGGCGCGGTGGTGACCATCGACGTGGTGCGCGCTACGTCCGACCCGGCGCACGCTGTGGTCTCCCGCGTGCCGGCGGGATGCAGTCCGGTGCGCCTGGCTTTGTCGCCCTCGGGCGATCGGGTCTACGTAACGGCGCGCAATAGCGACGCCGTGTTGGCCTTCGCGGCCGATAAGCTGATCTCCGATCCGGAGCACGCGCGGTTGGGCCAGACGGCGGTGGGGACCGCGCCCGTGCCAATTGCCGTCATCCATGACGGAAAGACGGTGGTGTCCGGTAACTCCGATCGTTTTGGCGGCGCCGATGCGGCGCAGATCCTGACCTTGCTCGATGCGTCCAAGATTGGGAGTCCGGACGCCATCATGGGGGCGATCCCGGCCGGCGCATTTCCGCGGGATTTGCGAGTTTCGCCGGATGGAAGCATTCTGTACCTGACCAATTTCGGGTCGAATTCGCTGCAGGTAATGGATGTAGCGCGCCTCAAGAGCAGCCGGTAACGCGCGCGCCGCCGGGCACGTCGTTCCGATGGGGGGGAATGAGTGTGAGAGCCCATGACCCCTCGCCATAGCGGAGTAAAGCGATCTTTGTTGGGCGCCTTGGTTGCCGCCGGCGCCGCGCTGGCCTGCCAGGCTGCTGTCCCGCCATCCACCCCGGTGATCTTGATTTCCGTGGACACCCTGCGGGCGGACCACCTGGGCGCCTACGGATATCGCCGCGCCCGCACGCCGAATCTCGACGCATTGGCAGCTCACGGCACGCTGTTTCGCGACGTCAGCGCGCAGATTCCCCTAACGCTCCCGTCCCATTTTTCACTATTCACCTCCACGTATCCGTTGGCGAACGGGGTGACGGAGAACGCCCAAGAGGTGCCACCCAACGCCATCACGCTGGCCTCCGTTCTGCAGGCGCGGGGATATCGGACGGCTGCGTTTATCGGCGCCGTCTACTTGGAGCGCGAGTTGGGCGCCGACCGGGGGTTCGACTCTTACGATAGCCCGTTCCACTTTGAGGCCTACTCGTCCATGGCCGGTTCCATGTTCTTTGGCGACCGCAACGAGAATCCGCTGCGCGCCAGAGACCGGCGCGACGGGGCTCTGGTGATCCGCGCCGCGCTGCAGTGGCTCAACGCGAATCGGGACAAGCCGGTCTTCGCCTTCATTCACTTGTTCGATCTACACCAGCCTTATCGACTGCCGGCAACCGAGGCCCGACGGCCGGAACTCTCGGATTACGACGCCGAGCTGGAACAAGTCGATCGAATGGTGGGTTTCCTGCGCGACGCGCTGGTGAAGGACGGATGGTGGGATCGCGCGCTGACGATCCTGGTCGCGGATCACGGGGAAAGTCTGGGGGACCATGGCGAGCAAACCCACGGCTATTTCGTCTATCAGAGCACTCTGGGTGTGCCCCTGATCGCTCACTGGCCCTCGAGCGCGCCCGCCTACGCGCCGTCCATCCGGCAACCGGCCGGTCTGATCGATGTAGCGCCCACCATCCTCGATTTCCTGCATCTTCCCGCGGCGCCGTCCTTTATGGGGCGCAGCCTGCTTCCCGCGCTGGAGTCCGGGAATGCCGCCAGCCCGGCTGCGGTGTTTAGCGAAAGCGACTACAGCCACGACGCCTTTGGATGGTCGGTGCTGCGCAGCGTGCGCGCCGGGAAGTACAAATACATCGCCGCGCCCCGGCCGGAGTTGTACGACCTGGAAGCCGATCCCGAGGAGCGGCGCAACGCCATCGCGGATCATCCGGCCGAAGCCCGTTCCCTGCAGGGCCAACTGGCCGCCTGGCTGGCCCGCTACAGTCCGCAGCGGGCAGCGTCTGCTGGCGCGGTCCCGCCGGAACGGCTGGCGGCGCTGAAATCTCTGGGGTACCTGGCTCCCTCGCCTCAAGCGCAATTGGGGATCTCCGGCGCGGATCCTAAAGACCGCCTCGACGAGTATGGGCTGTACGAGCGGGCGCAGCACGAGATCCTGTCGGGACGCAGCGGAAGCGCCATTGTCCTGTTGCGCCAGCTTCTGCGGAGCGATCCTGGAAACACATTGGCGCGGCGCGACCTGGGGGTGGCCTGCAACGCACGAGCTCTATTCGCCGATGCGCGCTCCAGCCTGCGACTGGTGGTGGCTGTAGCGCCGTCCGATTTCGTGGCTCGTTTTGAGTTGGGCATGGCGGAAGAGCACCTGGGGTTACTGACGGAAGCCATGGAAAACCTCCGTGCCGCCTGCGCCATCGCGCCACAGGCGGGCGGTTGCCAACGCGAATTGAAGATGGTCGAAGAAAAGGTACAGGAGCGCCTGGAACCGCGACCGCCGGGATCGGCGCGATGACCGGCCAGCGGCGCTACGGTTCGAACGATTTCCCGGTAACCAGCGCCTGCCAGGCGCGGGCCACGCGCGCGGTGGGCAGCCAGGAAACCGGATAGTTCGGCGCGCCGCCTTCGGCAACCGGCCGGAATGTCTTCGACTTGGGGTCACCCAGGAAGCCCGACGCTTCCACCAGCGGCTTCAGAGTTGGTGTGTCGCTGAGACGTAGCGGCAGGATGTCCGCGAAGAAGATCAGTGCCATGTCGCGCGATCGCCCGACGATGTGAGCGGCGCCGGGTTCTTCGGCGATCGCCCACAGCGCGCCCCCGCGCCGATTGACCGCGAACAATCCCACGATGATCTGGATGCGCGACTCCAGATCGTTGCCGCCGGTGAACAACATCCCCGGAACTTCTCGCGCCGCCCGCGAGGTCAGTGCCGTATAGTAGATGCCGCCCTTGTTGACCACAAAGGCAGCCACGCGCTCCGGCTTCCACGCAACCATCTCGTAATTGAGCTGTCCGCCGGCCGACATCCCCCACAGCAGCAGCGGCACCGTGGCTAGTTCCGGATGCCGGGCCCGCGCACCGAGTGCCGCGAGCGAATCCAACAGCGCCTGCCCGCTGCCGTGCGACACATTGGCGTAGTCTTCGATGAAACCCTGCTCGTGCGGTTTGTCGGTAAAGTGGCAGCCCACCAGCCCCAGCTTGTGACTTGTCGCGAAGGCCTGCCACACCGGATCGTCGACGTTCGGCCGCCCATCGCCGTTCGATCCCGGCGCCAGCACCAGAACGGCTTGCAGGGGACCCGCATTGTCGGGAAACCACAGCCGGAACTCCGCCTTGGCGTAGTTATTACCCGGCGCCGCAGCCTCGTCCAAGGTTGCGCCCCTCGCCGGCAGAGACAGGGATGCGGCCAGCAGGAGAGGCGCCGCTAATGAAGAAACAGAAAGGCGCATGACCTGAGTATTATATTGGGTCGCGACGCCGCCGCGCCGGATCTTCCAAATCTGAGAGTATTCCGATAGGTCGCCACTATACACTGTGAGCCCAAAGGAATCGTCCCATGGCGCTGTTTAGGACGCGCAGCGCCGCGGTATTCGGCATCGATGCGCACCTGATCGACGTCGAAGTCGACATGTTTTCGTGCGGCAACCCGCGCGACTCGGTGATGGTCGGGATGCCCGATACGGCGGTGCGGGAGAGCCGCGAACGCATCAAGAGCGCCCTCATCAACTCCGGATTCGGCTATCCCAACAAGCAAATCACCATCAACCTGGCGCCGGCCAATGTGCGCAAGGAAGGCGCGGGCTTCGACCTGCCGGTGGCGATGGGCATTCTGGGCGCCATGGGCGTGGTGAAGAGCCTGGAGCAGCACATCCTGGTTGGCGAACTCTCTCTCGACGGCGCGATTCGGCCGGTCCGCGGGGCGCTGTCGGTAGCCGTCTGCGCCCGGGACATGGGAATTCCGAACGTCATCCTGCCCGCCGAAAATGCGGCGGAGGCGGCGGTGGTGGAAGGGGTCAAGGTGTACGGGGCCCGCTATCTGGCCGAAGCGGTAGCCGTCATCGAGCGGCCCGAGGAATTCACTTCGGCCGCGAGGGCCGGGCAGGACCGTCCGCCGGCATCGCCCGCGGCGCCGGACTTTCGCGACGTCCGCGGCCAGACGATGGCCAAGCGTGCCCTGGAAGTGGCCGCCGCGGGGGCTCACAACGTACTCATGGTGGGTCCCCCGGGCTCCGGCAAGACGATGCTCTCCAAGCGGTTCGCCGGCATTCTGCCGCCCCTGACGTTCGAAGAGGCCATCGAGACCACGCGGATTCACAGCATCGCCGGGCTGCTGCGCGGCGGTGGAGGGTTGATGCGCGAGCGGCCGTTCCGCTCTCCGCACCACACCATTTCCGACGCCGGTCTGATTGGCGGCGGAGCGGGAATGCCGCGTCCCGGAGAAGTGAGTCTGGCGCACAATGGCGTGTTGTTCCTGGATGAGTTCCCGGAGTTTCCCAGGGACGTCCTGGAGTTGCTCCGGCAGCCGCTGGAAGACGGCTTCGTCACCATCGCCCGCTCCAACATGACGCTGCGTTTCCCGTCGACGCTGATTCTCATCGGCGCCTTGAACCCCTGCCGCTGCGGCTTCCTCGGCGATGCCACACGCGAATGCCGCTGTACGCCGGGACAGATCCAGCAGTATCTCGGCAAGATCAGCGGTCCGCTGCTGGACCGTATCGACATCCACGTGGAAGTTCCCGCGGTTCCCTATCAGGAACTGCGCGGCGACGGGACCAGCGAATCGTCGGCCGAGATCCGCGAACGGGTGGAGCGGGCGCGCGCGGTGCAACAGGATCGCGGCTATTACAACTCGCGCATTCCGGCCCGCCTGATCCGCAAGTACAGCGCCCTCGACGATGCCGGCGAACGGACCCTGGAAATGGCGGTGCGCCGCATGGGTTTGTCGGCGCGGGCGCACGACCGCATCCTGAAGGTGGCGCGCACCGTCGCCGATCTGGGCGGGTCGGAGACGGTTTCGGCCAAGCACGTCGCCGAAGCCGTGCAGTATCGCAGCATGGACCGCAATTACTGGAATTGAGAGCTCTTCGCACAAACTGCGGGAACTCTACACGTCCACGGAGTACGCCGTTTCCCCGTGCAGTTCCTCCTCCACGCCGTGTTCCTCAACGATCGCGGCCAAGTGGTTAATGACTACCGGCTAAAGCCGGTAGAATTAGGTTCCGACTGAAAGTCGGGGTTGCGGCTGAGGCCGCCTGGAGGGCTTCCGTGGGATGGGGCTGTGACATACTGTGGAAGTCATGTCCCCCGCGCGCGTTTCGATTGCGCTTTTCTTCGCAGCCTGTCTGGTCGAAGCGCAACCGGCCTGGCAGCCGCCAACCGCTGCCGGCATCACCCTCACCTCCCAAGCCAACGACGAAGTTCGTGTCTTGTCCGCCATCGATGACGGCTTCGAGCTTCTCTCGTCACAACAACTCCCCGCGCAGCCGGGCGACATCTTCGAAATCTCGGTCCGCCTCAAGGTGGATCTGCACACCCGCGCCTATCCGGAACTCGCCTGTTTCGACAGCGCCGGCCGCCCCATCCGCGGGCGCAACCTGGCGTCAACCGTCTCCGCCAGCACCACCACCGCCTGGCAGGACTTACGCCGCGCCTTTCCCGCGATTCCCGGTACCGCCGGGGTGCGAGTCCGCATCCGTGCCTCCGGCCGCGGGGAGATCCGCCTTGCCAGCCTCTCCTTCCACGCGACGCATGTCGATCCCTACCAAACCGGCGCTCTGATCACCCAGATCCATCCCGGAACCCGTACCGGCCTCGTCCTCGAATCGAACTTGGGCATCGTCAACACAGATCTGATTTCATCCGAGGATCACGATGGCGACGGCAAATGGGCGCTGATCAAAGTCGATCTCGATCGGCTCTCCAAAATGGAGGAGAAGGGCGTCGACTGGCGCACCAGCTTCGCATACAAACCAAATGAGATCTACTGGTCCGATGGCGCGGTGCTCAAGTCCGATTCCATAAAGGAGGACCGCGCGCCCAACGCCGCCCGCGCGCTTCACTTCCGAATGATGGTGCATCGTGGACCCTATCGCGCCATCATGAACGATCCCGGCCGCGCCGTCGCCGTCTCGCTCGATGGCCAGACCTGGAAGCGCTTCGAAGGCGGACAGGAAATCGAGCTTGGAGTGCTTGCAGCCGCTGACGGCTACATCGAACTATGGGTGGACGCCTGTTACCGCGATCCGATCTCGGCCGGTCCTGTCTATTTCGACTACGTGCGCCTTTTCCCCAAGGACGATCCAGCGGCCGATCAACGTCTCTTCCAGGCCGCGCATCACATACCGCCGGCGGCGACCCGCGGGTCGGTGGACGAAAAGGCTGTCGCGATCCATTTTGCCGCTCCCCCATCCTGGCCGGTCCGCTGCGGAATTCCCATCCCACGAGGCGACCTCGCCTCTGCCCAAAATGCGGCCATCCTCGACAAAAGCGGCCGCGCGATTCCGACCCAAAGCCGCGCCATGGCCGTCTGGCCAGACGGCAGCGTGAAGTGGTTGTACCTCGATTTCCAAGCGGAGGCAGGCAATCTGCCGTACGCGGTCCACTACGGAAACCGGGTCCACGCGCAAGCGGCAACTCAATCGGTAGCTCTGCATAAAACCGACGCCGGCATCGAAGTCGATACCGGAGTCATCCGCTTCCTCGTCCCCCGGGCGCACTTCGGCATCCTGGAAGGCCCGAGCGGGCCCATTTCCAGCGAAATCACGGAGGCCGGCGGCAAGACCTGGCGTGCCCTGGATCTCCCGGTCGAGCGTCTCGAAATCGAGCAGGCCGGCCCGCTGCACGCCGTCATCGTGGCCGAAACAAAACTCCCGCAATCCGGCAAGCCCGCCTCGGGCTTTTATCATCGCGCTGCGATCCACGCCTACGCCGGCAGCCCGCTGGTGGAAGTCGATTACTTCGTCGCCAATACCGACGATCGCGAACGCATCAGCGCCCGATCGATCGCGCTCAAACTCCCGGCCCATGGCCTCAACGCATCGGGTTCCGTCATCGACCCCGATGGCAAGTCCGCCGCCCCCGGTTGGTTCGCGCCGCCAGGCGCAGCCGTTTCCGCGGGCGTCGAATACTTCCACGAGCAATTCCCCAAAGCCTTCCGCTGGAAGCCGGGCGAGATGGAGATCGCGCTCTGGGCCCCCGAAGGTGGCGATTACGATTGGGTACAAGGCGTCGGCAAAACGCACCACATCGAGCTTTGGTACGGACCTCCCCCGAGCGACGCCGCAATGCTCGCGAATGGCCCGGTGCTCGCCGTCGCCGATCCGCAGTGGTACGCCTCGACCCGCGCCATGGGCCCGATCGAGGCTGCATCCGACAGTCCATTGCCCGTCGTCGAACAGACCCTCGACCGTCACATGAATAACACCATCGTGGGCAAAGTGGGGCTCGGTTTCGAAAACTACGGCGACCATTCCTCTTCCGGCTACGTGGCGGGTTCGTTTTTATGGGACAACAACGAGTACGATGTTCCCGCTGCCGCCATGGTTCATTTTGCGCGCACCGGAGATCTCGCCGCCTTGCGCCTCGGCCTCGCTTCCGCCCGCCATTATCTCGACGTCGATATGATTCACTACTCGCGCCAGCATCCCGATTGGGGCGGTTCGTTCCACACTCATAGCCACGGTGACGTCGGGCCGCACACGGCGGAAGCTCCGAACATGCATCACGCCGGTTATGTGCAAGGTTTGATCTGGTACGGCTATCTCACCGGCGATCCGACGGGCGTGGCTGGCGCCAAGACGATTGCCGATTGGGTGCTCAAGCACATCCAGCCGGAAAACACCACGGGCAGCATGGAGCGCGCGACCGGCCATCCGTTGATGACGCTGACCGATGTCTACGAAGCGACCGGCGAAGAGCAGTATCTGCGCGGCGCGGCCAAACTGGTGGATTGGGCAATGAAGTGGGAACATCCCGTACACAGCGGCTTCCTCGCGCCCATCACCGAACAACCGGCTTTCTATTCCGGGTCCGGCTTCAACAGCGGTCTTATCGAAGCCGGCCTGATGAAGTTCAACTCCTGGGCCGACCTTCCCGAGATCGATGCCCTGCTCGAACGCAATGCCCGTTTTCTGCTGACCGAAATGTGGCGTCCGCCCGGCGGCATTTTGTTCAAGGGCGGATCGTCCAGCCAGAACGCCGGTGCGGTCAACGTTTCGAGTCACCTTCGTGTATTTCGCCTGGAATACGAACGCACGGGCGACCCGCTCTTCCTCGCCGTTCCGCGGGACATGATCGTGTCCGGATTCGGCGCCAGGGCCCATGATTTTGGGTCGCGCTCCACTGGACTGGTGTTCAACTATCTACCCTGGTATCTCTCGATGCTGCATGACCTCGGCGATCCTCAGCCCGACCCAGAGCTTCAATTGATCCCCAATGGCAATTTCTGCGTCTCCATGCGCAACGCCGGCGGCGAGGCGGTGGATCACCTCCGCATCTCCTTCCAGCCGCGCCTCGATTTCACCGTCGTCAAACAGCCGCAAGTCCCGGCGTCGCTCGGTCCCGGGCAGACCGTCGAAAGCTGCGTGGAATACCAACCGCCCGCCAATATCAATCTGACCAGCGAATACAGCCGTATCAGCTACGCCCACTGGAGCGTCTCCCTCCAACGGGCAGGAAAACCAGCGATGGCCCATATTCATATCAGGATCGAGCTTTGAGGAAACTCGAACCGCTCTGATCCTGACCGCCCTCACCGTAGAGGTGGTTCCCGCCGGGCTCCGGCGTTTGGCCGCGGCTTGACCGTTCCAGCCAGAACCGGATCTAAAATAAGAGTTGAGGTTGTGGTTATGACGGTGGCCGAACAACTCGCTTTGCGCACCGTCGAAGGCGATTTGTACGAATCACTAGAGGGGAGCCGCATCCGTTGCCACGCCTGCGGTCACTGCTGCCCGATCCCTTCCGGGTTTGCCGGCGTCTGCAAAGTCAGGTTCAATCGTGGTGGCAAGCTGCTGGTTCCCTTCGGGTACGTCAACGCCCTCCGTTGCGATCCAATTGAAAAGAAGCCCTTCTACCACGCCCTGCCGGGGACGCGCGCCCTCAGTTTCGGCATGCTCGGCTGCGACCTGCATTGCGGCTACTGCCAGAACTGGGTGACCTCGCAGGCGCTACGCGACTTCCGCTCCTCGCTGGACTTCCACGAGATCGAACCCGCCGAAATCGTCAGGCTGGCGCGGCAGCAGAACGCGTCGAGCGTCATCAGCACTTACAATGAGCCGCTGATCACCAGCGAATGGGCAGTGGCGATCTTCCGCGAAGCCCGCTGTGCCGGGCTTGCGACCGGATACGTCTCCAATGGGAACGCCACTCCTCAGGTGCTGGAGTATCTGCGCCCCTGGGTTGATCTCTACAAAGTGGATCTCAAGAGCTTCGACGACCGCCGATACCGCGAATTGGGTGGCCGCCTCGAACCCATCCTCGATTCGATCGCACGGATCCACAACATGGGGTTCTGGCTGGAAGTCGTCACACTCGTCGTTCCCGGGTTCAATGATTCGCAGAGGGAACTGGAATCGATCGCGGGTTTTCTGGCCGGCGTCTCTCCGGACATCCCTTGGCACGTGACGGCGTTTCATCCGGATTACAAGATGGCCGGACCGCGCACCACGGCGCCAATGCTGGAGCGCGCCGCATCGATTGGGCGTGCGGCCGGATTGCGCTACGTTTATGCGGGGAATCTCCCGAGCCGCGTCGGTGGGCTCGAAAATACGAACTGCCCGAATTGCCGAGCGTTGCTGGTGGAACGATGCGGGTTCGATGTCATTCAAAATCGATTGACGGCAAATGGC
>Ga0181529_10004286_pt1 | contig 15547 bp, 8 predicted proteins | sample PEATcosm2014_Bin_36_FD_119763 | JGI IMG/M metagenome (GOLD analysis project Ga0181529, IMG submission 119763) | Peatland microbial communities from MTU Mesocosm Facility, Houghton, MI, USA - PEATcosm2014_Bin10_30_metaG | ecosystem: Environmental > Terrestrial > Soil > Wetlands > Peat | place...
CCGCGCGTCAACCGGCGCGAGGCCGAGCAGATTGTGATTGCGCTGCGCGATCGCGGCTTTCCGGTGGAGTACATACTGGCCCCGGACGAAGGCCACGGATTCGCGCGGCCAATCAACAATCTGGCGCTGTTCATGGAGTCGGAGAAGTTTCTTGCCCAGCACCTCGGTGGAAGATTCCAGGAGGGCGGTTCGCCGGAGTCAGTGGCGCGGCTGAAGGAGATCACGGTCGATCCCAAAACCGTGGTGCTGGCTAAAAAAGTGGATGCGGGAGCCGTCGGCCTGCCCAAGCCTGCTGCCGACTTGATACCGGGCGTCTGGCACTATGCGGTCAAGATTGAAGCAGGCGGACAACAGATGAACTTCAAGCTCACCACTACAATTCAGGACGGCGGAGTTGCCTGGACTGCAACCGATCAGATGGAAACGCCGATGGGAACAGCGAACGATACTGCAACCATAGAGAAGGGTACGCTGATTCTGCGCAAGCGGAACCTTACTCAAGGGCCAGCAGTGATAGACCTGGATTTCAGCGGCGACAAAGCGACAGGAAAGATGAACATGAACGGTCAGGAGAAACCGATCGCCGTCGACTTAGGCGGACCGCTCTTCGCCGATGGATCCGGTGCCTACCAGGTAATTGCCAACCTTCCGCTGGCCATTGGCTACAGCACAACCTTCCGCAACTTCGACGCTATGACGAAGAAAGTCAAACTGCAGCAACTGAGCGTCGCGGGAGAAGATACGGTCACTGTTCCCGCAGGCAAATTCGATACCTATCGAGTCGAGATTACATCTGCGGATGGAGGATCGGACAAGAAGTCACTCTGGGTCTCCAAGGATACTCGCAAGGTTGTAAAGGTCTCCGCGGTTGTAGCTTCTATGGGAGGAGCCACAGTGACCCAGGAGCTGAGCGAGTAGCTCAGGTTGGTTCAGAATTTTTCAAGCAGTGAAACCGGCCCAGCCTGTTCGGAATTAGACATGGCCGCCATGCGGCTAAGTTGGTCATAGGTGAAGGTGGTCTGGAAGCCGTTGGGATAGGTCGCCGTGGCTACGTTGTTGGCGTTGTCGTAGGTGTAGCTGGTGGTTTGATTGCCTTGCAGGCTGCCGTCGACGACGGTGCTGAGGCGGTTGAGGTCGTCGTAGGTGTAGGTGACCGAAACGCCGCTCGGATTGGAGGTGATGGATTCCACGTTGCCGCTCGCGTAGTAAGTATAGCTGAGAGTGCCTTCGGGGGTTAATAGTCTCCCATGTCTGAAAATCCAGACATGGGCCACCCGGAGTTATGTGTCAGAGCTGGGCCACCCGCCCGGTCGGCTTCTAAAAAGCATTGCTGGAACTTGCAGGGCAATTATCCAAAGTGACACCAATACTAGATTTGCATCGTGATTGAAATAGAAGGCAAAGCATGGGGATAGTGACATGAATGCGTACGGAACTGCCCACCAGCGCGACCAAGGCATTCCCCGAAGACGGCGAATAGTGACCCACACTAGAAACATTGCAAGAAACGCCGCGCGTCCCCAGGCATGAGCGCGAACGAACGCTGCAATCGGGACATCTCCACATATTGGTACCCAAATTGCGTAATGAATTCGGGACACATGGATGTCGAAGTCTGACATAGTTATTCTGAAATGCATTGAAATCACCTCAAGGTATTCGGCACCACTAGAAAGCAATACCTACCACGTCGCACACAAGACCGGGCAACGGTGGCAATGTGTGATGGAAGAGATACGTGGTGATGTCTAACGCAGCCTCCACTTTGCAAAACACGATGGGCAGGTGGCCCGGTCATCGATTTTACCCTCTCCGATAATAAGGCAAGATAGAAAGCTGTGCCCCGTTCATCGCAGTTTTATCGCGATGAGCGGGCGGGTTGAGGTTCGTGGTTCCCACTCATCCACGATAATACCGTGGATGAATGGGGCACAGGGCTTCAGGGAGTCGATGAGCGGGCCACCTGCCAGTCCTGTGGAAGTGAGCACAAGGGTCCATGTCATTTTCACTCTCGACCAGAACCCGCTCCAATAGCAGCGTATAACCACAGCGACGGAAGCAGACTGAAAATCACCGTTGTCGGGTTGTCGGGATTTTGGGGTCTAGAGGTTGGAAACAGTGTAAATTCTGTAAATTTTGGAACCATATTGTCGGGAGGCCGACAAGCCTAAGTAGATACTAACTCATTAAGTTATGTATTTTCAGCGATCAGATGAAGTCGCTGGCGGAGAGAGGGGGATTCGAACCCCCGGTAGAGCTTTAGACCCTACAACGGTTTAGCAAACCGCCGCCTTCAGCCACTCGGCCATCTCTCCGGTCCTCACGCGATTATACCGGAATTTGCGCTGGGTGTGCGCCGTTGGTTCGGTTTGGTGCTCTCGTCTGCCGTTTTTGATGGCAAGATCAGGCTCAACGGCAACCTGATGCTACTATAATCGTGACTAATGAAGGCACATGTTTATGTCACGCCCAAGAGTTCGGTCCTGGATCCGCAGGGCCAGACCATCCAGAACGCTCTGCGCAAGATCGGATTCGCGGAGGTAACCCAGGTGCGCCAGGGCAAGTATTTTGCGCTTTCGCTGGAGGGGGGACTCTCAGCCGAGGCCGCTCGCGCGCAGGTGGAGCGCATTGCCCGGGAAGTGCTTACCAACCCGGTGATTGAAGAGTTCAGCTTCCGCATCGAGGAGTAGAGTGCCTGCGAGCGGTGGGTCAGTCTTTTACCGGCGAGACGCGAGTTGTGTCGCCTTTGGTGCCAAAAAGAGGCCATTGCCTTATTCTGGCGCGATTGTGCTCCCATATAACTGTCGGACTCAGATATACTGTGCGGGTATTCGGAGGAAGTATGAATACGCACTTAAGCATGAGAGAGATTTATCGTTCCCTGGTTTTTCGCCTCGCTGCCATTCTGCTGGCGGCACTTGCCTGGAGTTCTTTAGGTTTTTGCGGCGCCATTCATGATGCGGCACAGCAGGGCGATCAGGCACAGGTAACAACACTGCTGGAAAACAATCCTGCCCTGGTTTCGAGTAAAGACGAGAACGGCAACACACCGCTGCATTTGGCTGCCATTGGCGGCTACAAGGATCTGGCGGAGCTGCTGCTGGCCCACGGAGCCGACATCAACACCAAAAACAAGGACGGGGATACACCGCTGCACTTGGCAGCGAGTCAGAACAATAAAGACGTAGTGCTGCTGCTGCTGAACAATGGCGCAGACGTCAGCGCTAAAGACAATTATGGCGATACACCGTTGCATCTGGCCGCGCGGTTGGGTCAGAAGGATATTGCGGAGCTGCTTTTGACCCGAGGCGCCGAGGTAAATGCCAAAGACGGGGGCAATTATACAGCGCTGCTGCTGGCGGCGCTTGACGGCCACGACAATTTGGCAGAATTGCTGCTGGCTCACAAGGCTGACATCAATGCTGCTGACCGCGAAGGCAATACGGCGTTGCACATGGCGGCGCGAATGGATCAGACGGAAGTAGCGAAGGTGCTGCTGGCCCACAAGGCCAATATCAATCTCAAAAACAGCGATGGCAATACGCCCTTGCATTTGGCGGCGATGGGCGACCATGTGGATGTTGCGGGGTTGCTGCTGGCTGAAAAGATCGAAGTAAATGCCAAGAACAAAATAGGCGAGACACCATTGAGTTGCGCGAAGCGGAACGGCTATCAGGATGTGATGGAGTTGTTGCGCGCTCATGGTGGACGCTAACTGGGCGCATTTTGCCCCTTGCGATTTCATTTAGAATTACATAATGTGCGGAATCGTCGGTTATATTGGTCCCAAGAAGGTAGTCCCGGTCATCATCGAAGGGCTGCGTCGTCTGGAATATCGCGGATACGACTCGGCGGGCATCGCCGTCGGCAGTCCCTCCCGCTCGACTCTTGAGGTGCGACGCGCGTCCGGCAAGCTATGCAATCTGGAAGAGGTTCTGCGCGAGCATCCCATCGAGGGCAGCTACGGAATCGGCCACACGCGTTGGGCCACACACGGCCGTCCCACGGAAGAAAACGCTCACCCGCATCGTGATTGCTCCGGCCGCATCGTCGTTGTCCACAACGGCATCGTAGAAAATTATCTTGAACTGAAGCGCGAACTCACCGCTCAAGGCCACAAGTTTGTCACTGAAACCGACACCGAGATCATCGCCCATCTCATTGAGCAGATCCAGCAGGAGGCTGACGCCGCCGGCCTGCCCATCGCACTTGAAATTGCCGTCCGACGCGCCGTCAAGCGGCTCACCGGAGCTTTTGCGCTGGGCGTTTTGTCGGCGCTCGAGCCGGACAAGATTGTGGTTGCGCGCTTTGGCCCCCCGGTAATTATCGGCGTGGGCGAAGGCGAATCGTTTGTCGCCTCCGACGTTCCCGGCGTCCTGCACCACACGCGCAACATCTACTTTCTTGCCGATGGCGACATGGCCATTCTCACGCTGGGCGGCGTCGAGTTGACCGACTTCGATGGCAATCCGATTGAGCGCGCCATCACTCGCATTCAATGGGATCCGATTCAGGCGGAAAAGGGCGGCTACAAGCACTTCATGCTCAAGGAAATCTGGGAGCAGCCGCGCGCGATTACCGACACCACACGAGGCCGCGTTTCGCTCGATACAGGGTCGGTCTATCTTGGCGAGATGAAGATCAGTGACGAGGAGCTGGCCAGCGCCACGAGCGTGAACATTGCTGCTTGCGGCACGGCATGGCACGCTGCATTGACCGGAAAATATATGATTGAGCGGCTGGCGCGGCTGCCGGTTGACGTGGATTATGCCAGCGAGTACCGCTATCGCGATCCTATCGCCGATTCCGGAGCTCTTGGGCTGCTGATCAGCCAATCCGGCGAGACCGCAGACACCCTGGCCGCGCAGCGCGAGATGAAGGCGCTTGGCTCCAAGACCGTGGCCATCTGCAATGTTGTGGATGCAATGGTGGCGCGTGAGGCTCACGGCACTGTCTACACGCACGCGGGGCCGGAGATTGGCGTCGCTTCGACGAAAGCATTTACTGCACAGTTGACTGCGCTCTTCATACTGGCTCTCAAGCTGGGACAGCTCCGAGGCCACCTTGGTGCTGCCCAATCTGTCGCGCTGATCGAGCAGTTGACGCGCATTCCGGTCAAGATCGAGGAGGTCTTGCGCTCCCGCTCAACGCAATGCGAGCAACTGGCAAAGGAGTTCTCCACCGCGCAGGACTTTCTCTATCTGGGCCGGGGAATCCATTTTCCCATGGCTCTCGAAGGCGCACTCAAGCTCAAAGAAATCTCTTATATCCACGCCGAGGGCTATCCGGCAGGCGAGATGAAGCATGGCCCCAATGCGTTGATCGATGAGACGCTTCCGGTGGTGGTTCTGGCGACCCGCGACGCATCCGACCCGGCCTCGCTGCTGCGCTACGAGAAGACGCTCTCGAATATTCAAGAGGTGACAGCACGCTCGGGGCGCGTGATTGCGGTGGCCACCGAAGGCGACACGACCATCGGCAGCCTGGTCGAGCAGGTTATCCATATTCCGCCGACAATCGAGCTGCTCTCGCCGCTGATCGAGATCGTGCCCTTGCAGTTGCTCGCCTACTACATTGCCGTCCGTCGCGGCTGCGATGTGGACCAGCCGAGGAATCTAGCCAAGTCGGTGACGGTCGAGTAGTTTTTAGAATCGCATCCTCGCCCCGATCTGTATCTGCCGTTCGCGATAAAAATTCGTGGCGTTGACATTCAGCGGCGCGCCGAAGGCAGTCGAGCTGGGATGGAGAATTGTTCCGCTGGCTTGTGTCAGCGGGCCGGTGAGGAAGTTAAGCGTGGGGAGGCTCGTCGCTGTGCCGTGCTCGATGGTATAGCCGGTCGTCTCCACTTCGGTCACGTTTTGGTGATTGAAGAGATTGAAGCTCTCGATGAGCAGCTCCAGTTGACGGGAGTTTTTGAAGTCGAAGCGCCTGCCCAGCCTCAGATCGGCCTTCCAGGTTGCCGGATAGCGGTAGCTGTTGCGTCCGATGTTGTAGACAGTTTTATCGCTGCCCACGCCGTAGACGCGATTGTCTCCGCCCGCGCCGTTCATTCCCGGTCCGAGCCCTACGATAGCCGCGCCGGTCTGGGTGAACTCCTCCGCCAACGAGCCGGAGGTGTGCATGGTGTAGGGCAACCCGCTGTGAAACTGCCCAACGCCGGAGAGCATCCAGTTGTTGCCCAGCTTTCCGGCCATGCCGTGCAGCTTCCACGGCGCTTCATAAATCGCCATCACCCCAGCCGAGTGGCGGATGTCGAGGTTGCTGACGCCGTACTCCAGTCCGAAGTTGGCCGGGTCCAGAACGTCGTTGCCCGCAATCTGCGCGCTCTCGTTGGGATTCCAGTCCATCGCGTGGGAGTAAGTGTAGTGTGCGTGGAGGCTCAGGCCGCGGCGGCTGTAGCGCTCGATCTTTAGCATCGCCGCCTCGTAGGTTGAGTTGGCGCGGCTCTCGATCTCGGTAATCTGCTGGTAATCCGGGCAGGGTCTTCCTGCCAGCGCTCCACTTGTTGGCTTGTAATAAGGGCACGAGCCAGCGCTCCCCGGCCACGATGCGTAAAAAGGAACGGTGATCTGCGGAGCTTTGATCGGGCCTGCGCCGAGCGGGTCGATTACGGCGTATGTGATGGTCTGCGTCGTAGTGGGAGGATTCAAATTGGTGTCGATGGCAATGGGCAAACGGCGGCCCAGGCTCGCCATTGCGCTGGCCGTCACTTCGATGTGCGCGGGCAGCGTCTCTTCCACGGCGGCGACCGCCTGATGAATCTCGGGATTATGGAAGACCGGCGCAAACTGCACCGCGCCCGGTTTGATTACACTCGACGGTTCGCCCTGCAACACATAAGGAAAGGGCGGAGCGCCGCCGCCGTAGTTCGGCAAGTCATCAGTGGGCCGCATGAAGAAATTGAGATCGCCCTGGAGCGAGCCGGTCTGGGTAAGCGCGGTCTCCACTGTCAAATTCGGCGTACGCGCAAAGTAAAGGCCGTAACCCAGCCGCATCACCGGCGAATGTTTTTTGCCATCTCCCACTGCCAGACTCACGCGCGGTCCCCAATTGTTGCCGAGATTGGGCAGCTTTTGCGTCTGCGGCAGATTCGGATTGTTCAGCGCGGCCATCGCCGGAGGCAACTGCTCCCGCTCCCAGCGCAGGCCGCCGGAGAAGACCAGCAACTTGTTCGCCTCCCATTGCGCAGTCGCGTAACCGGCCCAATCGTTGGTGCTCAAGCGCCAGTCAGGCGGTCCCATTGTCTGCGAGTAGGAGGTATAGCAGGGCAGATTACCCAGGCCGCGCAGCCCGCCCCCGGAGTCGCGCCACACCTTGCCCGTCTCGTCGCAGTTGTGAGGGTTTTTGGGGTCCAGCGCATCGGATGGTCCAAAGGCCGCGAAGACCAGCGCGTCCGTAGCGAAGTTCACGACGCTTGAGTACGTGTACGTTCCCGTCTGATTGCGCAGCAGGCTGGTCTCGTCGGCGTTGTGGTCCGCGCTGAAGCCGGCCTTCACCAGCAGCTTGCCGTGAATCCAGTCCAGCGACTCCTGGGCGTGATAGAGGTGCTCATCCGGGTATTTGCCTTGGCCGAAGCGCGAGGGATTGCCGATGGTGAAGCCATAGCGATTATCCACGACAATCTGCGGCAATTGCCCCCAGGCATTTCCAGCGAGCAAGGTTTTTTCAAAATCCGAAGGATTTGTGGGCAGCGCCTGCTGAACAGCGTGCGCAAACGAGGCTTGAGTCACGGCCAGCAAATTGGGAGTCAGAAAGGCCTCCCAGCGGCCTAGCAGCCACTCCTCGCTCGCCTTTGTCGAGCCGAAGCTGTGGTTGCCGTAGCTCTCCGAAACGCGCGTCACCCCGCCGCCGGGGGAGTTCCAATCCGCGCCGATGCCCTCCACCGTGACGCGGTTGCGCTCGCTCGCCTGCCAGTCGATGCGCGCAAATCCGGTCCACTGCGTTGCCGTGCGCGGAGCAGGGCCAAGCAGGCCGCCGAGGGTCTCCAGCATTGTCGAATAAGCCGTCAGCCCCTCGACAATTGGATTGGCGCTGGGCAACCCCAACTGCGCGCTCAGCACCTGCATCTGGTCATTCGTCGGCTGGGCAAAAAAGCCGGTCGTTTCGTAACATGGGGGATTGGCACAAGAGGTCGAAGGCTCTGGTTGTGATAGATACGGATGTTTCACCATCGCCACTCCCGCATCGTTACGCTCATAATTATCGAATGCCGCGAACCAGAAGAGCTTGTCGCGGCGAATGCGGCTGCCCACACCCACGCCCCATGTGGTCTCGTGATCCGGCGGCGTATAGGACTCCGGCGATCCGCCCGGGCCATTATCAAAGACCGGGAACTGAGCGGAGTTGTACGGCGCGAACGGCTGGGTCGACCCGGTCTCCGTTACCCATTGCGTGAAAGGATTCCGCGCGCCCCATGAGTTCTGACGATCAAAGAAAAATCCCTGCCCATGCAATTCATTGGAGCCGCTCTGGGTCTCCACGTCCATTCTTCCGCCCGCCGCCCGGTTGGCCGCGGCCTCCACGCTGCCGGCTGCCGTCTGCACCTCACGGATAGCCGCCTCGCTGATGGCCAGCCCATGACCGCCAACGCCAATCTGCGCCATTCCCGCCGGCTCGCTGCCCTGGCCCGGCTCCCCGCGCCCTTCGGATCTTTGTCCATTCGTCGAGCCAAAGGCCAATCCCCGGCCCATTCCATCGACAGCGATCTCCGCCGTCTGCCGCCCCTCGCCGCCTAACGAGATCGACCCCTGCCCTCCCGCAGGTGTCGCGGATGTGGGCGCGTTATCCAGCACAAAATCCTGCCAGTGACGCCCGCTCACCGGTAACGCCTGCAACTCCGTCGCGCTCACTGTCGTCGTCACCGCCGGGGAGACAGGACCGCTGGACTGCGCAATGAGAATTTTGGATTCGGTCGCCGCGGCAGCCAAAGCCGCCATGGTTGGTGGCAAACTCCGCCCGATCAAAGGAATCGTTTGCAACGGCGCCTCAGCCAATTCAGCCTGAAACGCGGAGGCCGTTGTCTCGAGAAGCTCGGATCGTATCCATCGACCACGCAGGGGAAGTTGCAGCAACGGCTCTGAGGGCAACTCGGCAAAATCTCCCGGCGACGTCTCCGGTTCCACAGCCGGATGCTCCAGATTGTTCAGCTTCGCCGACAGAACGGGGCTGGACGTGAGCGGCTGCAATTCGATTGCCAGTTGCACGCGAGCCTCGTGCCCTGCGCTGACAACAATCTCCTCTGCTTGCCCTCGCCCCAGTTGTGAACTCAGAGCCTCCAGTTCGTAGACCCCAGGCTTCAGCCCAGCGAAAGAATAAGCTCCGCCCTTTGCGCTGATCGTTCGCGCCACTTCGTTGCCGGTGGCTTGGTCGCGCAGCACTAGAGTCACGCCCTCCAGCGGCTTCGAGTGCAGGTCGGTCAGTCGGCCCGAGAGCGATCCCTGCGCGCTTTGAGCGGCAATTAAATTCGATTGGGAATAACTCACCGCCCCCGTGCCCATGAGGAGCACAGCCACCGCCAGCGGCCTCGTCCAATTGCGACCGAACCCTGCCATCGAGACTCGTTCGTGGCAGATCCTGGGAGATTCTCCAAAGCAACTTTGCGCCGTCCCACTCTCGCGGCGGGTCCGGCTGGGGCAGAACTCAGGGCTGCTGCAAGAGAGTCGCCTCCCGCGTCAGGCCCATCCGATTTCCCCGTTTACTGTGTTGAGTGCGATTCTATGCCCTTCTCCGGTAGACTGGGAAGATGGAACCTTAAGGAACCTCTGATTTAGTTGAGGTTTTGAAAGGGCACGACTTTAGTCGTACCGTAAGTGCCACAAAATCAACGCGGGCTTTAGCCCCTGAGGGAAGATTCTCAAGTCCCACAGAATTATTCAGGGGTTCCTTAAGATAATTGCTCCCAATCGCAGTCAACGCGCGTAAATTGTTCAGGTTTCTACTCCCTATTTCCTAATCCCTGGTTTTCTCATGTTTATCGATGAAGCAAAAATTCGTGTCAAGGCCGGCGACGGCGGCAATGGCTGCATGGCCTTCCGGCGAGAGAAGTTCGTGCCTCGCGGCGGACCCTCGGGCGGCGACGGCGGGCGAGGCGGCGATGTCATCATGGTCAGCTCGCAGCGCCACAACACGCTGATTCACTTCCGCTACAACCCCGAACACAAGGCGCAGCGCGGCGAGCACGGCCTCGGCTCCAACTGCTCCGGCCTCGATGGCAACTCCATCATCCTCCAGGTTCCCGTCGGCACCAGCCTCTATGACCAGGAGACCGGCGAGCTCATCCACGACTTCGAGCAGCCGGACGAGCAGGTCGTCGTCGCCAAAGGCGGACGCGGCGGACGCGGCAATCAGCACTTTGCCACCAGCACGCATCAAGCTCCGCGCGAACACGAACTGGGCCGAGCCGGCGAAGAACGCCTTTACCGGCTGGAGTTGAAGCTGCTTGCCGATGTCGGCCTGGTCGGCTATCCCAACGCCGGCAAATCCACGCTGATCTCGCGCATCTCCGCCGCGCGCCCCAAGATCGCCGACTATCCCTTCACCACCCTCGAACCCAATCTTGGCGTCGTCACCGTCGGCGAGGAGCCGGATCAGGAGTCCTTTGTCGTTGCCGATATGCCCGGCCTCATCGAAGGCGCGCATCTCGGCTCCGGCCTCGGCATTCAATTTCTGCGCCACATCGAGCGCACTCGCCTGCTGCTTCACCTCGTCGATGTCTCCGACGCATCAGGCCGCCCCGATCCGGTCGAAGACTTCAAGATCATCAATAAGGAATTGGCCAGCTTCACCAGCAGCGCCGAGAACAAGGAATACAACCCCTTCGACGATGATGCCGATGATTCTTCCCAGTCTCAGCATCCTCTCGCCGACAAGACCATGATCGTCTGCGCCACCAAAATCGACAGCGCCAACCCGGAGAAGCTCAAGAAGCTGGCTTCGCACGTCAAGCGCAGGAAGCTGGAGTTCCACGCCATCTCCGCCGTCACCGGCCAGGGAATTGACGAGTTGAAATGGTCTTTGGCGCGCCATCTGCGACCTGCAAAAGAAGATATGAAGCGATAAAGTTCTTTCGCCTGAGCGCCTATCATTGCGTATGCCCCATCCATTTCGCGTTCTTTGCGGGAATGGATGGGATGGAATGTCACTATTTTCTTGCCGGATCAAGAACAGGCAATCAATATTTGCGTTGCACGCGCAAACGCCGGGGTGATAGTTGCCCCGGCGTTTTTTGATTGGCAATTACTGCTCTCTCATTGAAGCAATGAGAGAATTCCTACCGGATGATCTCGAACTTTTCCCAGGGGCATTTGCAGACCGGGCAGCGTTCGTGCTCCTCTTCGGTCTCCGATGTGTAGCCGCAGACCGGGCAGACGTAGAAATCTCTGGCCTCGCCAATCCAGCTATCCTTTTTCCCGGCCTGCAGCAGGGCAATCGCTTCGCTGTAAAGCCGCGCGTGGGTCTTCTCGGCCTCCAGCGCGCCGGTGAAGGTGCGAATGGCGGCGGCATTCTTGCGCTCGGTGGCCTCTTCTATGAAGCCGGGGTACATGGTGTCGATCTCGTACTTTTCGCCGTTGAGCGCGGCCTTGAGGTTTTCGAGTGTGCTCTTGACCTCGACCGGATGAATCTCGGCCTCCGCGCGGGTGCCCAACTGGCCTATGACGCGGGCGTGGTTGCCTGCGTGAATCTGCTCGGCGCGAGCGGCGGCGCGGAAGAGGCTGGCTGCGCCGTGCAATCCATCTTCGTCGGCCTTGACGGCAAAGGCAGAGTATTTGGCGTGCGCATTCGACTCGCCCTCAAAGGCGGCCAGCAGGTTCTGAACAGTGACGGCGTTTTCCGTTGCAATCCCAGACATGAAAATTCCTTCCAACTCCGTTCCAGAGACTACGAGCGGCAAAGAGGCCGCGCTGTGACGCCGGTTACAGAGGATTACCGTGCGGGCCGAAATCAGACAACAGCGGCAGTATACAGTTTGCGCGGTTTGAGTTTGAGCTATGCTCCTTGTCTTACATCGCGGCAAAGAAAGAATCTTCAAATCATATTCCGCTGCAATCACGATCAGAAGATCGCGCGCAACTCCATTGTTTTTGTCAACTCCTCGCCGCAAAATCGCATTTGCAACCCGCATGGTGCAATCACTTGCATTGACGCGGGAAAGCGCCGGTTGCTACACTTGTGAGCGTAGCCTGCCGCGCGGATTCCAGCGGCGAGTTGCGGCCGCCCTCCAGCACACCGTTGCCTGCCGGGTGTTTCCCTCGGAGCTTCAGAAGATACTCTGCCGCGGTTGACGGCGGGGTGGACTGTCTCTGCGGAAATACTTTCGTCACACGCAATTGGCTGCTGAATGGTTTGGCCTTGGCCTCCTTCGTTGAAAGTCATCGCGATCAATCATCGCGATCCATTTTTGCGAGAGAGGGCCGCCCTAGCCGCAGACTCATTTGCAGTTTGGGAGCAAGGAATCGCGGAGCTGGCAGTGATGGCAAAAACCCTCAATCCCGAAACCGAGAGCACAACCCTGAACACTGAAATGGAACTTCCAACCCTTGAACCTGCGACGGAGCTTGAGCAGCCGTTGCCTGAATCCACGTCCAACCCTGAGACCGCCATTGCAGTCGAAACACCCGCGCTGGACGCCGATGCCCCAACCGAGCCTGTAGCTGAGGCCGTCGTTCCAGAGGCGCCGCGAGCCAAAGCAAAATCTCCTCGCGCCAAAGCCGTAGCTGCTCCTGTTGAAGAAGCAACTCCCGTAGCGGATGCCGCTCCAGTTGAAGATGCCGCGCCCGTTGCCGAGCCGGCAGCCGAAGCCGCCGCCGAGCCAGTCGCCGCGAAGCACGAGCAAGCCGCTCCGAACGCCGATCACAGTCTCGATCACATGGACGACTTCTCCGCCGCCCTCGAAGCTTTCGAGCGCGAGCAGGCCGCCGAGGCCGCCGCCGTTGAAGCCTACGGCGACAAGATCATCTCCGGCACGGTCGTCAAGCAGACGGAAAAGCATCTCGTCATCGATGTGGGCCTCAAGTCCGAGGGGCTGGTGCCGCTCGAACAGGTACTCGATCACACCGGCGCGGTCAAGTTTCAGCCCGGCGACGCCATCGAAGTGGTCATCGAGCGCGAAGAGCCTGAGGGCGGTTATCTGGCCAGCTACGAGCGGGCGCAGCGCCTGCGCGTATGGGATTCGATTGAGAAGGCCGCCGCCGACAAGACTCCCGTCATCGGCACCGTGGTCAGCCGCGTCAAGGGCGGCGTCACCGTGGACATCGGCATCAAAGCATTCCTGCCGGGTTCTCAGCTTGAGATTCGCCCCGTCCGCAACCTCGACGGCTATCTCGGCCAGCAGATTGAAGTCCGCGTCATCAAGCTCAACAAAAAGCGCGGCAACGTCGTCGTCAGCCGCAAGGAAATTCTCGAAGAAGAGCAGAACGCCCGCCGCTCGCAGACCCTCGAGCATCTCGGCGAAGACACCATCCTGACAGGAACCGTCAAGAACCTCACCGACTACGGCGCATTCGTCGATCTCGGCGGCATCGACGGCCTCCTGCACATCACCGACATGAGTTGGGGACGCCTCACTCACCCACGCGATCTCGTCAATGTCGGCGACGAGATTCAGGTCAAGGTGCTCAAATTCGACAAGGATAAGCAGCGCGTCTCGCTTGGCTTCAAGCAGCTCACCCCCGACCCCTGGCTTGACGCCACTGAGCGTTATCCCGTCGGCGCACATGTCAAAGGCCGCGTCCTTTCCGTTACGGACTACGGCGCATTTGTCGAGTTGGAGCAAGGCATTGAAGGCCTCGTTCATCTCTCTGAGATGACCTGGTCCAAGCGCCTCAAGCATCCCTCCAAGCTGGTCAAGCCGGGAGACGAAGTTGAGACGGTCGTCCTCAGCGTCAATCCCGCCGACCGCCGCATCTCGCTCGGCATGAAGCAGCTCCTTGAGAATCCCTGGGAGAATCTCACCGACAAGTATCCTGCCGGAACCATCGTCGAGGGCCGCGTCCGCAACCTCACCGACTTCGGCGCCTTCATCGAAATCGAAGACGGCATCGATGGCCTGGTTCACGTCTCCAACCTGAGCTGGACCAAGCGCGTCAAGCATCCTTCTGAGATCGTCAAGAAGGGTGAAAAGGTCAAGGCTGTCGTTCTCGGCGTCGAGCCGCAGAATCGCCGCCTCTCGCTCGGCATCAAGCAGCTTCAGCCCGATGTCTGGGAAAGCTTCTTTGCCTCCCACCACATCGGCGAGATGATTCACGGCAAGGTCTTGCGCACCGCGCAATTCGGCGCATTTGTCGAGATCGCCGAAGGCGTCGAGGGCCTCTGCCACATCTCCGAGGCGGGCGAAGATGCTGACGCCAAGCTCGAAACCGGCATGGAGCACGAGTTCCGGATCATCAAGATCAACGTCGAAGAAAAGAAGGTGGGCTTGAGCCTGCGCGCAGCTTCAGAGTCTGGCAGCCATCACGAGTCCAGCCGCCCGCACACCGAGCACCACAAGAAGGAGAGCCACAAAGCTCCCGTCTCCAGCTCCACCACAACCCTCGGCGACCTCATCAACTGGAAGAGCGAGAAGAGCGACAAGAGCGAGTAATCACGCGCTCTTCCCAACCAACACACAGCGGCCATCCTCCGGGGTGGCCGTTCTGCGTTAATTCGCGTTTGTCATTCTGAAAGGTTGTTCTCTGAGACTGAAATGCCTTCGCGTAAACTGGACTTATGTCCTCTCCTTCCGTCAATGAGAGCGAGCCGAAAATCAATTGGATTACAGCCATCCGGGCGCGTTTGACAGCTCATCTTCAGCAGCGCGAAGAGCAGGTCTTTCTTCTTCTCTCGCTGCTGATCGGCGCGCTCACCGGGCTTGCAGTGGTGGCATTCATCGTGCTCACGGAGCGCTTGGGGATGCGCCTCTATCCCGTGGGCAGCGCCGCATGGAGGCGTGTGCTTGTCCCCGTGGCGGGGTCGTTCGCCATGGGCGTATTGCTCTATCGGTTTTTCCCGAACGCCAGAGGCAGCGGCGTTCCCCAGACCAAGGCTGCCCTCTTCGCTCGGGATGGATTCATCTCCCTGCGCACTGTATTGGGCAAGTTCTTCTGCACTGCAACCACACTTGCAAGCGGGATACCCCTCGGCCGCGAGGGACCATCCGTCCAGGTCGGCGCAGGAATCGGATCGGTCCTCGGCAGATGGCTCGGATTGCGCCCCGAAAAAGTAAAGGCTTTGATTCCTGTTGGAGCCGCTGCCGCCATCGCCGCTGCATTCAATACTCCAATGGCCGCTGTCTTGTTTTCCCTCGAAGAGGTCATGGGAGATATGCACGCGCCGATTCTCGGTTCCGTCGTGCTCGCATCAGCAACTTCCTGGGCTGTCTTGCGCCTCTTGCTCGGCAATGACCCGCTCTTTCAAGTGCCGCAGTACACTCTGGTGCATCCGCTGGAACTCGCCATTTACGCCCTCTTGGGCATCGCCGGCGGCTTTTTGTCGGTAGCCTTTACCCGACTGTTGCTAGGGATGCGAAAATTCTTTTTGCATCTGCCCACGAGGACGCGCTGGTGGCATCCCG
>Ga0181529_10004290_pt1 | contig 15540 bp, 11 predicted proteins | sample PEATcosm2014_Bin_36_FD_119763 | JGI IMG/M metagenome (GOLD analysis project Ga0181529, IMG submission 119763) | Peatland microbial communities from MTU Mesocosm Facility, Houghton, MI, USA - PEATcosm2014_Bin10_30_metaG | ecosystem: Environmental > Terrestrial > Soil > Wetlands > Peat | place...
CCACGGCCCCAACTGGTCGCGCATGATCGGCACCAGCACAAAGAACGCCCACAGCCCATAGACCACGCTGGGAATCGCCGCCAGCAGCTCGGTCAGAAACGAGATGGGAGCGCGCAGCCTCGCCGGACAAAGCTCGGAGAGAAAGACCGCGACGCCCAGCGCCAGCGGCACCGCCATCGCCAGCGCCAGAAGCGACGTGGCCAGCGTTCCGAAGATGAACGGAAGCGCGCCAAAGTCGCCAGACACCGGGTCCCACGCCGAACGCGTGAAGAAGCCAAACCCGAACTGCGCCAGGCTCAGCCTGGAACGCGCAATCAAAATCGTCAGGATAAAGAGAACGATCGCGAAGATGCTCAACGCGCACACCAGCATCACCGCCGCAAAGGTACGGTCCGCCAACCCGCCGTTGCCGCGCTTGCTCAGGTACTGACGGATCGGCGAGGGAGGCCCATCCTGGACTGCCGGCTCCGCGGCAGCAACAAAGTTGACGATCGCCGGCGCATGAAGCGGCATCGCAGCCATCTGCGTCGAAGGCGCAGTCGGCGGCAACGAAGGCTCCGGCTCTCTCTCAATGGACATGGACGATGGGGTCACGATCTATCTTCAATGGTTCAGGCATCATTCTGAGCAAAGCTCAGAACCTCAGTCTTTCGCAGTTGCCTGATTCTATGGCAGGGCAACCCATGCCGAAGAAACATGCCGCGCGACCGCAAACCCATCGCGTCCGCGCGGCACTGACAGTTTACTTGATGGTCGTAATAGTACGCTTCACCATCGTCTGCACCTGCGCCGGAAGCGGCGCATAGTCCATCCCCTTGGCCTCGCTCTCGCCATGTTCCAACATCCAGGTCAGGAAGCTCTTGACCGCCGCGCCCTTCGCCGGATCGGCGAACTGCCTGGGGATCAGCAAGTAGGTAAAGCTCGAGATCGGGTACGAGGCCGCACCTTGCGCGTTGGTGATCGAAACCCGGTAGTCCGCCGGCATGGTCTTCGCCGCTGCCGCCGCTGCCGCCGTCACGCCGTCTGGAGATCCCTGCAGGAACTTGCCCGCGGCGTTCTTCACCGCGCCGTACGCCATCTTGTTCTGTAGCGCGTAGATCAGTTCGACATATCCCATCGATCCAGGGGTCTGCCGTACCATCCCCGCCACGCCTTCATTGCCCTTGGCGCCGATGCCCGCCGGCCACTTGACCGCCGAGTTGCTGCCCACCTTCGACTTCCAATCGAAGCTCACCTTCGATAGATAGTCGGTGAAGATGAACGTGGTGCCGCTGCTCTCCGAGCGGTACACGGGAAGAATCGCCTTGTTCGGCAGGTTGGCGCCGGGATTGTCCTTTACCAGCCGCGGGTCGTTCCACTTGGTGATCTTGCCCAGGTAGATGTCCGCGATCACATCGCCGCTGAAGTTCAGGTTCTTGCTCACTCCGGGAACGTTGTAGATCGGCACAACCGCGCCCAACACGGTCGGGATATGCATGAACTTCACCTTCGCCGCCGCGATCTTGTCATCGGTCACGGGCATGTCGCTGGCGCCAAAATCCACCGTTCCCGCCGAGGTCTGAGTGATGCCGCCGCCCGACCCGATCGACTGGTAGTTGATCTTCACATTGGGATGCAGCTGGTTGTACTCGGTGAACCACTTGTTGTAGATCGGGTACGGGAATGTGGCTCCCGCCGCCGTAATGTTCTGCGCGCTCGCGCCGGTCGCAACCATCGCCATCAAACATGCCGCAACAAAGTTAAGTCTCACTGGTTCCCCCTCGAAGTTGGAGCGTCCAGCCCGGCCTGCTCCGCTGCGCTGTCCCGGACGCGTTCTTGTTACTGCAAACCAGTTTGATGCCTGATTGTTACGGGGTGATTACATCGCAATAAAATCAAAAATAAACAGCCCGCCGTTTCCCGCCGCCTGCCTCATTCCGGAACACTTTTGACCTGCGGCAGTCTCACCAGAAAGTTGCTTCCCGAACCCAGCTCACTCTCCGCGCGGATCGTCCCGCCCTGCATCTCGACCATGTGCCGCGCGATAGCCAGCCCCAGCCCAGTGCCGCCCGACTCCCGTGAGCGCGCCTTGTCCACCCGGTAGAAGCGCTCGAAGATGCGCGTCAGATGCTCCGACGCAATCCCCGACCCAAAGTCGCGCACGCTGAACTCCACTGCCGCAACCTCATCTGCGCCGGTTCCGGGAACCTCGCGCGCGCTCACCACCACCCGGCTCCGCTGGGTTTCCTTCGCCTGCCCGTACTTGATCCCGTTCTCGATCAAATTGCCCAGCACCTGCACCATGGAGTCGGTGTCCACGAAGACCTCCGCCCCCGTCGTCTGGCCGATCTCCAGCTCCGCCTCGGCGTCCTGCACCATGCCGCTCATCGCGGCCACCGCATCGCGCACCAGCACGTCTGCGCGCACCGCCCGCGGGTGCAGTACTGCCTCCCGCGACTCCACCCGCGCCATGGTCAGCAGGTCCTCGGTCAACCGGCTCATGCGCGTCGCATTTTTCAGGATCGTCGCCAGAAACTCGCGTGCCACCAGGCTCAGCGACTCTTCGTGGTCCAGCAGCGTCTCCACATATCCGCTGATCGAGGTCAGCGGCGTCCGCAGCTCGTGCGAGACGTTGGCCACAAAGTCCCGCTGCGTCCGCTCCACTTCTTCGATCCGCGTGATGTCGTGCAGCACGGCGACCGCGCCACCTGCCGGCATGGGCGACGCATTCACCTCAAAGATGCGTCCCGGCGCCATCGAGGTCGTCCTGCGTTCGCAGACCACGCGCTCATCCAGCGCCGCCTTCACGCACTCCAACACCTCCGGGTCGCGCACCGTCTGCACCAGCGCATAGCCCACCCGCACCGCGCTCGCCCCCGGAATCAGCCGCTGCATCTGCTGGTTTGCCCACTGAATCCGGCCCGCCGCATCCACGGCCACCACTGCGTCCTGCATCGAGTCCAGCAGCGCCTCCAGTTCGCGCCGCTCCTCCTGCACCCCGCTCAACACCCCCTGCAAATGCAGCGAAGTGCTCTCGATCGCCTGGTATGTATCTTCCCACTCCGTAAATAATGTCTTCGCCCCTGCCGCATCGAACTCAGGAAGGGTACGCACCGCATGGCTCAGCTTCTCCATCTCGCGCCGTACTCGCCAGGCATAGACCAGCGCGAAGACCGTCGCCAGAGAGATGCCGCAGCTCCACCCCGCCCACCAGTTCCCTGGAACGACCACCGCCGTCAGCTCGACCGACGATGCAATCGCCAACATCATCAGAAATATCAGGCCCGCCAACGAAGCTCGACCCACGCCCACCTGTCCTTCCCAAACGCGATGCCAGACACAACGCCGGTCCGCTAATTCCCAGCTTGCGGCGTCTTCGGCAGCTCGAACCGGTAGCCTGCTCCGCGCATCGTCTTAAGATAGCGCGGTTCCTCGGCGTCCTCCTCGATCTTCTCCCGGATCCGGCGCACATACACGTCCACCGAGCGCGGAGTCACAAACCGCGCGTCGCCCCACACCGCATCCAGCAACTGGTCGCGGCTGAAGACCCGCCCGGGATGCCGCGCCAGGTAATCCAGCAGCCGGAACTCCGTCGCAGTCGTCGTCACCAGCTCGCCGTTGACGCGCAACTGCATGGCGTTCGCGTCGATCTCCACCGCATCGAACTTCACCAGCGCGGGCGCAGTTGGCCGCTCGAACCGCCGCAGCACCGCCTTGACCCGCGCCACCAGTTCCCGCGTCCCGAAGGGCTTTGTGATGTAATCGTCCGCGCCCAGCTCCAGCCCCATCACGCGATCGTTCTCCGCCGCCCGCGCGGTCAGAAAGATGATCGGAACCGTACTCAACGCGGCATTCTTCCTCAGCCTCCGGCACAGGTCCAGTCCATCCCCTCCGGGAACCATGATGTCCAGCAGAAACAGCGCCGGCGGCTCCCGTTCCGCGTCCGCCACAATCTGGCCCATCGCCATGTACGTCCGCACCGCAAACCCCGCCGCCTCCAGGTGGAACTGGACCAGCCGCAAGATGTCCGCATCGTCTTCCAGCACAACCACCGTCTGCTTCAAGGTGCCATCCCTCGCTCGAACCGCTTCAAAGTCGCTGCCCTGCCGCCGCCCAAAGCCACAGGCGAGGCCCAACACAGAATAGCCCACTCACTTCCTTCTTTTTGCAAACATACGATAAATCCTTCGCTTTACTCCACCCACCCCGATCCGGCAGCCTCCGCGCCCCATTCCTCCACCCCAGCCCAAAAACCAGCGTCCCACCCCTCGGGGTATACTTGCGTCGTATCGGGCAAGCACCTGTGGAGTTTTGCAAAATGCAGAATCGATTGCCTCTGGTTCTGTGCGTGGACGACGAGCAGGTCGGTCTCGGCATTCGCAAGCTTCTCCTTGAGCGCGCCGGCTACCGGGTACTCACCGCGGCCGACGGAGCCTCCGGCCTGGAGCTCTTCGCCACCCATCCAGTCGATGCCGTCGTCCTGGACTATGCCATGCCCGGAATGCACGGCGGCCAGGTTGCAGAGAAGATGCGCCAGTCCAAGCCCGAAGTCCCCATTCTCCTGCTCTCCGCCTACCTCGATCTCCCTCCAGACGTCACCTCGCTGGCTGACGTCTACATGACCAAGGGCGAGGGAGCGCCCGCACTCCTCGATAAGCTGGACAACCTGCTATGCCCCTCACCTGCATCTCAACCATCAACCGGCAAGAACACTGCCGCGGGTTAGCCCAATAGAAGGATGAAACGGCTTGGAGTTTAAACGATTCAAACGAACCCTGCGGCAGGTTCTGCTTCTCCCAATCGTCGCCTGCCTCCTGCTGGCCTGCGTCCTGGTCTGGCAGATCCGCGGGGCCAACGCCACGGTCGGCCTCATCGAGGAGTCCGACAGCAGAATCGCCCTCACAACCAGGATCGAAGGGCTAGTCGTCGATGAAGAGACCGGGCTGCGCGGCTACCAGGTCACCTCCGACCCGCGCTTCCTCCAGCCTTACCGCGATGCCGAAGTCCCCATGCAACAGGCCATCGACAAACTCCAGTCCATGGCACGACCCGAACAGAAGGATGATCTCAAGCAGTTCCTCGCCGAGCACCAGATATGGCGCCAGGCCTTCGCCGAGACGCTCATCCCCATCATTGCCGCCGGCGGCCACGCCGACGATCTCGACCTCAATCTAGCCGGCAAGACCCACATGGACTCCATGCGCGGCCATCTCGACGCCATCATCGCCATAGCCGAGCAGAACCGCAAGGACCGCATCGCCCAATGGCGTCAGCAGACCCGGTATCTCCTGCTTCTTCTCATCCTGCTCGCCCTCGCCATCGGCCTCCTCATCGGCCTCTACACGCGGAGCCGCCTGGAGTCCGCCTACACCGCATTCCGCCGTGCAATCGACCTCCAGCGCCGACGTGCCGAAGATCTCTTCCTCTCTGAGCAGCACCTGCGCACAACGCTTGCCTCCATCGGCGATGGAGTCATCGCATGCGACGCCGAAGGCCGCGTCCAGATGATGAACCCCATCGCGCAGGAACTCACCGGATGGACCGAGGCCGAGGCCCGCAACCTCCTGCTCGACGAGGTCTTCCACATCGTCGACGAGACCACCCGCCTGCCCGTCGAAAATCCCGTCGTTAAGGTCCAGCGCCTCAATAGCATCGTCGCCATTGGCAACCACACCATCCTGCTCCGCAAGGACGGTTCCGAACTCGCCATCGACAACAGCGGCGCACCCATCCGCAACGCTACCGGCCAGATCACCGGCATCGTCATGGTCTTCCGCGACATCACCCTGCGGCTCAAGACCCGCGCCGCCCTGCTGGCCAACGAGAAGCTGGCCATCGCAGGACGCCTCGCCGCCACCATCGCACACGAGATCCACAACCCCCTCGACTCCGTCGCAAACCTCCTCTACCTGCTTCAGAACGACCCCACGGAAGAAGAATCCAAACAGTTTCTCCAGATGGCCCAGCGTGAACTCGCCCGCGTCACGCAGATCAGCCGCGCCATGCTCAGCCTCTACCGCGAATCCAAAGCACCCGTCGCGGTCAACCTCAAAGAGATGCTCGACGACCTGCTCCTGCTGATGCAGCACCGCTTCCAACTTCTCGGCGTCACCGTCTCTGCCGATCTCCCGTCCGAGATCAACGTCGAAGGCTTCCCCGCCGAACTCCGCCAGGTCTTCACCAACCTCATCGGCAACGCCGCCGAAGCTGCGGGCCAGGGCGGCAACGTCACAGTCCGCATCACGTCTCAACCAAGCGACGCCGTCTCATCTTCGGCGCTCGAGGCAGGAGCCATCGTAGAAATCACCGACGATGGACCGGGAATCCCCCCGGAAAACCGCGAGTTCCTCTTCCAGCCCTTCTTCACCACCAAGGGAGAACACGGCACCGGACTCGGCCTCTGGGTCTCGCAGGGAATCATCCACAAACACGCCGGCTCCATCGACCTCATCAGCCGCACCGATGGCCCCGCCCACGGCACCACCGCCCGCGTCTTCCTCGCCGCCAAACCCATTCTCAACCCCGGCGCAGACTAACCCGCCAGTCCCCCCAGAAACCTGTCATCCTGAGCGGAGTGACTCACGGCCTCATCGTGAGTCACGCAGTCGAAGGACCCCGATACTGCTGAACCCGCCACAGCAGCTCGTCCCTTTCTCCCAACAAGCCCGCATTTGTCGTTGTCTGTTTCATCCCCACCCTGCCAACGCCTCCCCAACCACCCCCGCAGCCCGCGCACATTCCACGCGGCCCACATCGAAGTGGGTCACAAACCGCACCACTCGCGGCCCAATCCCACTGGCCAGCACGCCCTTGTCCCGCAACGCCGCGCAGAACGCAGCCGCGTCCCCACCCCTGCGCAACTTGAAGATCACAATATTCGTCTCGACCGTCGCCAGATCGATCTCCGCAGCCGAAGACTGCGCAACCGTCTCGGCCAGCAGGCGAGCGTTCGCGTGGTCCTCGCCCAGCCGCGCCGGCATCTCTTCCAGCGCAATCAGCCCCGCCGCCGCCAGCACACCCACCTGACGCATTCCGCCGCCCATCGCCTTGCGGAAGAGCCGCGCCCGCGCCATCGCCTCCGCCGAGCCCACCAGCATCGACCCCACCGGAGCGCCCAGCCCCTTCGACAGGCAGAACATCACCGTATCGAAGCCCCCCGTCAGCTCCCGCACTCCAACCCCCAGCGCCGTCGCCGCGTGGAAGATGCGCGCCCCGTCCAGATGCACCGGCAGACCCATCGCGTGCGCGCCCTCGCAGATCTCCCGCGCCGTCGCCACCGGCATCACCGTCCCGCCCGCCATATTGTGCGTGTTCTCCACGCAGATCAGCCCCGTCGAAGCATGGAACGCAACGTTGCGATAGACTGCCCCGCGCACCAGCTCCCAGGTAAGGATTCCGCGCTCCGCCGCCACCGGCCGCATGGTGCAGCCGGAGAACGCCGCCGTCGTTCCCATCTCCCAATTCAGCACATGCGCGCGAGCCTCGCACACCACCTCCTGCCCATGCTCGGTGTGCAGCCGGATCGCCACCTGGTTGCCCATCGTCCCGCTGGGCACAAACAGCCCCGCCTCGCGCCCAAAAACCTCCGCCGCCCGTGCCTCCAGCCGGTTCACCGTCGGGTCTTCGCCGTACACATCGTCGCCTACCTCGGCCGCGGCCATCGCTGCCCGCATCTTTGCCGTAGGCCGCGTCACCGTATCGCTCCGCAGATCAATCATTGCCATTCCCCTCCTTCACTCAAATTACGCCGTCGTCTCCACCAACAATCGACTGAAGACCTCATTTGAAACCATCCGCCCGCGTGCCGTCAGCCGCAGCCAACTGCCTTCGCGCTCCACCAGCCCGGCCTCCTCCACATCGCTCAGCGCGGACTCCGCACCCTGCATCAACTCCTCGCCAAACTCTGCATGCATAGCCTCCAGATCGACTCCTACATTCATCCGCAGCCCCAGAAACATCGCCTCCTCAAATCCCCGCTCCCGTCCCACAACCTCAACCTCCCGCTCCGCCCCACGGGAATCTTGCACCAGCGTCTTTCCCTCGAACCTCGGACCTTGAACCTCGAACCTCTCCGCCAGATACTCCTCCAACTCGCTCGCATTCCCCCACCGCACCGCGCCCTCGCCGCAGCGCAGCATCGAATGCGCGTCCAGCCCGAAGCCCACATACGGCTCCCGCCGCCAATACTTCACATTGTGTCGCGATTCATGGCCCTTGCGCGCGAAGTTCGATATCTCGTACTGCATCACGCCACCGGCTTCCAACCATTCGCACGCCGCCGCGTACCGATCCGCCGTCTCGTCCTCCGAGGCAACGGACTCCGCGCCGTATCGCGTGCCATGCGCCAGCATCTCGCGGCCCAGCCGCGACCCCTCATCCACCTCCAGCATGTACGCGCTCACATGCGGAACGCCGCACTCAATCGCCACCTCGACCGACTCGCGCCAACTCGCCTCAGTCTGCCGCGGCAACCCGGCAATCAGGTCAATGTTGATCTCCTCGACGCCCGCCGCGCGCATCCGAGCAATCTCGCCGAGACACATCTCGCGCGTGTGCATCCGCCCCACCGCCCGCGCCTCCGCATCCACAAACGACTGCACCCCGAAGCTCACCCGGTTCATCCCCAGCCGCAGCAGCTCATCGAGCGTCTCGTCGCCCAACTGCCCCGGCGCACACTCGATGGTGATCTCCGCGTCCGCCGTCACCTCGAACACGCCGCCGAGCGCCGCAAAGATCCGCCGCATCTGCTCCGCGCTCAACAGGCTTGGCGTTCCACCACCGAAGTAGACCGTATCCACGCGCCCCGGCAATTCCGCCTGCAACTCCGCCACACGCGCCCGCGCCGAGCGAATCTCCGCGCACACCCGCTCCACATACCGCTCCATCCGGTCTGGAGCGGACGCGCCGACTCCGCGCGCCCCGACACCAGACGCACCCGCACCGAGGACCCCCGAGGCAAAGTTGCAGTAGCTGCACTTCGCCCGGCAGAAAGGCACCGAGATGTACGCCCCCAGCAACTGCTCCAAAGCGCAACCCCTCCTACGCGCGTCCAATTGAACGCACCGTTCCCACCACTCACTCTACAGAATGACAGCGATCAAGGACGAAGGGGTCAGCCCGCGGTAGCGGAGCGTTCGACGGCGGCGCTGGCCTCGATGCAGACCGGGCAGGAGCAGTCGTCCGCGTCGAATGTGTGTTCCATCGGGAAGCTCTCGGAGTCGCTCATCTGGGCGTAGACCTCAGCCGCTTCGCTCTCTCGCATCAGGCTGTTCTCTTCAAGCCTTGACCTCACTCGCGTTTTGATGGCGCGCAGGCCGACAACCACCAGGATCACAATCTCCGGCTCGATCGGCTGGCGATAGTCCATCAGCGGATGCGAGATGTAGTAGGCGATGGGGAAGATGGCGATCGCGAGCAGGTAAGGCAGTGCGGCGTCGCGGTCCCTGCGCCACCAGTTGCGCGCGCCGATGAGCAACAGCAGCGTCAGGCTGGTGCAGTAGAAGACGTTGGGCAGTTGGAACGGCTCCTGCTCCCTGTAGCTTGGCGCGAGGCTCCAGAAGCCGGTCCAGTAGTTGACCACGCGGCGCAGCGTTAAGCGCACGAAGAAGCCGGGATGGTGGCTGACGTAGTCCTTCACAGCCACGCGCTTCTGCGCGATGTAGGCAATCTCGCCCTGCGCCTGGTAGATCTGCATCTCGTAGGGATTGCTGGCCGGATGGGTCCAGGCTAGGTTGGGGTTGGAGTTGTCGCCGTTGTTGGCCGACCAAAACTCGTACCAGAAGCCGTCGCGCACCGGGCACAGCACGTGCATCGTTCGGTAGTTGCGCACAGTCCATGGCGTCAGCACAACGAAGAGTCCAACGGCTGCCAACAGGCCGCTGTGCAGCACGTCGCGGGAGAACCAGGAGCCGGCGCGGCGCAGCTTCCATAGCCTCCACAGCGGCAGCAGCAGCAGGACCGGGAAGAGCGAGAAGACGGCCGGGTTGCAGAGGCCGGCCAGTCCGTAGAGTGTCCCAAAGCCCAGCCAGTGCGCGGGCCGCGGATCGAGATGCAGGCTGAGAGCCAGCCAGAAGCACGTCGTCACCAGCAGTGAGGTCAGCGAGAACTCCCACACGCGCCCGGCAGAGAAATAAATTGCGAAGGGGTAGATCGCCCAGCCCCATCCCGCAAACATTGCAACGCGCGCGTTCACCGAGAGCCGCGTGGCCAGGTAGATCGGCACGCAGGTGAGCGCGGAGAAGAGGCTGTTCAGCGTCAGGATGGTCAGCGCGGACTTCACCGAGTAGATGCCGAAGACCCTGAAGATGACCGAGAGAATAAATGGATAAACCGGCGGCAGCAGCGCCGTGGGCCCAGTGAGCGTGAAGAACGGAGAGGAGAAGCCCTGATGCGCTGCAATCGAGCGCGCGATCCAGCCCACTTCGTTGCCGAACTGCTCGTAGTGCCGCACCGGGTCGGCCACATCGCGGAAGAACGCGGCCACCACCACCATGCGCAGCGCCCACGCCGCGGCAACCATCAGCAGAAGACGCATCCTGGATCGTCGAGAGAGTCGACCGTCAGAGCAGTCCATCGTTGAATCGGGGGTTGGCTGGAGTGTCGCTGTTGCCATGTATGACAGGATTCTTTCGGGGGTCTCATGGTGCTGCTTCGGGAGCACCCAGGGGGGAAGCACACGAACAATGCCCGGCGGCGAAAAGGCGTGTCTCCGCCAGACGAGTTGCAGAACACATGCAGATCAATATATCTATCTGTATTTTATCCCTTCCGGCCATGCGAGTGGAAGCAGAATTCGGTATTTCAGCCAACGCACCCTGGATGCAACCACTGGCTGGCTTGCGCCGAAGCAGTCCCCGGAAACGCACCCGATACGGGCCGCAGCGCCTTGACACACATTCGCAAGGCAGCTTGACTTGAGAAAGCGGTTGTAGCTCAGAAAGCGGAAGGCGGCGAAGAACGATGGCGCAAATGGTTCGATGTTCCCTGGTCCAGGCGAAGAACGTAGTCCCCGCGGACACCGACGGCGCGGGTGCGTCGCTGGCCGCAATCAAGCAGGCGATGATCGTGAAGCACGTTGCAATGGTCCGCGCGGCGGCGGCAGATGGCGCCCAGATCGTCTGCCTGCAGGAGATCTTCAGCGGCCCCTACTTCTGCGCCGAGCAGTCCGCGCGATGGCACAACTTTGCCGAGCGCATCCCCGAAGGCCCAACCGTGCAACTCATGATCTCGCTGGCTAAGGAGCTTGGCATCGCTCTCGTCGTTCCCATCTATGAAGCGGAGGACGGGGAAGCGGAGGGCGCAAAAATTTTCTACAACTCCGCCGCCGTGATCGGCCGCGACGGCGCGTTCATCGGCAAGTACCGCAAGGCGCACATTCCGCACGCCGCCCCGGGCTTCTGGGAGAAGTTCTACTTCCTCCCTGGCAACCTCGGCTTTCCCGTCTTCGATCTCGGCTTCTGCAGGATCGGCGTCTATCTCTGCTACGACCGTCACTTCCCGGAGGGAGCGCGCGTGATGGGCTTGAACGGCGCCCAGATCGTCTTCAACCCGTCGGCGGTCATCGCCGGGCCGAACGACTTTCTGTGGAAGATCGAGCCGCCCGCGCTCGCCGTGGCCAATGGCTATTTTGTCGGCGCGATCAATCGCGTCGGTACGGAAGCGCCCTGGAACCTGGGCGAGTTCTTCGGCCAGAGCTACTTCTGTAATCCGCGCGGCAAGGTTCTTGTCGAAGGCTCGCGCGACAAGGACGAGATCGTCACCGCCGATCTCGATCTTGATCTAATCGCCAAAGTCCGCAGCGCATGGCCCTTCTATCGCGACCGCAGGCCGGAGTTGTACGGCGATCTGGTTAAACCGTAAACGCAGCGGCAGGCAGACGTGCGCGAGTTCGATGCGGCGGGCTGCGGCCGGGTAACTCACCAGGGTTGCGAAGAACGGAATTGTGGCCGCTGGTTCGGACGCCCATCTTGTGCTGTGGAACCCCGTCGGCGAAGTATACGATTACGGCAGCGGCCCAAAACATGCACCCCGATTCCTCCATCTTCGATTGCTTTCAAGTCCCCGGAAACGCGCGCCATCTCTTCTCGCGCGGAGAACTGGCGGTCGGACAGGCACGTCGGACCGCAACGGTGGGACGCGGCCGCTATCTGCATCGTGAGGTTGCCGCGCGATGACTCTTTACCCCGAGGGGCCGACCAGTCTGACCGATGCGTACGGCCTGCGCGCCGACCCAACGCTCTACAACGCGGACCTTGCCCCCACCACTCCCGAGCAGCGCACATGGAGCACCTACAGCTACATCGCGCTCTGGTTCTCCATGTCGATGGGGGTGACGGCATACATGCTTGCCTCCAGCCTCATCGCTGGCGGAATGAACTGCAAGCAGGCAATCGCGACGATCCTGCTGGGCAATCTCATCGTCCTGGTCCCCATGCTCCTGAACGCACACGCAGGCGCCAAGTACGGCATTCCCTTCCCTGTCTTTGTGCGCGCCTCGTTTGGCGTGCGCGGCGCAAATATTCCCGCCATGCTGCGCGCGCTGGTGGCCTGCGGGTGGTTTGGTATCCAGACCTGGATCGGTGGCCAGGCCATCTATGCAATGCTCAATGTGATCTGGCCCGCGTCCGCGGCGATGCCGTTTGTGCTGTGGATCTGCTTCCTCGGCTTCTGGCTGCTGAACATGGCCGTGGTCTGGCGCGGAGTCGAGTCCATCCGCTTTCTGCAAAGTTTTTCCGCGCCGTTTCTGCTTGTCATGTCGCTGGTGCTGCTCGGCTTCATGACCCACAAGGCGGGCGGCTTCGGCCCCATGCTCAGCCAGCCCAGCCAGTTCCACACTCATTCGAGTTTTTTGCACTTCTTCTTCCTCTCGCTCACTGGAATCGTCGGCTACTGGGCCACGCTCTCGCTCAACATCCCCGACTTCACGCGCTACGCCAGGTCGCAGGAGTCGCAGATTGCCGGCCAGTCCTTCGGCCTTCCCGTCGCGATGGTCTTGTACAGCTTCATCGGGATCGCATGCACCTCGGCCTCGATGGTTGTCTTTGGCCGCGCCATCTGGAACCCGATCACTCTGCTCGGCCTCTTTCATCAGCCCTTGGTCGCCTTCCTCGCACTCATCAGCATTCTGATTGCCACGCTCAACCTGAACATCGGGGCCAACGTGGTTAGCCCTTCCAACGACTTCTCCCACCTCGCTCCAAAGCTCATCAGCTTCCGCGCCGGCGGCGTGATCACCGGATTCCTTGGCCTGGCCATCATGCCCTGGAAATTGATGGCGAGCCACACCAACTACATCCAGTGGCTGGTCAGCTACTCTGGACTGCTCGGCCCGGTGGCTGGAATCATGATCGCCGACTACTTCCTGGTCCGCGGCACGCGGCTGGATACCGAGTCGCTCTACCGCCGCGAGGGGCCGTATGAGTACCGCAAGGGAGTCAATCCGCGCGCGCTCGTCGCGCTCGCCGCCGGGGTCTTCGCCGCGCTGATCGGACTGGCCGTTCCGGAGCTGCGCTTTCTCTACGATTATGCGTGGTTCGTCGGCTTCGCCGTGGCCGCGCTCGTCTACATCGTACTGATGGGAACGGCACCCCGAGTGGGTGGAGCAACGCCGCTGGCCCAGAGGATCAAGGTCAAGGGGCTGGATGAGGTGCTCGATCCCGCGCTCGGCAACAGCGCCGGAGCAAAAGCCCGCACCGCTGCCGAGCTGGAACTGGAATGTGAGGGCTAGAAGTTATCTCATAAACCTGTTTTGAAAGGGCGGGACTTCAGTCCCGCCGCAAGTGCCGCATAATCATTGGGGCTTTAGCCCCCGAGGGAATGTTGAGGACTTGTTCAGACTTTCCCTACCGCAGGAATGCGCCCAGTTCCGTCGCGGCGTTGCGCAGGTGGGGCAGAAAGCGGGTCTGCATCTCGTAGAGCGAGATGCGCGGCGCGCTTCCGCTCAGGTTGATGGTGGCCACCACGCGCCCCGTAGGCGAATGGACGGGCACGGCAAGCGAGCGCAGCCCCACCTCGTACTCCTGATCGACCAGCGCGTAGCCGTTGCGGCGAACAGTGCGCAGGGCGTGACGCAGCTTCTCAACGCTGCTCACGGTGCGCGCGGTGTACGGCGTCAGCACCACGCGCGCCAGATACTGCTCCAGTTGTTCGGCGGGCATATAGGCCAGCAGCACGCGCCCGATGCTGGTGCAGTAGGCTGGCAAGCGGCTGCCGATGTGCAGGTCGTCGCTCATCACGCGCGACACCGTCGAGCGCGCGATATAGACAATCTCGTCGCCGTCCAGCGTGGCCACCGAAAAGCTCTCGTGCAGCGCGGCGGAGAGGCGTTCCAGAACGGGCTGAGCCGCCGTCGACAGCGAGTTGCTGGTCGAGTAGCAGTTGGAGAGCGCCAGCATATGCGGGCGCAGCGCGTAGCGTGACCCATCCTCCGCGCCAGCAAATCCCAGCTTGGCCAATGTATACAGACAGCGCCGAACGGCCGCGCGAGAGATGCCCGTCTTCACCGCAAGCTGCGAGATGGTCATCTGCGGCGTCTGCGGCGTGAACGCCTGGATGACAAGAAGCCCGCGCGCCAGCGAGGTCATGAAGTTGGGATCGCCGGCGAAGCCGTCCAGCGTCGATGCGGGGGTGCTGTTGCCGGAGGTCGCGGATGTGACAGCCGCCGAGGCAAGCGCTGTGCGCGCGGACGCCAGGCCTGCGGAACGCTCCTTTGCAGCGTTCGCAGGCTTGGCCGAAAGAGAACTGGCAGCGGGACGGCGGGGCGCAATGCTCATCGAGGTTCCTTCTCGTTCTCCGGCAATCGGATCGCCGGGTGTGCCGTGGCCTAACCTGAATCCGGGAGCGAACTGGCTCAATATTCAAGAGTGCGATAGCCGGACTGTCCATACGATAAACGCACAGAGTCCACACTGCAAGATTGCTGCGGAAAAGCTGGAAGAGCATCCAACCGAACAGGCCAGGAGTACATTCGCCCTTGCGCGGGCCAATCTCCTTCCCGCCAGAAAGTGTGTGAGAAAATTGACCCCTATGGACCCTGAAGACTCAACCCGCCTGCCGCTCAACCAACGCCCCGCATGGAAGGCGCTGCAAAGCCACTTTCCCTCGATTGGCGCGAAGCATCTGCGCGATCTCTTCGCCGAGGACCCCACTCGCGGCCAGAGCTTCACCGCCGAGGCAGACGGCATCTTTCTCGACTACTCGAAGAACCGCGTCACCGACGAGACGCTGAAGCTGCTCGTTGCCCTCGCCGAAGAGTCCGGCCTGCGCGCCAAAATCGAAGCCATGTTTCGCGGCGACAAGATCAACCTCACAGAGGACCGCGCCGTCCTGCACATCGCTCTGCGCGCGCCCAAATCCGAGCGCATCGTCGTCGATGGAGAAGACGTCATCCCCGGCGTCCACGCTGTGCTCGACAAGATGGCCGCATTCGCCAACCGCGTCCGCTCCGGCGAGTGGAAGGGCCACACGGGCAAGCCCATCCGCAACGTCGTCAACATCGGCATCGGCGGCTCCGACCTCGGCCCCGTCATGGCCTACGAGGCGCTCAAACACTACTCGCAGCGC
>Ga0181529_10004296_pt1 | contig 15524 bp, 12 predicted proteins | sample PEATcosm2014_Bin_36_FD_119763 | JGI IMG/M metagenome (GOLD analysis project Ga0181529, IMG submission 119763) | Peatland microbial communities from MTU Mesocosm Facility, Houghton, MI, USA - PEATcosm2014_Bin10_30_metaG | ecosystem: Environmental > Terrestrial > Soil > Wetlands > Peat | place...
CTGGCCTGCACTTTGCCCAACGCCCTGGCCCACGACAATCTCGGTTCCGCCTTGGCCGATCGGCATCAGTGCGAGGCGGCCATCGCCCATTATCGGCAGGCAGTGGAAATCCAGCCCAACTACGCCGAACCCTACAACAGCATGGGCGTCGCTTTGACCGAGCGCGGGCAACTCGTTCAGGCCGTGGCCTATTTTCGGGCGGCCTTGAAACTCCAGCCCGACTATGCCGAGGCCCACTACGGCCTTGCCAACGCCCTGGTCCGCTCGGACCAGATTGAACTGGCCATCGCACATTATCACCGAGCGCTGGAGATTCGGCCCGACTATGCCGAGGCCCACTGTAAGCTGGCCAATGCCTTGACCGACTTGGGCCGGCCGGAGGAGGCTCTGACGCATTACGAGAAGGCGATGGATAGCGATGCCCGCTATGGCGAAGCCCCCGGCAAGCTGGCCTGGTTGCTGGCGACCTGTCCGGATGCCAAGCTCCGCAACGGTTCCCGGGCCGTCGAACTGGCCGAGCGGGCGACAGAGCTTTCCGACGGCACCAATCCGGAGATGCTTGACACGCTGGCCGCCGCCAAGGCCGAAGCGGAGCAGTTTCCAGAGGCCGTGGCGGCCGCGCGCCAAGCCCTGGCGCTTGCCCGGCAACAAAACAACCCGGCTTTGGTCGATGCCCTTCGCATCCGGATCGCTCTGTACCAAGCGGGAAAGCCGTTCCATCAGCCGCGGGCCTCCACCCGATAAACTCTCGCTTACGGTTGGTGCGACCGGGCATATTTGGTCAGCGCCGACACGTTGGCCGGAGGCGTGTCGCGGGGCACCTCACAGCCGGCGCCGACAATGTAGCGTGCCCCAGCCTGTCGATGGCAGTCGGCGATGGCCGCCGTGATCTCGTCGGGCGTGCCGTTGCGGAGCATTTTTACCGGGTCGATGTTGCCCGCCAAAACCGCCTTCGCTCCGATTTCCTGCCGGGCCTGGGCCAACGGAACCATCGAATCGATATCGACCATCTCGCAACCCAGGCTGCCGACGCCCGGCAGGATGCGGCGGATGTTGCCACAGATGTGCAGCCGCACGGGGGTGCCCATCGCGTGCAAGCCGTCGATCAACCGCTGCTCGTAGGGCCGCACGAACTCTTCGTAGATTTGCGGGCCGACCAGCGAAGCGGCGGCGTCGCCCACCCCGATCAGGTCCGCGCCGGCTTCGACCTGCGCCCGGCCGAACTCCAGGCCCATCGCCAGGACGAATTCGAACAGGTCGCGGACGAAGGGCGGATCGTCGAAGAAGTCGGTCATCAGACGGTTGATACCCCGCAGATCGGCCGCTTCGGCGCAGGGCCCTTCGACCCAGCCCTCGATGAGTTTCTCGCCGCCGACCCGCTCGCGGAACAGGGCCGTGGCCTGCACGCGATCGTGCATGCGCCCGCCGCCCAGCGGATCGGGCACTTTTCGCCCGGCCAGCACGCTTTTTTCGGCCAAAAGCGAGCGGGTTTCATCCACAGCCGGGGGCTGGTCGTCGAAATAATGAATCGTGGCCCCACAGTCGGCCGCTTCGCGGCCCGGATCGGAAATGCCGGAGACGTAGTCGAAATCGAACTTCTCCGCCGTGCGAATCTGGGCCTCCACCATCACCCGATGGTCCAAGGCATACTTCCCATACGGCACGCCGATCTGATCGGCGGCAAACATCATGGTGATCGGCATCAACGGCAGGGAATCGACGGGCTCGCCGTTGAAAGCAGCAATCGTGCGCTGGTATCCGGTCATGGTGAGAAGTCCTTTACCCTTACGTTCGAGGGTTTCGTGTTATCAAGGGACACTGCCCAGCCTGTTGGCGGATTGCCATCCGGCAGCATTCGGCCGACCGTCATGCTATCAGTTGGGCAGGCGGCCTTCAAGCTCAGCAATTGGGCCGTCGCGGCAAGTTTTCTTGGCAAAAGGGACTGGCTCCGTTTGCCGCAGAGCGGCCCGAAGGGTGCTTTGCACTGACGGTGCCTGTCCCCTTTGCCGCCAGGAAATGTGGTAACACCCAATTGGGCCGGGCATGGCACCGGCTTGCGGCAACCGGCCAAGCCCGCCGGCGAAACGTCCGGAATCCCGGCACCTACCGGCTTGGCTGACAGCGCCCGTTCGTGCATAATGGAAACGCTTGATCCTTGACAACTCGTTGCCAACGGGGCGGGCGTGGCCCGATGCCTTACAAAGACTGCTGGACCAGCTAGCAGTGGCGTCCGCCGTGGCAACAGTTTTGGTGAAGTGTGACGGTTTGATGGAACAGTCTAAATTGGTCCGAAGTCAACTCCGCTACGAAACTGGTACGAGCAAGCAAGGATTGTCTCATGGCAACTCTAGAGCGACCCCCCACCGCGATCGCCCCGGCATTGAGCGTTGACTACCGCCTCAGCGGAAGACTCTACGCTTTTTTGATCGCCTTCGTCTCGGCAGTGGGCGGGTTTTTGTTCGGTTACGATTTGGCGATCATGGGCGGAGCCAACGTCTACCTGCGGGAGCAGTTCGCACTGTCGCCCGCCATGTTCGGCTTCACCACGGCCAGCGCCGGCTTGGGCTGCATCATGGGGCCGCTGTTCGGCGGATGGTTCTGCGATCGCATCGGTCGGCGCACTACGCTCATCGTGGCCTGTCTCTTGTTGGGCATCGGCTCGCTCTTTACGGCCATCCCCAACGACGTGCTGACGTTCAACATCTTCCGCGTCGTGGGCGGGCTCGGCGTGGGGCTGTGCTCCATCGCTTCGCCCATGTATACCAACGAACTGGCGCCCGCGCGATGGCGCGGAGGGTTGGGGTTCATGTACCAGTTGGCGATCGTCGTCGGTTCGGTCATGGCGGCGGCCGCGGCTTGGCTGCTGGCCAATTGGCTGCCTCCAGAGGTGAGTTGGCGGTGGATGTTCGGCTCGGAACTGGTCTTTGTCGCCATCTTTGCGGGACTGCTGTTTCTCGTTCCGGAAAGTCCCCGCTGGCTGGCCGAACGGGGCCACACCGCCGCGGCGCAGGCCATCTTCACGCGCATCGATGGCCCCGAGTTCGCCGCCACCGAAATGGCGCAGGTCGAGAAGTCGCTGGCAGCGGAGGCCGGTACGTTCAGGGAACTGTTTGCACCCGGGCTGCGAATGGCCCTCTTTGTCGGCTTGTGTCTGGCGCTGTTCAACAACTATACGGGCTGGAGCGCCATGTCCTCCTACTTGGCGCGACTGTTCGAATTGGGCGGCTTTTCTCGCACCGATGCCATCTTCCAGTTCCTGCTGGCCTACGGGTTCATGGGCCTGATGACGCTCGTGGCTTGCGTGCTGGTCGACCGTGTGGGACGCCGGCCGCTCTGGGTGGTCAGTTCCGTGATGATGATCGCCGCCAACGCCCTGTTGGGGTTGGTGTTTCACTTCAACTTTACCGGCATCGTGGTGCTGACGGCGGTCTTCCTGGTTGCCATTCCGCATTCGTTTGCCCTCGGACCGCTGCCCTGGTTGATGATGTCGGAGATCTTTCCCACGCGGATACGCGCCCGCGCCGTGGCGATCACTACCACCTTCATCTGGCTGGTCGGTTTTATGGCGAGTTACCTGTTCCCCCTGCTTGCCGATCTCTCGCAAGAGCTGATCGGGTCGATCGCCGGCGTGTTCTGGCTGTCTGGCACCATCAGCGTTTTGGCCTTGGTTTTTGGCGTGACGTTGCTGCCGGAGACCAAGGGGCGAACGCTGGAGGAGATCGCCGATTCGTGGCAAGCGCCGCCCCAAGATCCTTGACCTCACAGTCTCACGCGTTAGCTCCCACATGGAACGCTTCCTTCAGCGCGTCGGCGATCTCCTGAAGGGCGCAATCGGCCGATTGGAACATTGCCCCGCACAGAATGAACCCGTGGTTCATGTCGAGGTATCGCGTGAGGCGAACGGCAACGCCCGCGCGGTGCAGTCGGGCGGCGTAAGCCTCGCCGTCGTCGCGAAGCGGATCGAACTGCGCCGTGAGAATTAGCGCCGGCGCCACTCCGGCCAGATTCGGAGCTCGCAGCGGTGAAGCATACGGTTCGGCGCCTTGGTCGGCATTGGCCAAATAGCTTTCCCAAAAGAACCTCATCGCGTCGCGCGTGAGTCCGTAGCCCTCGGCATTCTCATGATAGGACGCCGTATCGAAGCCGTAATTGGTGACCGGATAGATCAACACTTGCAGGGCCAGGCCGCGGAGCCCTTGGTCGCGAGCGCGGATGGCCACAGCCGCGGCCAGATTGCCGCCGGCGCTGTCGCCGCATACGGCAAGCTGCTGGGGGTTGCCGTTGAACGCCGCGGCGTTTTTCACGAGCCACTGCACAGCGCCGTAGCAATCGTCGACGGCCGCCGGATACTTGCATTCGGGCGCCCGCCGATAATCAACCGACACCACAACGCAGCCCGAACGATGACCGAGCGCGCGGCACACGTCGTCATGGGTGTCCAAAGTACCAACCACCCAGCCGCCGCCGTGAAAGAAAACCAGCACCGGGAAAGGGCCAAAACCTTCGGGACGGAAGATGCGGATGGGAATCTGGCCGTCAGGTCCGGCGACGCTGCGGTTTTCGACGGCCTTTACCGGTTCGCTCAGTGTCGGCGTTTTGACGAACCGTTGTAGCGAGGCCGCACGAAACTCGTCCAGCGGCAGTAAGTACAGCCGTTCTGGATCCGCTTCAATGGCTGCCTTTAGCTCGGCATCGAGCGGAACGGGTTGCATTGACGGGTGTGTCCTGAAATAGGTCATTAGGCGGGCGATTCCTTTGTGCCGATCTGATGATTCGCCAAGAAGCTCGGCGCTCGACGGCGGAAGTCGGTTTCTCCCCATGCGACACGCCACCCTGTTGCTACTAATAACTTCGTGCTCCCTCGCCGTCAAGGAGTTGCGTTTGGTATAGGGTGGGTCGAGCAAGCTGGCGCAGTGGTGGGGCTGCGGTCGCTGTTCACTGGCGATTGCTCCTCGGAACCGTGAACTACCGTTGTCGCAGCTTGCGACGCCCCACCGATATTGTCGCGACCTTGACCCACCCTACGCGCTGCCATCATCGCCGTTGATGGAGCATGTGGACCGCCGCGTCAACGTTTCTGCCCAGCACATAGCCGTCTCGGGCCTCCAGAAAACGATGCATTCGTGAGACGGGGTCGTTGTTCGAGCGACGGCGAACGCTCGGCATTCGCACGCTAAGCCGCGGCATCCATCGCCGCCGACGCGGCAAGAGCCACCGGAGAGGAGAAAACCGCCAACCGCGGACCTCGGAACCCTTCAATCGCATCCCAAACGGACACAATAACGACCGTACGCGAATCTTTTCGATCCGCATCGAGGCCCGAATCTGCTTCGCCAGCCGCTCGTACAAGCGGTATTGGGTGACCGGCTGGTGCTGGACGTCGAGCGCATGGCGTACCCGCTCGACCAACTTGCCGGCCCGGCCCAGGTAAATCGAACACAGCCGGCCGTCCTCGCGATAGCTTAGCCGGTAGTAAGGGCCAAAAGTTTTGCCGTTGCGGCGTCGATAGGTGGCGGCGACGTTCCCCTGGCGGCAAAACACGTCCGGCCGCGCGGCGATCAACCGCAACGCCGGGTGATCGAGTTGGTCATCAACTTCGCGATTCTCCAGTTTCAGACTGGCGGCGGTATGGGAGAGAGGAGAGGGGAGGGGGGAAAGGGAAAAGTCATCTGTGTAGCGGGCAGGATTGCCCGCCGTGTTTTCGCAGCGGTGCAGTTCGCCGCGGTCAACGGGCGGTGGAGATTGAGCATTTTCGAGCGGCCGTGCTGGCGACCGGCCACCGGTCGCCGACCACGCGCCGGCCATGCGGCTAATGGCTTTCATCCTAGCCAGCACGGCCACGGTTTGGCACTTGGTCTTCACCAGACGGAGATGGCGTTCAATCAACTGCGAGGGGCTTTCGAGGACGGCTGCCGGCGAACTGGGGTTGGCAACGATCTGGGCCAGTTGCATTTGGCCGCAAAGCTCCAGCCACGTCAGTTGGACCAGCGTCGTGCCGATCGAACGTTCGAGTTCGTTGGGGGCGTCGAGCACGAAGCGGCGATAGGCAGTCGCAACCACCAGCGACGCCGCCTGACGGACTTCCGGGGGCAGTTTTTTCCAGTCGTCGTCGTCCGGCAGCCAACGCGATACGTCGGTACCACGCGCGACCGCTCGTTTTGGCGACCGACGCGGCTTTTGGCGCCGGCGGGTCGATTTTGTTTTGGCTGTGCGCAGCATGGACGGAGAAGGGCAGGAATGAAAGAAACGCCACTGACCACCGGTCACTGGCCGCTGATAACGTAGCACGTCGGCTGGCCCAATTTCTAGCCGAGAAACTAGGCCAGTTGGCGATTTTTGAAGGATTCGATCGGGAACTGTCAGGCAGGGAGGTGCTTGACCTAGTGCGGGTGCCACCGCTGGCTTGCCCAGCAATGCCCGTTCGTGCTTAGTGGAAACGCTTGATCTTCAATGATGGTTGGGAGCGGAATGGGTGCTGACCACGGTCTCGCGAACGCTGCTGGACAAGCCAACATTGGCACCCGGCGCAGTCGCTGCACTACGCCAGCAACCGCTTAAGTCTGCGCCAAGCAAACGGATGCGCCACCTTCTTGCAAAAACTCGGACGCGGGTGAGAGCGAATGACGCGAAATTGCTGCCACCCATCGCGGTCGTCCATTTCAACTAGAAGCCCGAATGGTTTAGAACCGTATATGCTTCCCAGTTCTTTCCACCATCGAGAAAGGGCGCACGTAGCTGCACACGTGCCAGCGCCACGCCACCCCATAATGACCCAAACTGGAAGTCCCGTCGAAGGATTCACCACTTTCTCAAGAAGACCAATATCGTGGTCGGCGGTTTGGGGGCGAACGCTCTCGTTACTTAGCGATGACACTGCCGACAGCACCGATTCCACATTGCATCCAAATGTCGTGAGGGTCCATAATTGTTCAGCCTGGTTCGGACACAATTGATTATGTGGAAAGGGGCAAACTCATTGCTTCGTCGTTTCCTTATCGGACGCCATCCCGTTCCTCCCCCGCGGGTATTTCTAGTTGCTCGCGGGATGGATGTCGGACCTTGCAAGACGCTACCGTATGACCTAAAGGTCAGCCCGCGGAGGTGCCCGGCCACGCGGAAATGCCACGCTGCCTTGCACCCTGTGCCAGTGCCATTTTCACCTGTAACCCGGTCGACCGTCAAGGAGTTCGCTGGCAATGGCAACGCCATGAGCACAGTCGCGCCATCCAGATGCCACGACGCCCTCACCCTAGCCCTCTCCCAAAGGGAGAGGGGACATCGGAGTGGCATTTCGCGAAAGCCCCGTCGTCAGTTTTCAACCATTGCGGCCGGCAACGGCGGAACCGGACAGGCTAACACCGCAGCCACCGCCCGCAACAACTCGCCTTCCTTCAGGGTGATCTTGCCATCGGCCGCGATGCAGGTCGTCACGGCCGTGATGATCGCCCGCTTGACCTGTGGACTTGCCTGCGCCAGTTGGGCGAGAGCCGCATCGAAGGCGGCGAGCGTGCATTGTTCAGAGGGCAAAAGTGTGGCCTGCTTCAACAGCCCCGCGGCGCCGGCCTGAAACGCCCGTTGGACATCTTCCGCCTGACTCTGTCCGACATAGGCCAGAGTGGCCAAAATGACCGCGGCCGGCTGCGCAACCGCGTCCGCCGTCCGATAGCGGACCGCCGGCGGCTTTTTGAGCCCGAAGTTGACGTCCAAGTAGCTGAACAACACCGTGCGGAGAGAATACTCGAACAAGTCGACCTTATGGTCCGCATCCACCAGCGCCTCGACGACTTCGCGAAAGCGAGCATACTGTTGCGGCGAGGATTTTTTGAGCGCCGGAATGCTCAGATCGACCAGCGGCAGCGCGGCCGCCGCAGAGAGCGATTGGACCGCCGCGGCCAGTTGCTGCGTCTGTTGATATTGGGGCGGCTCGACCTTTGCTTCGAGCATTTGCAGTTGCCGGGCGCAGGTGGCTTCGTCGTCGCGACTCAACAACAACGCGTAGATGAGCGCCTGGGCGGCAAATGGCTCGCGGGCGGCCGCCATCAGCGCGGGCGGCATGTCGGCCACCATCTGGCCCGCCTGTTCCAGGTGTTCCGTCTGCGGCCGGCCAATCTGCCGCGTGATGTTTCCGGCATCCATCGTCATGGCCGCCGCGGCGGCGGCCGGCAGTAGTTTTTCCAAAGAGGCTGGTCTGCCTGCCCGGGAGCGATCTGCGACCGTGTCGGCCGTAACGGCCACGGGCTGGACCTCGGGGAAACGACCGTCGAAGTCGGGCTCCAACGCGCGGATGCGCTCCGCCAACGGCGGGTGGGTCGCGAAAAGATTGAAAAAACTGCCGGCGAAGGCATCGCCGAAGAACATGTGGCTGACTTCCGTGGCGTGGCCGTCGCGAATTCGCGAACCCTCGCTCAGGCCGCCGATCTTCTTCAAGGCGCCCGTGATCCCGCCCGGGTAGCGCGTGAATTGGACCGCGGAGGCGTCGGCCAAGAACTCGCGCTGGCGGTTGATGGCGCTCTTGATGAGGTTGCCCAGGAACACGCCCAGATAGCCCAAGACAAGCATCGCCAAACCGAGGATCAGGACGATGGTACCGCTGTCGTCGCGTTTCGAGTCGCGGGAAGAAGAGAAGGAGCCCGCCGATCGCAAGAGATAATAGCCTACGATCGCCAGGACGAGGATGCCGTTGACGATGCCTATCAGGCGGAGGTCTAGCCGCATGTCGCCGTTGAGGATATGGCTGAACTCATGGCCCATCACCCCTTGCAACTCCTCGCGCGTGAGGTATTTGAGGCAGCCGGCGGAAACGGCCACCACGGCATCGCCCGGCTGATGACCGGCCGCAAAGGCGTTAATGCCCGGCTCTTGCTCCAGCAAGAAGACCGGGGGCACGGGAACGCCGGAGGCCAAAGCCATCTCCTCGACCACGTTCAAGAGCCGCCGTTCGGCCAGATCGGTGGTCTGCGGGTTGATGGGCCGTCCGCCTAGCATCAAGGCGACAGTTTCGCCGCCGGCCGACAGTTCGGCAATCTTGTACAGGCTTCCCAAAGCAATCACCGCGGTCGTTCCCAGCGTGACCCACAGAAAAAGTTGGGGATTCCAGTAGCTCGGACCGGAGCGGGCCATAGGCTGCTCGTCGATAGGCTGCTCCACCATGCCATAGGGAGGGCGCGACGAATGAAGCCGGGCACGGGCCCCGCTGCTGTCGAGCGCGACGGCCACCACCAGGTAGATCGCCAGGATGATAATCACCACCGACAAGACGAACATGACCAGCAGCCGTGTCGTCTGCCGGCGGGCGTAATCCTGTCGGTCAAAGAAATCGGTGGCCATGATTAGGTGAACGAGACCTTGGGGGCTTCCCGTTCGGCAGGCTGCTCGACCTCAAAAAGGTTCGCCGCTTGGAAGTTGAACATCGAGGCAATCACGGTGGTGGGAAAGACCTCGCGTTGCGTGTTGTAGCCCATTACGGCGTCGTTGTACGCCTGCCGGGCAAAGGCGATCTTGTTTTCGGTGGCCGACAGCTCTTCTTGCAACGCCAGCATGTTCTGGTTGGCTTTCAGATCCGGGTAGGCCTCGGCTACGGCAAAAAGCCGGCCCAGGGCACCGGTGAGCTGGCCTTCCGCGCCGCCGAGGGCCGTCATCGCCTGCGGCTCGCCGGGGCTGCGGGCCGCCTGCTGCCCGGCCGCATAGGCCGCGTTGCGCGCCTTAATGACGGCTTCCAGGGTCTCGCGTTCATGCTTGATGTAGCCCTTGGCGACCTCGACGAGGTTGGGGATCAGATCGTACCGCCGCTTCAGTTGCACATCGATTTGCGAGAAGGCGTTTTTGTAACGGTTCCGCAAAGTAACCAGGCGGTTGTACATGCCGGCGATCACAATTACCGCCAAGAACACAACCACGACCAGCACAATGAGGGTGATAAGTGCAGGACTCATGGGAACGCACCTCTCTTGGGTTTAGGAACGCTGTTACCGGAAAAGGATCGCCGGCCGGCCCGGGGTGCCCCGAGCGGACAAACGGCCAGCGTAGGCATTGTAGCAAATTCTTCGCGGAAGGGGTGGGGGGGCGATTGGATCGCTCATCGCCGGCGCGACGGCACAGACTTTACCGCGCAGGCAACGCTCTTGCACGGCCTGTCGAACATCTTGCCCAGCCAGGCCCGATTGCGGGCAAAGGCGCCATAAGCGCAATCCAACAACCAGGAGACGACCGGCAACCGTGTGGGCGCCGCCAGCCATCCGAGCCCCACTGCCTGATAGGCTTGCCGAAGCGCCTCCACACGGCGCACGACGCGACCATCGGGCAGAACGCCGTGCAAAACGCCCCGTACTTCCGCCCAGGACAATCCGTACCGGGCCGGATCGAAGCCTAGCGCGGAGATGTCTTCCAGTGCCAGTCGGCCCTCGCGATCGCGCCGCTTCAGCCACTCGGCTTCGCGACGGCAGAACGGACAATCGCCGTCGTAGAGCAGCTTTACGCGCCAGTTGGACATGATCGGCTCCTCCTCGCCGCCGTACGTGGTACGACCGCCTTCGGCGGTGCAGCCATGAACAGCCAAGAGCGGCTGTGCCACATCGCTACTGGATTATTCGCCGGCCCGGCAGTCGGGGCAATCCCCCTCTCTGCCACCGCCCGTCAGATCGAGAAGTCCTCGACAAACACCCGCGCCTCGCGCGCCGTGACGAAAACCGCATCGTTCTCGTGCAGCTTGGCCGCGCGGAACTGTTCGTGCGACATCTCCACGTGGATCGGCTCGCTCCGTTCGCTTTGCAACTCGATTTTCACCAACGGGCCAGCGGAAAGAATCCGCACGATCCGCGCCGCAAGCGAGGACGGGCCGCGGGAGGCCGTATGGATCTCCAGATCGTGCGGCCGGACAAAGAGCCGCGCGGCCTTGCCGTCGCTGGCCATGCCGCTGGCATGATCGAGAACCAGCGAGCCAAAAACGGCCTTGCCGCCCTCGACGCGGCCGTGAAATAGATTGACATTGCCCAGGAAATCCATGACGAACTCGCTGGCCGGGTGCTGGAAGACCTCGTTGGGCGTGCCGACTTGCTCGATCCGGCCATGGTTCATCACCACGATGCGGTCGGCCACTTCGAGGGCTTCCTCTTGGTCGTGGGTGACGAACAAGCTCGTGACTTGAATTTCGTCGTGCAGCTTGCGGAGCCAGCGCCGCAGTCCCTGCCGCACCTTGGCATCCAAGGCGCCGAACGGCTCGTCCAACAGCAACACTTTCGGCTCGATGGCCAACGCCCGAGCCAGAGCCACGCGTTGTCGCTGCCCACCGGACAGTTGGCCCGGAAAGCGCCCTTCCATGCCGGTAAGCTGCACCAAAGCCAGCAACTGTTCGACCTGTTGGCGAATCGCGGCAGCCGACGGCCGCAGCTTCCGTGGCCGGACGCGCAGCCCGAAGGCCACGTTTTCCCGCACGGTCAGGTGGCGGAACAGGGCGTAATGCTGAAAGACAAATCCCACGCCCCGCTTGCCGACGCCCTCGCGAACCACGTCTCGGTCGTAAAAAAGGATCTGACCGCCATCCGTATTGGCCGTTTCCAGGCCGGCAATGATCCGCAGCAGCGTGGTCTTGCCGGAGCCCGAGGGTCCCAACAGGGCGACCAATTCGCCGTCCGACACCTTCAGACTGACCTTGTTCAGGGCGACAAAGTCCCCGAAGTTCTTACTGACGTGCCGGACCTCGATGCTCATGCCAGACTCTGCGGGCGCGAATGCTCTTTCAACCGTGAAGTAACGGGTCGCACGAGTAGGCTATGCTCTAGCATAACATCCTGGCCGTTATGGAGCTTCGTCATGCTGAAGCATAACCTACGGGACTTTTCCCACAGCCCGCTAATGCGAGCCGAGGCCTTCGAACAGCGGCGTCGAAAGATACCGCTCGCCAAAGCTGGGCGCGACGGTGACAATCACCTTGTCGCGGTTCTCCGGCCGCGCGGCCAAGCGGGCGGCGACCGCCACGTTCGCGCCCGAGCTAATGCCGGCCAAAATGCCTTCTTCGCGGGCCAATCGCCGCGCCCAGGTAAACGCCTCGTCGTTGGTGGCCGTCTCGGCGCCGCTCAGCAGGCTGGTGTCGAGGTTTTTCGGAATGAAGCCGGCGCCGATCCCTTGGATCTTGTGTGGGCCGGGCTTGCCGCCCGAGATGACCGGCGAATCGGTTGGCTCGACCGCATAGGCCTGGAAATCCGGGTTTTTCGCGCGGAGGTGCCGCGCCACGCCGGTGATCGTTCCGCCGGTCCCCACGCCGGCCACGAAGATGTCGACTTTTCCGCCGGTGTCTTCCCAGATCTCTTTGCCCGTGGTCTTCTCGTGAATCTCCGGATTGGCCGGATTTTCGAATTGTTGGGGAATCCAACTGTCGGCCGTGGTATCGGCAAGTTCCTGGGCACGGGCGATGGCACCGCGCATGCCGTCTTTGGCCGCGGTCAGTTCCAGATTCGCGCCGAACGCCCGCAATAGGGCGCGGCGTTCGAGGCTGAACGATTCGGGCATGACAATCGTCAGCCGGTAGCCTCGGGCAGCCGCCACAAAGGCCAGGGCGATGCCCGTGTTCCCGCTGGTGGGCTCGATAATGTGCGTTTCGGGGTGAAGAATACCGGCCTTTTCGGCGGCGTCGATCATCGAACGCCCGATCCGGTCCTTCACGCTCGAGCAGGGGTTGAAGAACTCGAGTTTCAACAATACGGTAGCCCCGCCGGGCGGGATTACGCGGTTCAGTCGCACCAAAGGCGTGTTGAAGGTCGTCTCGGCAATGTTGGCAAACGTTTTCCCACTAGGCATTTTTTGGTCTCCCGGCATTTCAATATGCAATATCGACCGCTCCATCACGAATACTTCACCATGTACACAAACTTAATGACTGATTTTAATCGTCCCTGCCTAATCCGTCAATACAGCCGCCTTTATACCCCAAAGAGGGGTACCGTGTGTCTCTCTCTTTGTGACCGCAACGAACGTGGATGGTAAGTCAGTCAGCGGCCGAAAAAAGAGCACTCCGTAGGGTGCGTGAAACGCACCACTGGCTTAGCGGCTGTGGTGCGTTTCAGGCGCGCTGCAAAGTCAAATCTCGCGGATGATGGTCTTTCCTGACCAAGCCCCGGTTATAAGCCGTTCCATGCAGGTTGCCAATCCGCACCCGCGACAAAGGTTTACAAATGCCAAATGTGCCGGCGGCATTGTCAGAAAACTATGCCGTGATCGGCTGTCCGGCATTCGTTGTTCTTGACAGTCCGGGGGGGGAAAAGCATACTGAACAAAGTCGAGGGCTGCCTGACCGGAACCAGGTGAGCTTTTTGCCTCTCGGGTCGGGCAGGAATTGATAGACGCAATGGAGCGGGTTTGGCGTGCGGCACGGCGCGGGTGTCGCGCATCCGAGGGTTCTCTTTTTACAACGGCAGAGCCGCGTTTTCCGCAAAAGGGTCGACTTGTCATGAATATGGAGTCCAGGATCGTTCGACGGAAAATGTGCTTTCTGCTGGGATCGCTGCTGTGCGCAGCCGTGACGGTGAACCTCTTGCCGGCCTGCTGGGCAGCGGCGGACCCAAAGGCCGCTCCCGCGGCCGCAGAAAAGGCCGCCGCGGCCGGCGCAGAAGAGAAGGCCGCGCCCGCCTCCGGCGAACCGGCGAAGGAGGCGGCCCACGTAGAGAACTTCCTGGCCTGGGTGATTCGCTGCTCGGGCTTTATCGGCGTGGTGATTCTGCTGCTGTCGATCTATTTCGTATCCACCGTGGCGCGGCTGTTCTGGGAAATGCGGATCGACGTGGCCGCGCCGCCGCAGAAAATCACGGAATGCGAAAACCTGCTCGAACAACGCGACTTCAAAGGTATCTACAATCTGGTCAAGGACGACGATTCGTTCTTCTGCCGCTTGCTGACCACCGGCATTAGCGAATTGCCCAACGGTTTGGCCGAGGCCCGCGAGGCCATGGAGCGCGTGGGCGAAGCCATTACGGCCGAGATGGAAAAGAAAATCAGCATGTTGGCCGTGCTCGGCACGCTGGGGCCGATGATTGGGCTGTTGGGCACGCTCAAAGGGATGATTGCCAGTTTCAGCGTGATTGCCCGTTCTGACGTGCAGTTGAAGGCAAGTGAAGTGGCGAGCGGCATTTCCGAGGCCTTGTTGCTCACCTTCGAAGGGGTGGCACTCTCGGTGCCGGCCATTTACTTCTTTGCTCTCTTCCGCAACCGGGTGGTCTACATCGCCACCTCGGTGATGTTGACGGGCGATCAGTATCTGCGGCATTTCTCCCATGCCGGACGCGCGAAGGCTTCGGCCGCCGCCCCGCCCAGCATTCCCCCCGTCAAGGCCGCGCAGTAAGCGGAGGCAACGCGCATGGCAGGACGGTTATCGCAGGAAGTCAAGTCTGAGCCGAATCTCACGCCCATTCTCGACATGGTGTTCCAGTTGATTACCTTCTTTATGCTGGTAATCAACTTCAAGTCGGCCGAGATGGACCTGAGTCTGAAGTTGCCGGTCGTCGGTTCCGCGCGACCGGTCGAGACGCATGGCCAGCGCGGGCTGCTGGTCTTGAACATCGACCACATGGGCAACCTGAAGAATTACGGCGGGGTGGTCCAGAACGTCGAGTTGTACATCGCCCGCGAAGCCTACGCCTCGCGGCTGGCCGCCCACATCGAGTCGGACGACAAGGAGGCCGCGCAGGACTTGCCGACCACGATCGTCATCCGTGCCGACCAGGCGACACCCTTCAAAATGCTCAACCGGGTGATCAAGGCGTGTCAAGACAACGGCTTTCGCAAGTTTGCCCTGAAAGCCGTGAACAAGGAAGCGTGACGATGGCGAGAAGACGGAAGCGGCGCGTCCAGTCCGACGTGGAGCTGAATTTGGCCGCCATGCTCGACATGGCGTTCCAGTTGCTGACGTTCTTTATCTTGACCTTCCGGCCGGCGCCGATCGAAGGGCAGATCTCGCTGCGGCTGCCGCCTCCGCAGGCGGTGGTTGTGACCAAGGATGCCCAAAAGGCCGGCCAGGACACCAAAAACACCAACCCCGTCCAAGGCGTCAACACGCTGACGATTAGTGTATTCGCCGATCCGCAGTCGGGCACGATCAAGAGCCTGAACGTCGGCGAAACCCAGGTCCCGGGCCTGGCCGCCCTCGGCGGCAAGCTCAAGGAAGTGTTTGCCGATCCCGGCAATCCTTTCGATCAAGTGATTATTCAAGTGAGCGACACCTGCCGCTACGACGAGTTGATGCGGGTCGTTGACGTCTGTACGCGCCAAGTCCTGCCGGACGGCCAGAAACTATCGAAACTGAGTTTCGTGGAAGTGCCGAGCGGCTAACACCATTCGCGGCTTGGTGCCGGGTGCGCTGAGTCAGGAAACCATTCCCATGCGCCGCTATTGGCAAGAACGACGCCCGCCAGGCATGTTTCGCGGCGCAGAACTGCCGCGGCTGCTGAGTGGCCTGGTGATGTTGGCCCTGATCTACCAGCTCATCGCCTGGGCGCGCAATTCGGATACGTGGCAGTGGTGGGTCAAAGAGGGCAGCA
>Ga0181529_10004297_pt1 | contig 15522 bp, 12 predicted proteins | sample PEATcosm2014_Bin_36_FD_119763 | JGI IMG/M metagenome (GOLD analysis project Ga0181529, IMG submission 119763) | Peatland microbial communities from MTU Mesocosm Facility, Houghton, MI, USA - PEATcosm2014_Bin10_30_metaG | ecosystem: Environmental > Terrestrial > Soil > Wetlands > Peat | place...
CGCTCTTCGCGCAGGCGCTTGCAGAGTGCAGCATCGAGCGTGCCTTCGACCGCAAGCTGCGCGTGGTCGACGATGCGGCGGGGACGCGGTTGGTGGTGGAGGGCTGCGAAGCGATTGCTCTCGACCGGCTGCGGCGGGTGCGTGTTGTATCGGCGGGGAAGGCCGCTGCTGCAATGCTGAGCGCGCTGCTGACGCGACTGCGTTTGCCAAACTCGTGCGAACTACAGGGAGTGCTGATCGCGGCCGAACGACCGGCGAATCTGCCTGCGACGGTCCAGTATTTTTGCGGCGGACATCCGCTGCCGAATGAGGCATCGTTTGCCGGAGCGAAGGCCGCGCTTGCGATGCTGCACGCGCTCGAGGAGGGACCGGCGCAAAACTTCGCGCTGGACGAAACGCTGTGCATCTTTCTGCTCAGCGGCGGGGCTTCGGCGATGATGGAGCTTCCGCTGGACGCGGCAATCTCGCTCGACGATACTATTGCGTTCCATCGTGCGCTGGTGCTGAGCGGCGCGTCGATCGTGGAGATGAACTGCGTACGCAAACACTTCTCGGCGGTCAAGGGTGGACGGCTTGCGCTGGCTGCGGGCGGGGCGCAGACGCTCTCGCTGCTGGTGTCCGATGTGCCACCGGCGCATCTGGATGCACTCGGCTCCGGGCCGACGGTGGGCGACTCGACCACGGTTGCTGAGTGCCGCGAGATTCTTGCGCGGTATGAATTGATGGAGCGATTCCCCGTGTCGGTGCGGCGATTCTTTGCGTCGGTGGAGTTGCCGGAGACGCCAAAGCCGGATGAGTTAAAAGCACGCACTTGCAAACTGCTGGATAGCGATGAGATGGCAGAGGCCGCGCGCAGCCACGCAGAACGGCTCGGCTTCCACGCAGTCATCGACAACGCTTGCGACGACTGGAGCTACGATGCAGCCGCAGACTATCTGCTCGACCGCCTGCGTCAGCTTCGCCGCAAGCACTCGCGCGTCTGCCTGATCTCGGCGGGCGAGGTTGCGGTGCGCGTGGAGGCATCGTTCGCGAGCGCGAGAGGCGGGCGCAATCAGCACTTCGCGCTTTACCTCGCAACTCAACTCTGCCCAGACGACGGCCCACTAGCCATCCTTTCCGCCGGCTCCGATGGCATCGACGGCAACAGCGACGCGGCGGGCGCGATTGTCGACGAGCGCACAATCGATTGCGACGCGACTCGCGCGTCTGCGCTGCGCGCGCTGGCGGAGTTCGACTCGTCAACTTGGTTGAGCGGGGTTGGAGCTACGGTCGTTACTGGCGCGACCGGGAACAACCTGCGCGATCTGCGGATTCTGCTTGCCGACGCAGAATGACAAGCGTTTGATAGGGTGAATGACAATATGTGCGTAGAGTGTGTGGACGGAAATCTCGGAGGCTAAGAATGTTCGATGCCGTAGCGGAGTTTGTTTCCACGCAGAGTGGAGATTCGGCTGAGTTCATGGAGAAGGTGCGGGCGTTGGCCGTTGGCGTTGCCCTCGACTACAAACCTGCGCGTCTCTATATGATCCGCATTGACAACTGGTTTGGGCCGAAGTGGATGCACTTTGCAGGAAAGTTCACCGCTGGAAAGGGCTTCGCCATCGGTGCTCATAAGTCGCGCTTGCATGTGCCTCCGTTTGTTCCGCACCGCGTGGTTGCGGAAACGGTGTTTGCGGGGCCGGATTATGAAGAGACGGTGGTGAGGCCACCGCTACATATTGAATGCCCTAGTAGCAAAGCTCTTGTGAGGCGGATCGAGGATATAGATAAGGACGCGGCGTTCGTTTGGCTCAGCGGGGGATCAGAGACTGAGGGACGCGGAGTGGTGATGGTGTATCTGCCAGTTGTTCCCGGCCCGACGGCGAGTCGGCAGGTCGAACTCGGCCAGAGCGGTGCGTTTTACGTGGGCTTCTCGCAGCGTGACAATAGTTGGGAGCCGGCGATGCTGCGCGGAGTCTCACGCGGCGAGGTGGCGCATCTTGAAGAAAGCGGTCGAGGCGCGCTCGGTCCCCGCGATGAGAGTGTGATCGCCGTTGGGTGATGTGCGTGGCGGCGGGGTAAACTAGCAGCATGATCGACGATCTGGAATACCGATACTCCCCGGTGCGCGAACGGGTTCGCGAACTGCGGGAGTATCTTTGACTCGGCCCGCCTGAAGCGTGAACTGGCAGTCATCGAAGAGAAGATCGCCGACCCAACCGTCTGGGCTGACGGGGCGCGTTCGCAGCCGCTGATGCGCGAACGCAAGCGGCTGGAGACGCTGCTGGCCGACGACGCCGAACTACAGCGCCGCATCGACGACATCGAGGCCTACTTCGAGTTGGCGAAGGAAGGCGAGGCAACCGAGCCCGATCTCGAACGCGAGATTCCCGCGCTGGTGGAATTCTCAGAGAAGCTCGAATCGAAGACCATGCTCTCCGGCGAGACCGATCCGCTGAACGCCATCGTCACCGTGCATCCGGGAGCGGGCGGCACCGAAAGTCAGGATTGGGCCGAGATGCTGATGCGCATGTATCTGCGCTGGGCCGAGCGGCAGGGCTTCCGCACCACCATCCACGAGATTCAGGACGGCGACGAGGCGGGCATCAAGTCCGCCACCTTCACCATCACCGGCGAGTTTGCCTACGGGTTGCTGAGCGGCGAGTCGGGCGTACACAGGCTGGTGCGCATCTCGCCGTTTGATTCGGCCAAGCGGCGGCATACGAGCTTCGCCAGCGTTTTTGTCAGCCCGGAGATCGACGAGACCATCGTCATCGATCTGAAGGTGGAAGACCTGCGCATCGACACCTACCGCTCCAGCGGCAAGGGCGGGCAGCATGTGAATACGACGGATTCGGCGGTGCGGCTGACTCATCTGCCGACCGGGATCGTGACCAGTTGCCAGAACGAGCGCTCGCAGTACAAGAACAAAGACCAGGCGATGAAGATGATGCGTTCCAAGCTCTACGAGTACGAGCTGGACAAAAAGAAGGCCGCGTCGCGCAAGATTGAAGACTCGAAGCTGGAGATCGGATTTGGCTCGCAGATTCGCAGCTACGTGTTGCAGCCGTACCGCATGGCCAAAGACCTGCGCACGCGCGTCGAAGTGGGCGATGTGGACCGCGTGCTCGACGGCGACCTGGAGCCCTTCATCCGCGGCTATCTGCGCATGAGGCGCGAAGGGAATTTCCCGGCCGCAATCGAGGACGACGAGATCGCATAGTCACGAGGAGCCGAAGAGATGCGGGGAATATCGTGAGAGTTCGACGAACTGTTCTTGCGCTGCTGCTGACGATCTTCGGCGTTGCCGCCGCCGCGAACGCGCGCGCGCAGATTGCCGCCGTCGGCGACGGTGGCCCCGGCCCTGTGATGGCGCAACACCTGACGGCGGAGCTGATCGCGCTGGGGCCGGCGATTGCGCCGGGCGGAACGCAGCAGGCCGGCCTCGTACTCACACTGGACAAAGGTTGGCACGTCTATTGGATCAACCCAGGCGACTCCGGCGAGCCGCCGAAGATCGCGTGGAAACTCCCCGCCGGAATTACCGCCGGGCCGATGCGGTTCCCCATTCCGCAGCGGTTGCCGCTGGGCCCGCTGATGGACTTCGGCTACGAGGGCGAGGTCGCGTTTCCCGTGACGATCTCTGCCGCCTCGACACTGAGGCCGGGGCCGCTGCATCTGGACGCGCAGGTGAGTTGGCTGGTCTGCGCGCAGGTCTGCGTTCCCGGCAAGGCGCATCTCGGCATCGACCTCACGGTGCAGCCCGGAGCGCAGCAGGGGCCACTCACCGGCGCACTCGGCAATGCTCTTTCGCTGATCCCAAAGCCACTGCCCGCAGGCGCACAGTTCTCCGTCACCGGCGGCAAGCAACAGTTTGTGCTCACGCTGAACGACGGCAGACGCGAGACCAACGCGGAGTTCTATCCCTATCCCGCAGACTTCTCGCCGGATGGAACCCCCTCGACCAACGCAATCGTCTATTCAGCGAATCAGCACGTCGAACCGCGGCGCGATGGAGTGCGGCTCACTGTCGAGCGCTCGCCCGATCTCGCAACTCTGCCCGCGACGCTGCACGGAGTTCTCAAGCTTTCCGACACAGTGGCGTACGACGTGACCGCGCCTGTGGTTCCCGGCGAGGTCGCGCCCGCAGGTAGCAGCTCCGCTACAAGCACGACTGCGATTGGCGCGATCGGCTTGGCGTTTCTCGGCGGCATTCTGCTGAACCTGATGCCGTGCGTCTTCCCCGTTCTTTTTTTGAAGGGGCTTGCGCTGGTGCAAGGTTCGAGCCAGAGCCGCGCGCATCTGCGCCGCCACGGCCTGTTCTACGCGCTGGGAATTCTGCTCTCGTTCTGGATGATTGTCGCCGTGCTGCTTGTTCTGCGCGCCACCGGAGGCCACGCGGGCTGGGGCTTCCAGTTGCAGTCGCCGGTCTTCATTGCGCTGCTTGCGTCGCTGATCTTCTTCCTCGCGCTCGGGCTTGCGGGGCAGTTCGAGATCGGCCTCTCGCTCACCTCGGTTGGCAGCTCGTTGGTCGATCGGGCTGGGGCAGGGAAGCAGGGCTACGCGGGCAGCTTCTTCACCGGAGTGTTGGCCACCGTGGTGGCGACTCCATGTACCGCTCCGCTGATGGGCGCGGCGATTGGCTTCGCGCTGACGCAGTCGGCTGCTGTCATCTTCGCCGTCTTCACTGCGCTGGCCTTCGGACTGGCCGCTCCATATCTTCTGCTAAGCTGGCAGCCGGCGTGGGTGCGCGTACTGCCTCGGCCCGGCGTGTGGATGGAGTTGCTGAAGCAGTTCACCGCGGTGCCTCTGTTCGCAACCGCGATCTGGCTGGCGTGGGTCTACGGCCAGTTGCACGCGAGTAGCGGCGTGGACCAGATGGCGCTGCTGCTGGCCTGCTTCCTGCTGCTGGCGATTGCAGGATGGGCGCTGGGCCGATGGCCGGCGAAGTGGGCGAGCCGGACCGTGGCGCTCGTGCTGATCGCGCTGGGGCTGGCCATTCCGCTCTCGCAGACAAACCGCAGTGCGCCGCAGACAAATTCGTCGCAGACAAGCGCGTCCACTTCCAGTGCGAGCGTCAACGGGGGCCTGCTCTGGCAGCCATACTCACAGCAGGCGCTGGATGCGGCGCGCGCCGCGGGCCATCCGGTCTTCATCGACTTCACCGCCGCCTGGTGTCTCAGTTGCCAGTTCAACGAGCGCGCCGTGCTGCGTTCGGCGGATGTAGAGTCCGCCTTGCGCGCGCACAACTTTGTACTGCTGAAGGCTGACTGGACCAACAGTGATCCTGGCATCACACAGAAGCTGACCTCGCTGGGCCGCGCCGGAGTGCCGACCTACGTCCTCTATCCCGCGACCGCTGGCAGCGCGCCGGATGTTCTGCCGGAGCTGCTGACCAAGGGACTGGTGCTGGCTTCGATTGAGCGCGACGCAAAGCTGTAGGACTGTCTCGTGTCCCTGCGAATCGTAAGGCAGTGTGAGCCTGTATTAGACTGTGTGAGGACTCTTGCGTTGGGTATGGCTCTTCCATCGCGCTGGAACCAGGAAAAAATAGTGCATCCGGTGAATCAACCGATCTGGGCGCTTCATCTATAGGATGTAGCAATTGAAAGCAAGATGAACACGCCTGGGCTAGGTTCTCTCGATTCCGAGTCCGCCACAAACCAAATTATCTAGAGCTTGTTCTGAACAGTAATTCAAGCCATCGCAAATTTATGGCTTGCATGGATTGTTTTACAATTTCGCCACTGCTGATAAGTAATTGAATATAAATGGCTTATATAAACAGCCAACAGCATATCGACGGAAGAGGCCCAAATGAACACTCCCCGTTTTTGGATTCGATCTGTTGTACTTTTCTCAGTTCTGTTTCCCGTGGCGATTGGCGCCGTAGCGCTCAACAGCTCGCCCACCTGCCAGCGCTATGTAAGCGACTACGTCACCACGCCGGTGCGCAAACGCGTCAGCAAGGCGACAGCGCAGGCCTGGGCCGAGTGGCGTGTCGCCCATCCGAACTGGAAGCCCGACCCGCACAGTAAGCGGAATAAGGTTGCGATGGCTCGGAAGATTGCCGCAGGCAACGCAGACATTGCCTGCGAGACTCCGCCCAATCCTGTCATTACCGAGTTGCTCGCTTCGATCGACCGTGGCGGGACTCCGTCTATCGATCCCTCAGCCATGGGCGCGAAGCAGCTTTACATCCCGGACCTGACGCCGCCGGAGGTTACAGAAGTTTCGTCCGGGCAGAGCTCGTCCGATTCGACCGCCAGCTCGTGGCCATCCGATCCTCCATCAATCCCGCAGGTCCTTGCCCCTGTTTCATCCCCGGTCGGCGGAATCACTCTGCCCCCCATCGTCCTACCCGATACGCCGCTAGCTACCGGCGAGGCGCCAGAGCCGTCTAGTTTTCTGCTGGTTGCATCCGGCATTGCGGGCTGCAGTCTCTTCTGGAGGCGCAGGCACGCGCGCGAGGCATAGCGAATCGACCACCGGATTGCACTCCACATTCGCCCCATCCTCTGCAAGGAACTCAGAGAGGATGGGGCAAATTATTTCTGCTTGCGCTTGCCCGCGCGGATGCGCGTGACCTCGTCCATGCGCTGGGCCAGCAGCTTCTCGCGGCCCTCCTGTGTCGGGTGGTAGTAGCGGCGGCCAGCAAGCGAGGGCGGCAGGCACTCCATGTCCGCCACGCGTCCCTCCACATTGTGCGCGTACTGGTAGCCCTTGCCGTAGTCCAGCGACTTCATCAGCCGGGTGGGCGCGTTGCGCAGGTGCAGCGGGACGGGCTCCGCGGCGGTGGCTTCGATGTCGCCACACACGGCCCCGTAGGCGGTGTAGACCGCGTTCGACTTGGGCGCGAGCGCCAGGTAGACGACGGCCTGCGCCAGCGCGAGGTCGCCCTCCGGCTGGCCCAGGAAGTGCATCGCATCGCGCGCGGAGAGGCACAGGTTGAGCGCCTCGGGCGCGGCCAGGCCAACGTCCTCCACCGCCATGCGCACAATGCGGCGCGCAACGTACATGGGGTCTTCGCCGGCCTGCAACATGCGCCCCAGCCAGTAGAGCGAGGCGTCCACGTCGGAGTTGCGCACGCTCTTGTGCAGCGCGGAGATAATGTCGTAGTGCTGCTCGCCCTGCTTGTCGTAGAGCAGGACGCGCCGCTGCAACGCCTCTGCCGCAATCTCCTTTGTGATGAGCCGCTCCGCTTGCTCACCCGCAAGATTCGCCGCCACGTCCAGCGCATTAAGCGCATTGCGCGCGTCGCCGCTGGCGTAGGAGGCGATGGTGGCGAGCGCGTCTTCATCCGCGGTGACTCCAGACGCGCCCAGGCCGCGGATTTTATCGCCCAGCGCGCGGTGGAGCAACGCGACGATCTGAGACTCGCTGAGGGCTACGAGCGTATAGACGCGGCAGCGCGAGAGCAACGCGGCGTTCAGCTCGAACGACGGGTTCTCGGTCGTCGCGCCGATCAGCCGGATCGCGCCGCGCTCCACATAGGGTAGAAACGCATCCTGCTGCGCCTTGTTGAAGCGATGGATCTCGTCGATGAACAGGATCGTGCGCGAACGGAATCCGGCGGCCTTCTCCGCGGCCACCATCACCTGCTTGATCTCCTTGATGCCAGACATTACCGCTGAAAATTCAATGAACGTCGACTGGGTGAGCGCGGCGATGATCTTGGCCAGCGTGGTTTTTCCGGTGCCGGGAGGTCCCCAGAAGATCATCGATGTGGGGTCGTCGTGCGCGATGGCCAGCGACAGCGGCTTGCCCGGCCCCAGCAGATGCTCCTGACCGACAAACTCATCCAGCGTGCGCGGCCTCATGCGATCGGCCAGCGGCGCCTGGCTGGCCTGCGCTGCGGCATCGTCGGGAGTGGGGTTGAAGAGGTTCATGGAAACAGGTTCGAGGCGCGAGGTTCAAGGTTCGAGGTGCGCTGCCGCGAGGCTTCCCGCTGCCGCGAGGCTTCGTAGAGCAGCAGGGAACCGGCAACCGCGGCGTTCAGGCTTTCCACGCGGCCCGGAGTGGGAATGGTGATGCGCGCATCGGCCAGCGCGAGCCACTGCTCGCCAAGCCCCGCGCCCTCGTTGCCGATCATCAGCGCGCAGGAGTTGATGAGGCTGGCGTAAGCGGCGGACTCGGAACCGGAGTCAGAATCGGAATTGGGCGCGACGGCGGCCAGCAGGCGCACGCCCCGCGACTTCAGCTCGATGAGCTGGTCGGCGTCGGTTTGCACAACGGGAACGCGGAAGACCGACCCGGCGGATGCGCGCAGGGCCTTCTGGTTCCACTCGCTCACCGTGCCCGCGGTGGTGAGAACGGCAGTCGCGCCGAAGGCCTCCGCCGAGCGAATCAGCGTGCCCAGGTTGCCCGGGTCCTGCAGGCCCGCGGCGACCAGCAGCAGCGCAGCGTTATCGTTTGCGGGGAGCGCGGACTCCATCTTCCAGACCGGAGGCAACAGCAGCGCAGCGGTCCCTTGCGGGTGCTGCGTCGCAACCGCGCTGGCGAAGACTTCCTCAGCCAGAACCAGCAACTCAACGCCGCGCGGAAGCCACGCGGGCGGCGCGACCCGCTCGCTGAGAAAGATCGTCTTCAGCGGAAGTCCGCTGTCGAGCGCCTCGCGCAGCAGATTTTCGCCTTCGATGGCGACCAGGCCGCCGCTCAGCCGCGCATGTCCCGCAAAGGCCGCGCGTAGCTGCTTGACCCGCGCGTTGGCGCGGCTGGTGACGAGGATCGGCTGGGTTGTCATCTAGCCAAATCTTACGCTGTGGATCGGGAAATAGGCATTCGGCGCTGTGGATGGAATGGTGCGCTCTCGGCGCCAGAAAAAGGGCCGATCGGCACAAGCAGATTCAATTGCAGGTGAGCGCAGTCCAGACGCCAGCCGGAGTGCTGTTGGCACCGCTGATGATCAGGTCCACAAAGCTATCAGCGGAAACCGTGACGCTGCCAGTCGCGGTACACGAAGAGTTCGTCGTTGCCGAGCAGGAGAGCGGCGTGTCCGCCATGCTTCCCGGAGTTCCGACGCGTAGCGTCACCGTGATCGTCTGCCCCTGTTGCGAGTAGACGTTTAGCGCCGTCGCCGAGCAGCCCGTCGGAACCCACGTCAGCACGGAATATGGCGCAAGCTCGTTCGCGCTCACTGTCGAGCTGTTCACCGATATGTAAGGGTTGGAGAGCGAGACCGGGCGATAGATCGACGAAAACGGAATCCCGCTGGTTCCTCCTCCGCCCCCGCTGCCGCCGCTTCCCGCCGGACCGGTTGCGCCCTGCGGAATGGTGAAGTTCAGAATCGCCGCTGTGCTGCTTCCGCTGTTAGTGACCAAAGCCGAAGTTCCCGCCGCTCCGGTGGTCACCGTGCCAATGCTTATTGTCGCCGCCGCGCCTTGTGCCCCGGTCGGCCCCGCGCCGCCCGCCTGCGCCAGCAGTGACCAGACTCCGGGATAGTTGTCCGGCTCCTGCGACGTGTTGTCGCTCAGCGCGATATAGGTCGAGGCCGGGTTGCCGAAGGTTACTGCATCGTTCGCTGCATATCCATAGCCGGTAACCCACGCGCCTTTAAAGTTCATCCCCACGGCTCCGGCTGCTCCGGTGGCTCCGTTGGTTCCATTGGTTCCGGGTATTCCGTTAGCTCCCGTTGGCCCGGCTGGTCCGGTCGCGCCCGTGGCTCCGGCTGGTCCGATTGGTCCGGTCGCTCCGGTTGCGCCCGCTGCTCCCGCTGGTCCGGTCGCGCCCTGCGGACCGGTCGCGCCGGTCAGGCCCGCAACTCCGCTCGGTCCCTGCAAACCCTGCGGTCCCTGCGGTCCGGTTGCACCCGCCGCACCTGCCGCCGCCAGCACTCCCCAATACGTCGGGCTGATGTCTGGCTGGCGGCCCGTATTATTCGGCACCAGTGAGATGTAGCTGGAGCCGCCGTAGCTGACCGCATTGCCCACCGCGTACGAGCTGCCGGTCAGCCATCCGCCAGGGATGAACGCCACGGGAGGCCCTTGCGGCCCGGCCGCGCCGGTCGCACCCGCAGGCCCTGTCGCGCCGGTCGCACCGTTCGTCCCTGCCGCGCCAGGAACTCCCTGCAACCCCTGCGAACCCGCCGCCGCAAGCAACGACCAGTCCACCGGGTAGTTGTCCGGTTGCTCCGACGTATTCCCACTCAGAGCGATATACGTCGAACCGCCGTAGCTCACCGCATCGTTGGCCGCGTAGCCCGTGCCGTTTGTCCACGGGCCTTTAAATGTCATTGCTGGCGGTCCCATCGGCCCGGTCGGCCCCTGTGCTCCGGTCAGCCCAGTAGATCCGGTCAGCCCAGTCGATCCGGCAGGCCCAATCGCACCCGCAGGCCCGGTCGCTCCCGTTGCTCCGTCCTGCGCGAAGAGCGCCCAGAACGTCGGCATCTGGTCGGGAGTATTCCCATGGTTGCTTGCTTGCAGCGAGACGTAGTCCGCGCCGTTATAGCGGACCCCGTCCCCCAGCGCATAGTTCGTCACCGGCGAGTAGACGCCCTGAAACGACAGTCCAACCGGCCCGGCCGGCCCCTGCGGCCCCATCGGCCCGCTCAACCCCTGCGCGCCGGTTGCGCCGGGAATCCCCTGCGCGCCCGCTTGTCCTGCAATCCCCTGCGCTCCCTGATCTCCCTTTTCTCCCGGCGGCCCCACGCTTCCCGGCGACCCCTGCGGCCCAGCAGCTCCGGTTGCGCCGGTTGCCCCGACCGGCCCGGCTGGCCCCTGCGCCGTCAGCACTCCCCACTGCGCCGGGCTAAGAGACGGCGTATTGCCGTGGTTGCTGGCGATCAGCGACGTATAGCTCGCTCCCTGCCACACCACCACGTCGCCCAGGTTGTAGTTCGCTGTCGAAGCGTACGTTCCCTGGTAATCCAGCCCGTTGCCGCTGCCCGCTGGCCCCGCCGGTCCTTGCGCCCCTGTCGCTCCAGTCGCTCCCGCTGGCCCTTGCGGCCCAGTCGCCCCCGTAGCACCCGGAGCCCCTGGAGCACCTGTAGATCCAGCCGGACCAGTAGCGCCAGTCGCTCCCGCCGGCCCTTGTAGCCCAATCGCCCCCGCAGCTCCAGTTGCCCCTGGAATCCCCTGCGGCCCAATCGCCCCTGTCGCTCCAGTCGCCCCCGCCGGCCCCGCATCCACCAGTTCCACATCGAGCGTTGGTGCGTGGGCCGTCAGGTCGTTCTCCTTGCTGTCGAACTGAACCATCGCAGTCCCAGCCGCAAGCGCCAGTCCATTGTTCGTCGCGGGCGAGCTGATCCACCCCTGCACCAGGGCCGTCACATCCACCGCGACGAACGTCCCGGCCTGGCTCACCGGGAAGACTCCGGCTGCGCTGCCGATCGCAGGTTCGGTCGCATAGGTCACGCTATACTCGCCCCACGCCCCGTTGATCGGCGCAAAGGTCACCAGCCCTGGCGTCGTCACCCGGTTGCAATAGAGCCGCAGCACGGCGCGCGATACCTGACTCGCGGTCGTCCCTGCCGGCAACAGCGACAGGTCAAACTGCAGCAGAGTCGTATAGCCCCCGCCAACATTCAGGTTCGAGATTGCCCCGCTATTCACCGTGGGCAGTGCGCTGTTCACATGCGCATCGGCCACTAGTGTCGGCTCAGCGCTCCATGCCGGCGCCGCCGCCAGCAACAGCGCCAAGCTCAAGCCCACCCGCAGAGCCACTCTCAGGCAACTTCCAAATCTCCGCGTATCTCCCAGGCCCATTCCAGCTCCAAGCCATTTCTCTTGAAGGGCGGCTCTGCTCCGGCCAGTCCGAAGACCAACCATTGAGGTCCGCACCTGGTTCAACGTTCCCTACTCGACGATTCACGCTGCCACCGGCCATCTGCTGACCATGCGAACCCGTGGCGCAAGACAGACTTAGAACTGTACCGTTTTAGGACACTCCAGCCTGAATAGCAAGCCTTTTCGCCTCAACCCTCCACCTCTGCCCTGTCCAACCTCCTCACAATTGCGAACAGCCCCTTCGATTTCCCTTCCTGCCCGCCATCTCATAGACTGCAATCACCGGCCTAATCCGCACGGAGACCCCAATAATATGTCCAGCCAAGCACCTAATCAGCCCGGAACCCGCCCCACCCTAGACACTCTGGTCGACATTCCCCACCTCGTCACCGCCTACTACTCCCTGCACCCAGACCCCGCCGTCCCCGGCCAGCGCGTGGCCTTTGGAACCTCCGGCCACCGCGGCTCGGCCTTCGCCGCCTCCTTCAACGACGACCACATCGCCGCCATCAGCCAGGCTATCGCCGACTATCGCTGTGCCAATAAAATCTCCGGCCCGCTCTTCCTTGCCAAGGACACCCACGCGTTGTCCGAGCCAGCCTTCGCCACCGCGCTGGAGGTTCTCGCCGCCAACTCCATCGAAGTCATGGTGGACGACCAGCTCGCCTACACCCCCACCCCCACGCTCTCCCACGCCATCCTCACCTACAACGCCAAGCTGAACGGCGGTACTACACCTTCGCAAAAAGCTTTTGCAAGCGGAGCGAGCGATGGCTCCATGCAATGGGCGAGAGACTGCTCCATGCAATGGTGGGCGGATGGCATCGTCATCACCCCCTCGCACAATCCCCCCGAAGATGGCGGCTTCAAGTACAACCCGCCCAACGGTGGGCCCGCAGACACCGCTGTCACCCGGTGGATCGAGAACCGCGCCAACGCCCTCATCGCCGCGCACCTCACCCAAGTCAAGCGCATCCCCTACACCCGCGCGCTCGCGGCCTCCACCACTCATCGCAACGACTACATCACCGCCTACGTCAACGACCTGGCAAATGTCATCGACTTCGCCCCGCTGGCCGGTACCACGCTGAAGCTCGCCGTCGATCCGCTGGGCGGCGCCGGTGTCCACTACTGGCCGCGCATCGCCGAGAAGTACAAGCTCGCGCTCGACATCCTGAACCCCTACGTCGATCCCACCTTCCGCTTCATGACCTTGGACTGGGACGGACGCATCCGCATGGACTGCTCGTCGCCGTATGCCATGGCCAGCATGATCGCGAATAAAGATAAATTCGACGTGGCCTGGGCCTGCGACACCGACCACGATCGTCACGGCATCGTCACCCGCTCCAGCGGCCTGCTCAACCCCAACCACTACCTCGCCGTCGCCATCCAGTACCTCTTCACCCATAGGCCGGAGTGGAAGCAGAACGTAGGCGTCGGCAAGACGCTGGTGTCGTCGTCGATCATCGACCGCGTAGCCAAGGGCCTTGGACGACCGATGCTCGAAGTCCCGGTAGGCTTCAAGTGGTTTGTAGACGGCCTCATCGACGGCACCCTCGGCTTCACCGGCGAGGAGTCCGCCGGAGCCAGCTTCCTCCGCCGCGACGGCAGCGTCTGGACCACCGACAAGGACGGGCTCATCATGGGCCTGCTCTCAGCGGAGATGACAGCGGTAACCGGCAAAGACCCCGGCCAGCTCTACAACGACCTCACCGCAAAGTACGGCTCGCCCATCTACCAGCGCATCGACGCCGCCGCCACGCCCGAGCAGAAGGCCAAGCTAGCCAAACTCAGCGCCAAGCAAGTCACCGCAACCACGCTGGCCGGCGAGCCCATCATCGCGATCCTCACCGAAGCTCCCGGCAACCACGCCCCCATCGGCGGCCTCAAAGTGACCACGGAAAACGGCTGGTTCGCCGCCCGTCCCTCCGGCACCGAAGACGTATACAAGATCTACGCCGAAAGCTTCAATGGCCAAACCCACCTAACCCAAATCCAAACCGAAGCCAAAGCCCTAGTCGCCGCCGCAATCGCCTGATCTGACTCAGCGTTGACTAGACACCCCTTCGAAACGGTCTCATCGAAAACGTCTTGACAAAGTGTAATCGGTCGATTACTGTTGGTCTATGTTCTCGATCCGACCGCTACCCGAGTTCACCGCATGGATCGACGATCTGAAGGATGAGACGGTTCGCGGCGTGATCGTGGCTAGAATCAAACGATTAGAACGCGGATTGACGGGAGACGTCTCGCCTGTTGGCGATGGCGTTTCGGAGTTGCGCATCCACTTTGGTGCAGGCTGGCGCATCTACTTTACGCGGCGCGGTACACAGTTGATTGTGTTGCTAGCCGGCGGCTCGAAGCGCACGCAGAACAGAGACATCAAGCGCGCCAGGGCTCTGGCCGCAATGCTGGATTGAGCGGAGGAAAAATCATGAGCAAACGCATCAAGGTGACCGATCTACCCGAGTTCGACGCAGCACATTATCTGGACAGCGAGACCTCCATCGCCGCCTACCTGACCGACATTCTGGAGGCCAACGATGCAGCTCTGTTGGCGGCGGCTCTTGGCGACATCGCCCGCGCTCGCGGCATGACGGAGATCGCAAAGTCCGCGGGCATCACGCGCGAGGCCCTGTACAAAGCCCTGCGCCCGGACAGCGCCCCTCGCTTCGACACCGTGAACCGAGTCTGCGCGGCGCTCGGCGTGCGTCTGGTAGCGCAGGCGGTTCATCCCTAGCGCCCCGGCCATCCCCGCGCCAGCGCTGGAACCCGACCGCCTCCGGTGCTATTCTGTGCGGTAGGAAGAATTCGCACCACCATCAGGAGGCACCCATGCCATCCGTCGAAAAGATCTCCATCGCGTTGCCGCCAGAGATGGTCGCCCAGCTTCGTCAGGCCGTCGATACCGGCGAGTATGCCTCATCGAGCGAGGTCGTCCGCGACGCTCTGCGCGATTGGACGCACAAGCGCCAGCTCCAGCAGAACGGCGTCGCCGAACTGCGCCAGCTCTGGCAACAGGCGCGAGCCGTCAGCACCCCGGGTCTTCCCGCCGACCCGATCCTCGACCAGTTAGAACGCAAGTACCAGGCCCTCGCCGATGCAGCCGGTGCGACAAAATAATGCGCGTCGAACTCTCCCCCTACGTCGAAGGCGATCTGGAGGCAATCGCCGACTGGATTGCGCAGGACAATCCGCGCCGCGCCGTCACCTTCATTCGCGAGATTCGTGTGGCCTTTCGCAGGATCGGAGAAGGCCCCCTGCTCTATCAACTCCGGCCCGATATCGGCGAGAACGCACGCGTAGCCATCGTAGGCCGCTATGTAATCCTCTTCTGGGTTGGCGATGAGGCCGTCCGAATCGAACGTGTCATCTTTGGCGGACGCGACCTTCCCCCACTCTTTCAGTAGGGGAAGGCCGCTTGCCCGCTCACTCCGTTACTATCTACCGCACGACTTCGAACGAATCCCAGGGAGCGCTGCAGACTGGGCAGCGTTCGTGTTCGTTCGGCGTCTCCGAGGTATAGCCGCAGACCGGGCAGACGAAGAAGTCGCGTTTTTTGCCGATCCAGGCGTCCTTCTTGCCCGCCTCCAGCAGCGCAATCGCCTCGCTATAGAGCCGGGCGTGCGTCTTCTCGGCCTCCATCGCCCCGTGGAAGGTACGAATGGCAGCAGGATTGTTATGCTTCGTCGCTTCGGCGATGAATTCCGGGTACATTGTGGCGATCTCGTACTGCTCGCCCGCCAGTGCCGCCTTCAGGTTCTCCAGCGTGCTGCCCACCGCGATCTCATGGATCTTGAACGCAACCTCTCCGCCA
>Ga0181529_10004299_pt1 | contig 15520 bp, 17 predicted proteins | sample PEATcosm2014_Bin_36_FD_119763 | JGI IMG/M metagenome (GOLD analysis project Ga0181529, IMG submission 119763) | Peatland microbial communities from MTU Mesocosm Facility, Houghton, MI, USA - PEATcosm2014_Bin10_30_metaG | ecosystem: Environmental > Terrestrial > Soil > Wetlands > Peat | place...
CGCCGGCGGCTGGTTCTTCCTCATCACCTGCGAGATGTTCGTACTTGGAACCCGCGACTTCCGCTTGCCGGGACTGGGCAGCTATCTGCAAACCGCCGCTTCCGCCAATCCCGTGGACACGCACGCCCTGCTGTGGGGATTGACGGTGCTGGTGCTGATCATCGTGGCCACCGACCAGCTCATCTGGCGTCCGCTCATCGCCTGGAGCGACAAGTTCAAGTTCGAGCAGGTCGAGTCCAGCACCCGCGTCACCTCGCCCATCCTCTCCCTGCTGCAACATTCCACGGCGCTGACCCGCCTGCCCGCGCGCGCCTGGAGCGCGGTGGAAGAGCGCATGTACCGCCGCCTCTCCACCACCAAGGAATGCCGCACGGTGCAATCCGTGGACGGTCCGGCGGAATCCGGCAGCCTGCTGATCCCCATCGTCTTCGGCTGCTTCGCCGGGCTGGCCATTTTGTGGGGCGCTTTCAAGGCGGTCCAGATGATTCAAGGCGTCACCTGGCCGGACATCAAACTCCTGCTCATGGGCGCCGGAGCCACCTACCTGCGCGTCAACGCCTCGCTGCTCATCGCCGCGCTGTGGACCATCCCCGTGGGCGTGGCCATCGGCTCCAGCCCCAAGCTGGCCCGTGTCTTGCAGCCCATCACCCAGGTCGTGGCCTCGGTTCCGGCCACCGCCCTGTTTCCCGTGCTGCTGCTGGGACTGATTCGCATGGGCGGCGGGCTGGGCGTGGGCTCGATCGCCCTGATGCTGCTGGGAACCCAGTGGTACATCCTGTTCAACGTCATCGCCGGCGCCATGGCCATCCCCTCCGACTTGAAAGAGGAAGCTTCGGTCTACAAGTTCACCCGCTGGCAGCGCTGGACCCGGCTGATCCTGCCCGGCATCTTCCCGTATCTCGTCACCGGCATGATTACCGCCTCGGGCGGGGCATGGAACGCCTCGATTGTGGCCGAGTACTTCCATATCGGCGACAAGACCCTCTCGACCCTGGGCCTGGGAGCGCAGATCAGCGCCGCCACCGACAGCGGCCGCTTCTCCATCCTGCTGCTGGCCACCGTGCTGATGGCCACCATGGTGGTGACCATGAATCGGCTGGTCTGGCGGCGGCTCTACCGGCTGGCCGAGACGCGGTATAAACTCGAAGGGTAAGAGGAAACAGCGATGGCTACGGTGCAAACAACGATCGATTGGTCCTGTTGCACGGCGCTGGAGAGCAAACCCGATACGCAGGGCGGCGCCTGGGTCTTTCGCGGAACGCGCGTACCTGTAACGGCCATTCTGCGCAATTTGAGCGAGCTGAGCGTGCCGGAACTGTCGCAGGAGTTCCCGACCGTGCGTCGCGAACAGATTGCGCAATTGCTCGACTTCATCGCGCGAAAGACTGAGATGCGCCCGTGATGCCCAGGCGAGTCTTGCTGGATGAGAATCTGCCCCAGAATCTGCGGCTGCTGTTGCCCGGTCACACAGTTGTTACCGTCGCATACCAGGGATGGGCGGGACTGTCGAATGGTGCGTTGATCGCCGCCGCCGAACAGGCAGGCTTCGAGGTGATGATCACGGCGGACCAAGGCATCGACTATCAGCAGAACTTGAAGGATTGCAATCTCGCGGTGGTCGTATTAAGCACCAACAGGAACAGTCTCGTAACCGCAAATGCATTGAGCATTCTTGGTGCAATCGTGGCAGCGCAACCCGGTGGTTTCACCTTTGTAGATATTGGTTTCTGAATAGCGGTAATGAGGCGTCGCCCCCTTTGAACGGTGTCGAACAATTGTTCCTGGTCTTGCAATTGGCATCCCATTCATGAGTTTGCCAGTGGAGTAGTCCAAATGATTCGTGTGGGAGTGGTCGGTTTTGGCGTGGGCGGGCGGGTTTTTCATGCGCCGCTGGTTTCTTCTGTCGATGGTCTGGAACTGGCTGCCGTGGTCGAGCGCAGCTCGGACTTGGCCGCCGCGCGTTATCCCGGCATTGTCACGTACCGCTCGCTCGATGCGATGCTGGCCGACTCCTCGCTCTCCCTGATCGTCGTCACCACCCCCAGCGGCACCCACTTCGACGTGGCCCGGCAGGCTCTGGAAGCCGGCAAGAACGTTGTCGTCGACAAGCCGATGTGCGCCACGTCGGCCCAGGTTGCCCAGTTGATGGAGCTGGCGGCGGCCCGCGGCCTACTCCTGGCTCCCTTCCATAACCGCCGCTGGGACAGCGACTTCCAGACAATTCAGAAACTGCTGCGTGAAGGCTCCGTGGGCAAAGTTGTACATCTTGATTCCTGCTTCGACCGCTGGCGTCCCGGACCCAAGCCCCAGGCATGGAAGGACGATTCCACAGCAGGCGGCGGGCTGCTCCTTGACCTTGGCCCGCACCTGGCCGATCAGGCATTGGCGCTCTTCGGCAAGCCTGAAGCGATTGCAGCCGACGTGCTGCGGGAGCGCGACGGCCAGGGCGCCAACGATTCTTTCCTGCTGCGCCTGCGCTATCCCGGTCTTTTGGTGACTCTTGGCGCCAACTGCCTCTCCTCGCTGCAGCGGCCCCGCTTCCACCTGCGCGGAACCAAAGGCAACTACTGGAAGTTTGGACTGGACCCGCAGGAAGCGGCGCTGATGAACCTTGCCCGCATCCCCGACGGACCCTGGGGTGAGGAGCCGGCCGCCCACTGGGGCCTGCTCAAAGTGGATATTGACGGCGGCAAGGTCACGCGCCCCTATACGCCCATCCCCGGCGACTACCGCCTTTACTATGCCGGCATCCGCGACGCCCTGCTGGGCAAAGCTCCCGCGCCGGTCACTGCGCTGGAGGCATGGCGGGTGCTGCGACTGCTCGAATGGGCGGCGGAAAGCTCCGAACAGCGCCGTGAGATTCCCTGCGACTGGAGCGAGGAGCCGAAGTAGAACCGGTCGTTTTGGCCTTGCGGCCGCAGGGGTGGAATCTCCTCGGGTATTTTCAGGCCATTGCAAGGAGAAGTTTTTCGTTTAATTCGGTTGATTTCGTTTATTTCGATTTTGTATTATCGAAGGAAAGGCGGAATCGCGATGCTCCTCGAACCCCAATTCGGGCCAGTTCTCCCTTCGGAGGCTGAAGCTCTGCTTGCCAAGAAGACAAGTCTGATCCTGGCGCAACGGTTGGCGTCTCAACTCCCCATCGACGTGCACTCATCGAATCCGGCCCGCGAAGAGACCATTCGGATCCCGGACGCGGCCGCCCGGCTGCTGGTCCAGATCCTTGAGGAGATGAGCCGCGGGAACGCGGTCAAAATGACCCCGGTTCAGCCGGAGCTCACCACGCAACAGGCCGCAGACATGCTCAATGTCTCCCGGCCTACCCTGATTTCCATGCTGAATCAAGGCAAGGTGGCCTTTCGCAAGGTCGGCGCCCATCGTCGTGTTCGCCTTGACAGTCTGCTCAACTACCAGCGGCGACTCCATGCAGAACGCCGAGCGGCTCTAGAGGAGTTATCCGCCTACGATCGGGAACTTGGTCTCTGATCCATGCCTCCGCTCGTCGCATTCCTGGACGCCAACGTCCTTTATCCGGCGGGATTGCGCAGCCTCCTCATGTATTTGACCCTCGAAGGGGCCTTTCAGGCGAAATGGTCCGCCGATGTTCACGAGGAGTGGATCGCCAATCTTCTTTCAAATCGGCCGGACCTGACGCGAAAACAACTGGAACGTACGCGGCGGCTCATGGACAGCCATGCACCGGGAGCCTTGGTAACCGGATACCGGAAGCTCATCCCCGCTTTCGACCTTCCCGACTTGAACGACCGGCACGTCTTGGCTGCTGCCGTCCGAGGCAAGGCGACGGTCATTGTGACAAAAAACTTGAAGGATTTCCCCGCCGAGCAGGTTCGGAAATTCGGCATTGTCGCGAAGCACCCGGACGAATTCATTTTGGAGCTGATTCGCATAGCGCCGGATCAAGTATGCCAAGCGGCGGAATGCCACCGCATTGACCTGCAGAATCCTGCGAGAACCGTGCCCGAGTATTTGGCAATGCTCGAAGTGCAGGGCATTCCGCAATCTGTCGCCGCTTTGCGCGCTCTTCTCGGGCAGGCTGGAACATAGCCCTTCACCCCTTGCCGCCCGGCTCCTTTTCCACCAGCGGCACCCAGAAGCGGAAGCTGGTTCCCTTCCCTGGAACGCTTTCCGCAACGATCGACCCGCCGTGAGCGGCCAGAATGGCCTTGACGATAGCCAGGCCCATTCCCGATCCCTTGCCGGCCCTGATGCCTCTCTTTCCGCGGTAGAACTTTTCGAAGATCAGCGGCAAATCGGCGGAATCGATCCCTGGGCCGTTGTCTTCCACGCGAAACTCCAGCCGGTCGCCTATGCGCCGGCAACCGAGAACGATGCGGCTGCCCAGCGGCGAGTAGCGGGCCGCGTTCTCCACCAGGTGGCGCAAAACCCGGCCCAGCAGGTGCGGATCGAACCAGGCTGGGCCATGCTGACCCTCCACGTCGACCACCACCCGGTGGGAAGCAAGAGCTGCCCTGGACTCATCCAACACCTGGTCCATCAGCGTGCGCGGATGTTGCGGGGCCAGATGGACCTGAACCACATTGGCGTCGATTTCAGCCATCTGAACCGCTTGCCCAATCAAGGCATCCAGCCGCGAAGCCTCCTCATCGACCAGCGAGGCCAGATCCAGCCGTCCGGCCTCATCCAACCCCTCGGCCTGCATCAGGGTGGTGGCAGCGGCACGGATGGAGGTAAGCGGAGTGCGCAGTTCGTGAGTCAAAGAGTCGATCAGCGCCGAGCGCAGACGTTCTCCCTCGCGTGTGGCCTCCAGGCGCGCAGAGGTTTCGATGGCCAGGGCGCGGGTTAGAGCGATAGCCACCTGAGCGCTGACCGCGGTCGCCACCTCGCGGGAAAGAACCGCCGGCCGCCATGCCAGCGCTCCCACCGGCCGCAACCCAAGCATCAGGGGCATGGCGTTGAACCCCCCGGGAATCACCAGCGTGGGATCGGGCCCCTGCGTCATGGCGCGCAGGCTGGCCTGAATGCTCATTGGAAGGTCGGTAGTCGAGGAATGGAACTCTTCCTGGTCGGCGGCAAACAACACCACGCCCTCCAGCGCGAAGATGCGGTCGATCAGCAGAGGCAAGTCCCGGATGAGGCCGGCAGCGTCCTCGTGCAGCATCATCTCCTGGCTGAGTTCGTAAAGCCGTTCCACGTCCTCGCGGCGCTGCTCGGCCTGCACCGCCTGGCGGCGCGCCCGTTCCGCCACCCGGCTCACCACCGCGCAACTAGCCAGGAACGAGACCATGGCCAACCACTCCGAAGCTCCGGCAATGCGCAGAGTGCGGTAGGGAAACAGGAAGAAGTAGTCGAACGAAAGGGCGCAAAGGACCGCGCTATACAACGCCAGCCAGATGCCCACCTGGGTCGCAGACCACACTACCAGCACCAGAAACACCATCCCCGCCGCGGTCGAGTTGGCGTCAAGCCTTACCAGGGCAAACGTGGTCAGCACCACGGACAGCGTCACCGCAATCCAGCGGGCCGCGTCGCGCGAATGGGAGCGGGCCTTCATATTCTTCCTCATCGGGAATGATACCCGGCCTGCCCGATGATGTAATCTTCCCAAGAAAGAAGAAGATCATGCCGGGCAGAATTCTGGTCATCGACGACGAACCGCAAATCACCCGCGTGCTGCGCGCCGCGCTCAGCGCGCAAGCATTCGATGTCCGCACCGCCAACGATCCCGAGGAGGGCCTCCAGGTCTTCCACGACTGGCCGCCCGACCTGGTCATTACCGACCTGATGATGCCCGGGTTGAGCGGCGTCGAGGTCTGCCGCGCCATCCGCGCCCTGGGCAAGACACCGGTGCTGGTCCTCTCGGTGCGCGACCACGAGCGGTCCAAGATCGAAGCGCTCGATGCCGGCGCCGACGACTACGTGACCAAGCCCTTCAGTATTCAGGAGTTGCTTGCCCGGGTCCGCGCCCACCTGCGCCGCGCCCCGGAGCGCACCACCGCCGCCATCGAGGCCGGCGACTTCGTTCTCGACGCCGAGGCCCATTCCATCGAGGTCCAAGGCAAGCCGATCCACCTGACGCCCAAGGAATTCGACTTATTGCTCCACCTGGCCCGCCACGCCGGCAAGGTGATGACCCATCGCGCCCTGCTCACCTCGGTGTGGGGCGCGCAATCGGCCCATCAGCCGGAGTACCTTCGGGTATTTGTCGGCCAATTGCGCAAAAAGCTCGAAGCCGAGACCGGCAAGCAGTACATCCAGACCGAACCCTGGGTCGGTTACCGTTTCATCCCCGAAGGCTGGAGCGGAAACCAGGAATAAATCCAAGCCGCGGATAAAGAGATCTTTATACGCCGGCTGTTACCATGCACCCATGCATGAGGACGAGAAGAATCGCCGCCGCCTGACAGCCCTCTGGCGGGCCGTCATTGAGGTTGCGTTTATCGTCTTCCTGTTCTATTCAAATCTCTTGATGGGGGAATTCACCCGCTCCGGGGCGCCAGGAAAGTCCCTGGCTTTCGCGCTGGCCGACATCCTCACGGGCACGAACTTCTCCATTGCCATCGTCTCCGGCCTGATCGGCTACGTCGTCTTTGAATACCTGCGAAGGAAGCTCTAGGACCGCTGCCGACAGGACAAAACCCCATACCCTGTCCTCCCCAGCAACCCTGATCGAAGCGAGTCGAAGGACCTGCGGTCCTGTCTATTCTTGCGCAATGCTGGAGGGGACGACTCTGAACCAGCACCCGAGAGAGTTTTCACTCAACCGCAAACAACCCTGGCAGCACTTCCCCGGCCTTGCCCGCCACCACATGGGTAAACGCGGCGGCGTTGAGCGGCGCCTCCGGTCCCACGTAGACGGTGCGCGCGCCGTTCATGCTCGCCCAGTGCACAAAATTCGCCGCCGGATAGACCGACCCCGAAGTACCCACTACCAGCATCAGCGTGGCCTGCGCGATCTTCTCCTGGATGCGGTCCATCTCCAGCGGAATCTCGCCGAAAAAAACGATGTGCGGACGCATCCGTCCGCCGCAAGGGCAGCGCCCCACTTCGTCCAGGCTCTTGTAAAAGACGCGATCCTCCACCGGCGGCCGCCCGCATTCATACTCGCAATGCGCCTTGCTGAGCTCGCCGTGCATGTGCAGCAGGCGCCGGGAGCCGGCTCGCTCGTGCAGGTCGTCCACATTCTGCGTGCACAAGAAGAATCTGGCTCCCAACTTCGCTTCCAACTCGGCCAGCGCCACGTGCCCCGGATTCGGCTCAGCCTTTGCGCCCGCCGCCCGCCGTGCCGCATAGAACTCCCACACCCGCCAGGGATCGCGGACCCAAGCCTCTGGAGTGCACACATCCTCGATGCGGTTTCCAGCCCACAGCCCGTCCGACGCGCGGAAGGTGGGCAGTCCGCTTTCCGCGCTGATGCCCGCCCCGGTCAGCACAAAAACGCGGTCCTCGGAACCAATCGAAATCTTGCTCATAGTCTTCCTTTTGAGCTTCTAGCTGCTAGCTGCTAGCTTCTAGCTGTTATCTCTTAGCTTTCAGCTGTTAGCTTCAAGCCGGGCAGCGCTCTGGCTGATCCCTGACCCCTGTTTCCTGATCCCTGTTCCCTGCCTTTACGGTTCCAGCAGGATCTTCCCTGTCGTCTTGCGGTCTTCCATATCCATTTGCGCCTGGGCCGCCTCGGCCAGCGGATACATGAACTCGGTCCGCAGCTTCAAATCGCCCTTCGCAGCCATCCCCAGCACATCGCCCGAGCGCCATTCCAGCTCCGCGCGCGTGGCCACGTGATGCCACAGCGTGGGCCGGGTGACGAACAGCGAGCCCTTGCCGCTCAACTGGATGAGGTCGAAGGGCGGCACCGGTCCGCTGGAGGCGCCAAACAAGGCCAGCAGCCCGCGCGGGCGCAGACAGTTCAGGCTTCCGTCAAAGGTCGTTTTGCCCACCGAGTCGTAGACCACATCCACGCCCTTGCCGTCGGTGAGGCGTTTCACTTCCGCCACAAAGTCCTGTTTGGTGTAGCGAATCACGTCGGAAGCGCCAGCCTCGCGCGACAGCTCCGCCTTGGCGGCCGTCGAGACGGTAGTGATCACCCGCGCGCCCAGCCGCGTAGCGATCTGTGTCAGCAAAAGGCCCACGCCGCCTGCCCCAGCATGAACCAGCGCGGTGTTCCCGGCCTTGAGCGGAAAAGTCGAGTAAGCCAGATAGTGCGCCGTCATTCCTTGCAGCATGGCGGCGGCGGCCTGCTCCGGACTCAGCCCGGCCGGCACTTTCACCAGTTGCGCCGCCGGAACCAGAGCGTACTCGGCGTAGCTTCCCAGCACACTCACCGATGCCACCGCGTCGCCAGCGGCAAACCCCGTTACTCCCGGCCCAAGTTCTTCTACCGTGCCCGCGGCTTCGCTGCCCAGGGTCAGGGGCAACGCCGCCTTGTAGACGCCCTTGCGGAAATAGATCTCGATGAAGTTGACCCCAGTGGCCTCCACGCGGATCAACACCTGCCCAGGTCCCGGCGCGGGAATGGGCAACTCGGCCAGCTTCAGAACCTCCGGCCCGCCTGTCTCTTGAATCTGGATGGCTTTCATGACAGGGCCAGAATGCACCTTCAGACCTGCCTACCGCAAGAGCGGTCAACTGAGGTCCAGGCGCATAATCCCAAAGCTCTCATCCGCCGGAAGGCAAAAAAAACCGCCCAGGCAATGCCCAAGCGGTGTTTTCAGTCCCCTATTCCCTGATCCCTGTTCCCGGTCTTTGGCTAGAAGCCGTCTTCTCGCCCCTCCGACATCAGGGTCGGCTCACCATGCGAACGCAAGCGCACAATGCGCTCGATGGCATAGGGCGTGGGGTGCTCGCTGGAGTAGTAGTGGCGCACGTGAAGCTCGCCCAGCAAGCCGATGGCCAGCATCTGGATTCCAGCAATAATCAGCACCGCTCCGATCACGAACATTGGGGCGTGCTGGTCCATCACCGCCTGCTGCGGATGCAGGATCTTGCCCACCGCCAGACCCAGCGAGATCGTGCTGCCCACCGTCATGCCCAGCACCCCGAGCGCCCCGAAAAAGTGCATCGGCTGGCTCATGTATTTGAACAGGAAGCGGATGGTGAGCAGATCGAAAAACACACCGAAGGTCCGCCCGATGCCGTAGTGGCTCTTGCCCCGCACCCGGCTCAGATTCTTGATGGGAATCTCGCAAATGGACGCGCCATGCCAACTGGCCAGCGCGGGAATGAAGCGATGCATCTCGCCATACAGAGGAATGCTCTGGATCACCTCGCGGCGATAGGCTTTGAAGGTGGTGCCGAAATCGTGAATTTCCACGCCGGAGAGCTTGGCCATGAGCCAATTGGCACACCGCGAGGGAATGCGCCGCATGATGAGATTGTCGATGCGCTCCCTGCGCCAGCCGGAAACCACATCGTATCCCTCTTCGAGCTTCTCGATGAAGTCCGGAATCTCGTTGGGGTCGTGCTGCAAGTCCCCGTCCATGGCCAGGATGAACTGGCCCGAGGCATTATCGAATCCTGCAGCCAATGCCGAGGTCTGGCCAAAATTCCGGCGCAGCTTCACCACCAGTACCCGGCTGTCCACGGCGGCAATCTCTTCCAGCAACTTGTAGGTGCGGTCGCTGGAGCCATCGTCCACCAGCACTAGCTCAAAACTATCGCCCACCTGCTCCATGACCTGCTTCAGGCGGGCATATAAAACCGTTACATTCTCCTCTTCGTTATGAAACGGCACAACGATCGAAAACTTCACCATGGTGTCAGTATAGACGCGATGTCAATGAAAATGGGTCACTGCTTGTGCTGGCTGAACAGCCATTTGACGCCACATGGAAGTGCTCACTTACTATAACTATTCTGGGGCGCTACCGCTCCAACTCATCGAGCATGGCCTGCATCTCACTGATAGCATGATGGTTGCCGCTCCTTTGCGCGCTTCCGATTCCGGCTTTGAGCCGCTCGATTGCCTCCGCTGTTCGCCCCGCCGAAGCAAGCGCCTGCGCAGACATGAAATAGCCGGCGGTGTACTCGGGATCGTTTTTGAGCAGCGTGTCGAACTCATTGAGCGCCGCTTCTGTCTGGCCCCCACCAGCCAGTTCCATCGCCAGTCCATAACGAGCAAAACTGTTCTTTGGGTCCATCGCCAGAATCTCTGTCAACCCTGCAATCTTGTCCATATTCCTCGCGTCCCACCCTGGGGATTTGCGTAATTGAGCGCGATTGCCGAAACTGAGACAGTAGACTTCGCAAGGCCGGCCGCCGCAGTTCCATTTTAGCTTTCGGGAATCGGGTGCAGGCGGCACGCCAAGAAACGGAGCAATGCAGCATGACTTCCCCCGAATCAAACACGATCGCCCGCACCGTCGCCAGCACCCAGTCGGAGATGACCGAGATCGTCCTGCCCAACGACACCAACACGCTGGGAAACCTGCTGGGCGGGCGGCTGATGCACTTCATTGACTTGACCGGCGCCATGGCCGCCTACCGCCATTCGCGCAGCTACATCGTCACCGCCGCCATGGACCATATCGACTTCGTCCGGCCCGTCCACCTGGGAGACCTGGTCACCCTCAGATCCAGCGTGAACCGCGCGTTTACTTCGTCCATGGAGGTGGGCGTGAAGGTGTGGGCGGAAAACACCCAGACCGGCATCACCCGCCATGTAGCCAGCGCCTACCTGGTTTTCGTGGCCATCGATCAAAACAGCCGGCCGGTGCGCGTGCCCGAGTTGGTGCCGGAAACACCCGACGAGCAGCGCCGCTATGCCGATGCATTGCTGCGCCGCGAACATCGCGAATCCGAGCACTCCCGCCGCAAAGCGGAGCGGCACGCCACCGCATCCCTGGATGCGGACGCAGGGGTGACGGCGTAGCAAAACGGCAGTCATTTTTTTCAACGAACTGGTTCAAAAAAAAGGAGCAACCAAACACTATGGCGCATTCCCAAGCCATGCCTTCGCCTGTCGCATTGCCGGGCGTTTCGAAAATCGTCGCGATCGGTTCCGGCAAGGGCGGAGTTGGCAAGACCACGGTCGCCGTCAACCTGGCCATCGCGCTCGCCCGCATGGGCCTGCGCGTGGGCCTGATCGACGCCGACATCTACGGGCCCAATGTGCCCCTGATGATGGGTTCCACCCAGCAGCCGCAAGTGGGCACGGAAAACCGCATCGTGCCCAACCTGACGCACGGCATCAAGACCATCTCCATTGGCTACATCTCGCCCAGCGACAAGCCGCTGGTGATGCGCGGCCCCATGCTCCACCAGATCATCCGCCAGTTCCTGCAGCAGGTGGAATGGGGCGAACTCGACTTCCTGATCGTCGATCTGCCGCCGGGCACGGGCGATGTGGTCATATCGCTGGTCCAGACGGTGCCGCTCACCGGCGCGGTGGTGGTTTCCACGCCCAGCGACGTGGCCTTGCAGGACGCGCGCAAGGCGCTCGAGATGTTTGCCCAGGTAAACGTCGAGGTGCTGGGCATCGTCGAAAACATGAGCCACTTCACCTGCCCGCACTGCCAAAAGGAGATCGACATCTTCTCCCGCGGGGGAGCCGAGCGCACCGCCGCACAGTTCAACATTCCCTTCCTGGGATCGATTGAACTGGTGCCCGCGATCCGCGAAGGCGGCGACCGCGGCCTTCCCGTGGCGCTGGCCGGCCCCAAGAGCCCGCAAGCGGCGGAGTTCTACGCGGTCGCACGCAAGTTGATCGATCAGGCCGAAGCCGCGGCGACCGCAGCCGTAGACGTCTTCGAAATCAGCTAGCCACCTGCGGTGGGGCCAATCGCCTTCGGCTTGGCCGCGCCAAACCACCTGCGGTGGGGCCAATCGCCTTCGGCATGGCCGCGCCACAGAAGAGGCGCGGCGGGTGCTGGAGTGGCGATCGAAAGGGAGGCAAAGCAAAACGCGGGGCAAGCGCCCCGCGTTTTGCGTTTCATCCTGTGGATTACCGCCAGTGGCCTTCCTGCATCTCCCAGTGGTCGCCCTTGTGAACCCACCTGTGGGCAACCCAACGAGCGCCTTCATGAGGTGGACGCTCCCAGCGGCCCGGCGTCCAGACATAACGGCCACCCTCCCAGCGGTGATAGCCGTCAATCCACACAAAGCCCCGCTCTGGAGGACGGCCGCGCTCTTCGTGCATGGGGGGCGGCGGACCGATGCGAACTACAACCTGCGCGAAAGAAGCCGCAGGAGCCAGGGTGAGAGCCAACAACAGTGCCATTGCAATCTTCTTCACGGCGATTCAATTCCTCCTTGGCTTGACTGTTTCCCAGAACATTCAATCCGTTCCAGATTGTTGTTTGTACCAACGCTGTTCCAAAGCAATAGTTGCGAACCCGTCGTGTTTTACACTCACGAATCTTGTACCACCCCTGGATTCCCATGGTGTGTGCCGAATTGCTCAGTCCTTTCTCGGGCTCGCGCGGCGGATTTCAATCGCGCTTTGAGCCAGGCGCCCCATCCTCCCGAGCGCAGCGCAGCGGAGTCGAAGGACCTGCGTTTCGTTCTCCCGCGGGATGGGTGGGAAAGCACGAACTCTCACTTGCCTGTCCTTCCGCTCAATGCGCCGTAATCTCTTCGGTCAGCGCCTCGGCAGCCGTCACGCAGGCAGCGCGGTCCACATCCATGTGCGTCACCAGCCGGATCGCATCCTTCCCAAACGCGCTGGCCAGAATGCCGCGCTCTTTCAGCCGCGCAATCACATCCACGGCGCTCAGCCCACCGGTCAGGCGGAAGACCACGATGTTGGTCTCCACCGAATCCACGTCAATCGACACGTTCTCGATATTCGCCAGCGCCTCGGCCAACAGCCGCGCGTTCGCGTGGTCCTCATGGAGCCGCGCCGGCATCTTTTCGAGAGCAATCAGCCCGGCAGCCGCCAGCACGCCCACCTGCCGCATCCCGCCACCCAGCGCCTTGCGGAAGAGCCGGGCCCGCGCCATCAGTTCCGCCGAACCGGTCAGCATCGAACCTACCGGCGCGCCCAGTCCCTTGGACAGGCAAAACATCACCGTATCGAAGCCGCGCGTCAGCGTCTTCACATCCACGCCCAGCGCCGTGGCGGCGTTGAAGATGCGAGCCCCGTCCAGATGCACGGGGAGTTTGCGCTCCTTTGCGCCGGCCCAGATCTCTTCGAGCACCGCGAGCGGCGTGACCGTGCCCCCGGCCAGGTTGGCGGTGTTCTCAATCTCGATCAGCCCGGTGGAGGCGCGAAACGCTCCCCGCGCATAGATCGCCGGCTCGATATGCTTCCAGGTCAGGATGCCGCGCTCGGCGGCGACGGCGCGCACCAGGCAGCCGGAAAAGACCGCCGTAGTAGCCATCTCCCAATCCAGAATGTGCGCCCGCGACTCGGCGATGACCTCCTGGCCCGGTTGCGTGTGCAGGCGGATGCCGATCTGGTTGCCCATGGTGCCGGTGGGCACAAACAGCGCCGCTTCGCGGCCGAAGATCTCCGCCGCGCGCCGTTCCAGCAGGTTTACCGTGGGGTCTTCGCCGTAAACGTCGTCGCCCACCTCCGCCGCGGCCATGGCCGCGCGCATCTCCGCTGTGGGCCGAGTTACTGTGTCTGAACGTAGATCGATCAATGCTGGCAATGCTTTCTCCCTTAGTGAACAGCGGTCCGCCGCTTAATGCACGCCGAACACGCTGCACGGCACATTCTGCGCAATGGTGTAGACAGTGCTCCAAAGGCGCGACAGGCGGTCGTGGCGGCGATGCAGCCCGATCACCAGCAGATCGATCTTGCGCTCGCAAACGAAACCGACGATGCTATCGGCCTCTTCGCCGTCCAGCAGGTGGGTCACCATCTCGACGCCTTCCCGTTCTGCGGCTGCGCGCGCTTTTTCCTGCAATTGCTCATAGAACTTGTTGCGGTCTTCTTCGAGAACGCTCAGCATGGAAGGGTCCGCGCCGGTGGCGAACGCCGTGTATGCCGGCAGCTTCTCCATGACGGTGATCGTCTGCAACACCACGCCCAGAGTCTTGGCGAGATGGATCGCAGCGGCCAGAGCCCGGCTGGCCTCGGGAGATTCGTCATAGGCCACGGCAATGTTCTTGAACATTCCTCTTTCCTTTCGCTCAACCGCCCGTCTGGTATTCCCTGATCCCTAGCCCGCACGACTCGCAAAGGCTGAGTCCGCGAAAGGCTCTTGTGCCGCAAGCAGGTTGACGAGACGGTGTTTGGGCATAGAGACGGGCTTTCGCTCGATCGATTCTACCGCGACAGGGTGTCTGTTGTTTCCAGAGATCTTCGCTAATCCGATCGGGATGCAATTCGATCCGAGGCAGGACCGTTCCAACAGCAGAGCGGTGCTGCCGAAAGCCGCCGGCGGACACTGGCTCCCGGCCTGCAACGCCCGCCGACAGGCCCCCAGCAACCAAATCACGCAGCCAGCAACTCTTTCGGGGATCTCATATGGCACAAAACCTGGTCTGCCGTGTTTTCACGAATCATACAGGCGAAGCGTCGCGACGCTCCGGATTTGGCCATTTCATTCAAACCAGCCGGAAATCCGCGAGGTCCGTGGGGTAAACCCCAAAGATCTTCACAAAGGATTCACAATGGCCCGGTAACCTCTCGATACGCGTAGCACGCGGTTTTTGAGGAGCATCCTGCAATGGCAACACCAGACGGCCCAACCACTCAGTTCTGCGTCAGGGAGATGACCTACGACGACATCTCTGGGGTAATCGATCTTCAACTGCGTGCTTTTCCGGGCCTGTCGCCCTGGAAGCCCGAACAGTTGGAGCATCATCTCGAAGTCTTCCCGGAAGGCCAATTGGTCGTTGCCGACAAAGTCGGCCGCATTCTTGGCTCGGCCAGTTCTCTGATCATCGACTGGGACGATTACGCCGAATCCGCAAACTGGGCCTCAATCACCGGCCAGGGATCGTTCGACACCCACAATCCATTGGGCAAGACCCTGTATGGCGCAGACATGGGCGTGGCCCCCGAGGCGCGCCAGCAGGGCATCGGCACGCTCCTTTATGAGTCGCGCAAGGATCTGATCCGGGAGCGCGGCCTCAAGCGTCTCCTCACCGGCGGACGCATCGCCGGCTATTCCGCCTTCGCCGATAAACTGACCGCCAAGGAATACGTCGCCGAAGTCGTGGCGGGCAAGCTCCGGGACCCGGCACTCACCTTCCAGCTTGAAAACGGCCTGGTGGTTCTGGACGTCGTCCCCGGCTACATGCAGGATACCGACTCCCACGGGTTCGCCACGGTGCTTGAATGGCTGAACCCTGAATACACCTCGTCGGTCAGCCTGCAGGCGAGCCTGCAGCACGCCGCCCTGGAGCAGGCCGCGGCCGAGGCCTTGCGCGGCACTCCCCGCCCGCGGCGCGTGCGCATCGCCGCGGTTCAGTACCTGCTGCGGCCGATCGCCTGTTTCGAGGACTTTGCCAGCCAGGTCGAGTTCTTTGTACGTAGCGCCAAGGACTACAGAGCCCACTTCATCCTCTTCCCAGAGTTCTTCACCATGCAGCTCCTCAGCTACATCAACGAGCCGGCGCCGGCTCTGGCTGTGCGCCGCCTGGCCCGGCTGGC
>Ga0181529_10004300_pt1 | contig 15518 bp, 9 predicted proteins | sample PEATcosm2014_Bin_36_FD_119763 | JGI IMG/M metagenome (GOLD analysis project Ga0181529, IMG submission 119763) | Peatland microbial communities from MTU Mesocosm Facility, Houghton, MI, USA - PEATcosm2014_Bin10_30_metaG | ecosystem: Environmental > Terrestrial > Soil > Wetlands > Peat | place...
CTGGCCCGTGGTGATTGGGACGATGCCGGCGGCCTGGAGCTTGGCGCAGGCGGCGAGGAAATCGGCCGAGCTCTTCGGGGCCTTCTCGGGATCGAGACCGGCCTTCTTGAAGTAGGCCTTGTTGTAGTAGATGCCGAAGCCCTGCATCGTCAGCGGGAGTACCTTGACGGGCTGGCCGAGCTTCTGGTTCAGGGAGCACATCTCGATGCTCGCCTGGGTGAACTGGCCCTTCACGTCCTTGATGTACTGGTCGAGGTCGACGATGACGTCGGCAAAGCCGTTTACGCGGGCGCCGGGATGGAACATAGCGACGTCCGGGCCGTCGTTCGCAGTGGCGGCGCTCTGGATGATCTGGTAATACTGCGTGTCATCGGTCGGCTGGGCGACGTGGTTGATCGTGACGCCGGGATTGGCCTTCTCGAAGGCGGCGTCGTTCGCCTTCATGGGAGCCTGCGCGCCGGTGGCGTTGACTTCGCTGTACTTGAAGTCCCAGACGGTGAGGGTCACCTTCTGCTGGGCCGAGAGGGCCCCCGCGACGCAGAGCAGCGCGAGAGCGGGAGCGAGTATCCTTCGCCTCTTCATGGATTCCTCCTTGACGGAATGGGTTTCCGCCACTATGGGGCGAGTCTCTGGAACCGTAAATGGACGGGATTGCGCCGCATCATGGACAAAATTCCACTCGGCCCCGAGCGGGCTCCGTGCTATTATCCGCGATGTGCAGCGGTACCGGACCGTCCGGGAGTCCATCTTCCTCTCCGTCTCGCTACTCCTGGCGGGCGTCCTCGTCGCGTTCTCGCTCGTGGTCTACGACTACGCGTCCTTCGTGGCCAGGGACCGGTTCGCCGAGGCGATGATCTCCCTCTCCGAGTCGGCGCTGGCCAACCTGGACGCTCAGATCGCCGAGATGGACCGCGTAAGCCTCACCCTCGCCTACTCGCAGGTCTTCCAGGGCCTCTACGCGAGGCACCTGGCGCTGCCGAGATCGCCGGCCACGGTCGAGGAGCGGATAGCCAAGCTCGAGAACACCGAAGAGCTCATCGAGATCTGCGATACCATCCTGGGTCCCAGTCAAGCGGCCCCGCAGGTCGACGTCTTCGACCTGCGGGGCGAGATGATCGGGGCGGGCTACTATAGCCGGCTCATCGAGCGTGATGCCAAGCTCGAGCCCTGGTTTTCCGATGTCGTGCTGGGGAACGGCGAGCGCATCCTCCTTCCGCCGCATGTCGATCAGCTCCTCGAGGACACTTCGGTCATCGTAAAAGGCAAGCGTTACGTCTCGCTCCTCCGCGCCTTCCAGGACGCCGTCCACTCCACTCGGGGCATCGTAGAGGTCGAGCAGTATTGCGACTCGCTTTTCGGGGAATTGGATATGCTGCGCGGAGCCTCCGTTTCGATCTACGTGCTCGACGGCGAGGGCCGCCAGCTCTATCCGTACGAGGGGTCCATGGCCGACGGCGCCGCCCTTCTCGAGCTCTCGCGCCGCGCCGCGGCCCGCCCCCTCGTGACCGAGTCCTTCCTCGGCGCGCGGGAGCCGCAGATCGTCGCGTCCGCCGCGTCGCGCAAGACGGGCTGGACCCTGCTCATAGCCGAGCCCTCCAAGGGCCTGTCGATGAGCATATTCCAGTACGCCATCCGCATCGCCTTCCTCACCTTGGCGGCGATCCTATGCTCGCTCATCGCCTCCTACTTCATTTCGAGGCGCCTCACCGTGCCTATCAAGGCCCTGCACGCGGAGATCGAGTCCCTCGACCCGCGCAACCTGGACGAGGCCGCCGTGGGCAGGAGGCGGCCCGAGCTCGGCGAGATCGACTCGCTCACCCTGGCCTTCCACCAGATGCGGCTGAAGCTCAACGAGTCGATCCAGGAGGCCGTCTCGCTCCGGGCGCAGGAGAAGGAGGCCCAGCTCGTCGCGCTGCAGTCCCAGCTCAACCCGCACTTCCTCCACAACATGCTGCAGACGATCGCCATCATGGCAGAGGAAGGCGAATCCGCCGCGATCCAGGGCTTGATCGTCAACCTGGCTCGCGTGCTCCGATACGTGGCCTCGACCGAGGCGACGACGGCCACCCTGGGAACGGAGATGGAGTACGCGGAGAGCTACCTCGCCGCCATGCGCGCGCGATTCGGCGACAGCCTCGAGTACGGGATCGGCTTCCCGAGCGAGATGCGGGACATCGTGGTGCCCAAGCTGATTCTCCAGCCCTTGATCGAGAATTGCTTCAAGTACGGGACCGCGACCAGGCCTCCATGGCGCATCGAGATCATCGCCTCCCGCGAGGAAGGCAAGTGGGAGGTCGATGTGCTCGACAACGGGCCGGGTTTTCCCCAGGCGGCGCTCGCCGAGCTCCGCGCCAAAGTCGCCTCGCGCAGGGAGGCCGGGAAGGGGATCCTGCCCTCCTCGATCTCGGGCATGGGGATGCTGAATTCCTTCGAGCGGCTCAGGCTCGCCTTCGGCGAGGACTCGATCTTCGAGATCGACAACGGTCCGCTCGGGGGCGCGAGAGTGGCCATAGGAGCGGCGATCCATGGATGACAATCTATTCACCTATGTCGTCGCCGAGGACGAGGAGAGGATGCGGGAGTACGTCGCGCGCAAGGTGAGCGAGCTCGACCCGCGCTTCCGCTGCGCCGGAACCGCCGACGACGGCGAGGAGGCGGCCGAGCTCGTCGAGCGGCTCCTCCCCGACCTCCTCCTCACCGACATCAAGATGCCCGTGATAGGAGGCCTGGAGCTGATCGAGCGCGTCCGCCGCTCGAACCCCGACCTGCGGATCGTCATAATTTCGGGCTACAGCGAGTTCGAGTACGCGCGCCATGCCATCGAGCTGGGCGTGGACGAGTACATCCTCAAGCCCATCGACATCGAGAGCCTGCGGCAGACGCTCAGGCGGATCCGAATTCGCCTCGAGGCATCCTCCGGCAAGGTCGTCGCCGAATTCGGCCTGGACCGGACCGGAGCCGGGGAAGCCGATCTCGCGAGGGCCGTGAGCCTCTACCTCCAGGAGAACTACAGCCAGCCCTATTCGCTCGAGGCTCTGGCCGCCTCCTTCGGCTGCAAGCCGGCCTACCTGCTGCGACTCTACCGCCGCCATACGGGCGGGACGCCGACCCAGGAACTCATCCGGCTGAGGATCGAGAAGGCCAAGCGGCTGCTCGCCGGGCACCCCGGCCTGGAGATCAAGCAGGTGGCGGCGGCAGTCGGCTACGAGGATCCGCTGTACTTCTCGCGGCTTTTCAGGAAGGAGACGGGGATGAGCCCCTCGGCCTTCAGGGAGTCGGCGCTCCGGCCTTAGCCTGGGGCCAGGCCGGGTCCTTGCATGCCGCCGCGATATTGGCGCGGCGCGCGTCCACCGCGGCCAGGAAGCGATCGGGCGACATCACGCCCGCCAGCATCTGCTCGAAGTCGGCCTCGATCTCCATCCATTGGGCCATGACGTACTTGACTCCGCCCTGGAAGGGCTCGCCGCCGAGCCTCGCGGACCCAAGGAAGGCCGCCTCGTTCTTGAGAAGGGGCACGCTTTTCGTGGGGAAGGAAAGGCTCGTGCCCTCGGGCTGCTCCGAGGCGTAGCGGTAGAGGTTGTCGTCGCGAGCCAGGAAGCGAAAGAACTGCCTCACCGCCTCCGGGTCGCGAGACTTCGCGTTGCCGAACCAGACGGGCGCCGAGCGCTCGATGCTCACCGTCCGATTGTCGAGCCATGGGATTGGGAACATTCCCCAGGACTCCGCCCCCGAGGCCGGGTCCGCCTTGAGCACGCTCCTCGCGAAGCCAATCTTGTTGAGGGTCATCGCTGCCGCGCCGGAGACGAGCGCGCTCTTCGAGCCCTCGATGGGATTCGCCATGAAATTGTCGCCGAAGTAGCCCGACTTCATGGCCGCGAGGATCTGCGCGAGGGCCCTACGGAAGGGCTCGTAGCCGGCGAAGGTCTGCCGGTTCGCGTTCAGGCGATCGTAGAGCCCGCGATCCCGCTCCTCGAAGGTCGAGCCCATCTCGCAGAAGGTCAGCGCCGAGTGCCAACGGCTGGCCCCGGGCTCGTAGATGGGCACGATGCCCGCCCGCTTGATCTTCTCGCAGAGGGCCATGAATTCTTCGGTGCTGCGCGGCGGGACGAGGCCGAGCTTCCTAAAGACCTTGTCATTGTAGGTATAGACCCAGCCGGTTTCGTCGTCCCAAAGCACAAGGCCGTACACGTGGTCCTCGTTCGAGACCGTCGGAAGCCAGTCCGGCTTGAGCCGTTTTGTCCATTCCTCTCCCGTCAGGTCGAGGCAGTACGTACGGGGATCGATCTCGCTGCCGAGGTACCACCTCGTCGATTGCATCATGAAGATGTCCGAGGCCTCGCCCGAGTCCAGCATGGTCTTGAGGGCGCGGAAATACACATGGGGCGCGTAGATGGTAAAGGAGACCTTGATCCCTGTCTCCTTCTCGAATTGCTTCGTCTCGTTGCCCACTACGTCATAAATCCAGCCATCCGAGGCCATGACCTGGATCTTCCGGCTCTGGCGCGGCGCGACCGAGCCTTGACCTCTAAATGCGCCACAGGCCGCAGACAGCGACGCGCACACTGCCGCCATGACGAGGACGCGAAGGGACGCTCGAAAAGGACTCATCAAGCCAGAAGTATACCATGACTGCCCAAGGCGCTGCATATAAGGATGGGCCGACGCGCATGGGGGATGGCGATGGCCGAAAGCCGCCTGCACGATGCGCGACACAGACGGCAGGCGGTTTCCAGACTCTAGCGCATGTCCCGCAGGGCCGCGAGCACTTTAGCCGGAGTCATCGGCAGCGACCTCAGCCGCACGCCGACCGCGTCGAAGATGGCGTTGGAGACGGCGGGGGCGATGGGATTGAGTCCCACCTCGCCCATGCCCTTGGCGCCGAAGGGGCCGCCGGGCTGGGGGACCTCGATCACGACGGTCTCGATGGGGGGAACGTCGGCGATTCGGGGGACACCGAGCTTGCGCAGGTCATCGGTGACGATGGCCTTTTCGCCGGCGACGAAGTCTTCGGTGAGTGCGTAGCCCAGGCCCATGGCCACGGCGCCCTCGATCTGACCACGGAGGGACAGAGGATTGATGGCCCGACCCACGTCCTGGGCCGCGACTGCCTCGAGGACGCGCACGGCCCCGCTGGCCTCGTCCACCTCGACGGCGACGGCCGCGCTGGCGAAGCAGTACGCGTAGTGGATGCCCAGCTCGGGCGAGTCCTCGCCGGGGAGGCGGCGGGAGTCCGTCCTGTGGGCCCGCGTGGCGGGAGGCAGGAAATCGACGGAGGCAAGGCAGGATACGCCCGCAGCCAGGGCCCGCTCGCGCAGCTCCCGGAGGGCGGCGGCCGCTCGTTCCAGGGCGGACTGGGCCCGCGGGTCGCGGAGCCAGGCGACTTCGGATCGCAGCGAGGGCGCGGCCAGTATGCCTTCGAACCCTTCGACCTGGCCGAAGAAGGGCTCCAACCTCGAGCGGAGCTCCTGGGCCGCCGTCCGCACCGCGTTGCCCGTGACGTAGGTCTGGCGAGAGGCGGTGGTCATGCCCCCGTCTGGGCAGGTCGCGGTGTCGCAGGCGCTGACCTCGAAAAGACAAGGCGGCAGGCCCAGTGCCTCGGCGGCCGCCTGGGCCGCCACGGTGTCGGAGCCCTGGCCGATGTCCGCGGCGCCGGTGCGCACGGAGAAGCGGCCGCTAGGGAGGAGCTCGACTATGCCGCCGGCCTTGTCGGAAAGTCCGGTGCCGATGCCGACGTTCTTGTACGAAGAGGCTAGACCGAAGCCTCTTCGCCTGCCCGGCTCCAGTGCCGCGGAGCCGTACTTGGCGCGCAGCCTCGCGAGACCCTCCGCCGCCGCCTCGAGGGTGCCGAGATAGCCCACGCCGCCGCCGAGGGCCTGGCCGGTGCAGGTCTCGCTCCCCTCTCGGAAGGCGTTGCGACGGCGGATTTCCGCGGGATCCAGGCCGAGGGCGCGGGCGAGCTCGTCCATCTGCACCTCGCAGGCGAAGCAGACCTGGGTGCTGCCGAAGCCTCGGAAGGCCCCGCTCGGGTTGCGATGAGTGTAGACCCCGTAGGAGTCGGCCCGGACCGAGGGTACCTCGTAGGGCCCGCCGGCGGTGACAGCCGACCGGAACACTACCGGCCCGGTCTGGGAGAGGTAGGCCCCCGCGTCGGCCACTGCCCGCGAGGTCACGGCCAGGAGACGGCCGTCCGCGTCGGCGGCGTGCGTCATGCGTATCCGCATGGGGTGGCGCTTGGTGCTCATGCGGATGGATTCCTCTCGGGTGAGCGCGATTCGGACGGGCCTGCCCGTGAGGAGCGCCCCGAGTGCGGCCTGTATCTGGACCGTCGGCTCCTCCTTGCCGCCGAAGCCTCCTCCGCATGCGGTGAGGACGACGCGGACCTTCTCGGGAGGGAGGGCCAGGCTGGCGGCGATCATCGCCCGATAGTCCTCGGAGCCCTGGTTGCCCGTATAGACCGTCACGCTCCCGCCCGGGCCGGGTACCGCCATGCAGGCCTCGGGCTCGAGGTAGGCGTGCTCTACCGCCTGGGTCTCGAACTCGCCCTCGACCACGACCTCGGCGGCCTCGAAGGCAGCGTCAGGATCGCCCTTTCGCACATGGTACTCGGCCGCGACGTTGCTCCCGTCCTCCGGATGGACGAGTTCGGCTCCAGGGGCGAGATTGGCCTCGGGATCGAGTCTCGCTCTCAGGTCCACGTACTCCACCCTTATCTGATCTCGGGCCGCCCGCGCCTCATCCGAGGTTTCGGCGAGGACGACGGCCAGCACCTCGCCGAGGTAAAGGGCCAGCTCTCCGGCGATCACGGGCTGCTGAGGCACGAAGAGGCCGAAGGCGTTGCGACCCGGAACGTCGCCTGCGAGGAGGATGCGGGCCACTCCTGGGGCGGCCTCGGCGGCGCCCGTATCGACGGAGGCTATGCGGGCGTGGCCGCGGGCGCTGAAGAGCATCGCTCCGTAAAGCGGTTTCGCGGGCTGCTCGCCGCAGGGGCCCAAGGTCCCCTCGGGAAAAATTCCGCGGGATGCGAGGTCGGCGAGGTCCTCGGTGTAGAGGGGCTCGCCCCGTGCCCGCGCTGGGGCGTCCCGGCGTGGGAGGGGATGTCCGACCGCCCCTTTCCAGCCGATCGCGGATGCGTCGACGCAGAGCTCGCCCCCGAGTTCCCGCGCGGCTCGCCGGACCGCGCGGCGAATGGCCGCATAGCCCGTGCAACGGCAGAGGTTGTCCTTGAACGCGGCCTCGATCTCGGCATCGCTCGGATCCGGATTCGAGTCGAGGAGGGCCTTCGCGGCCATCACCATCCCGGGAGTGCAGAAACCGCACTGCACGGCGCCCTCGAGGACGAAGGCCCTCTGGATTGGGTGCAGGCCCTCGGGACCGGCAAGAGCTTCGACGGTGAGCACGCGGGAGCCGCCGAAATTCGCCGCCTTGAGGACGCAGGATCGCCGCAGCCGCCCGTCGACGATTACGGCGCAGGCGCCGCACTGGCCCTTGCCGCAGCCGTTCTTGGCTCCCATGAGCCCGAGCTCCTCCCGCAGGAAGCGAAGGAGGCTGAGGGAGGGATCGACCTCGCGCTCCACGGCGCGGCCGTTCACCTCGAGGGCGAGCAGGATCTTCTCCACGCGATTTCCATCCGGCGGCTCGGTACGCCGCGCGCTCGAACTATAGGTCGGGCGCGGCAGCCTAGTAAAGCGGCCCCGGCCGATTCCACATCCGCGTAGGTAATTTCAAAGGTCTCTGTATCTTCCCTAGCTTGACTCGCCATGATATATCAGAGCCATCGCCGTTCGAGGCGACAGGAGCTCAGGTGGAAGCTAGGAGCGCGAGGGCCGTCGCGGGAGAGCCGCGGGGCGGGAGGATAGACGGGGCCAAGCTGGCTCTGAGCTTCCTCATGCCCCTCGCCGGCGTGGCCGTGGCCCTGGCCTTCGGGGCCGTCGCGCTCCTCGCCCTCCGAGTGAACCCCCTCGTGGCCTATGGCGCAATGCTGCATGGGGCCTTGGGGTCCACGTTCGGCCTCACTCAGACCCTCGTCAAGGCGACTCCTCTCCTCCTCGTGGGCTCGGGCATCTGCATCGCCTTCCGGGCCAACGTGATCAACATCGGCGGCGAAGGGCAGATAATCGTCGGAGCCCTGGCCGGCGCGGCCATACCGCTAGGCTTGCCGGGCTTCCCCGCCTGGGCGCTCGTTCCCCTCGCCTGCCTCGGGGGCTTCCTGGCCGGCACGGCCTGGGGCTTCATCCCCGGAATTCTCAAGGCGAAGCTCAGGGTCAACGAGATCCTTTCGACGATAATGATGAACGCCGTCGCGCAGCAGCTCATGATGCTCCTCCTCCAAGGGCCGCTCATGGACCCCGAGGGCGTGAAGAAGGGCACCTTCCTCGCCCAGTCCGCGCAGCTGCCCAAGGCAGCATGGCTCCCTCGGCTCGTGCCCCGCACACTCCTCCACGCCGGCGCCATTGTCGCCCTCGCGCTCGCGGTGTGCGCGTGGGTCCTCCTATGGAAGACGGGCCTCGGCTTCCGCATCCGCGCCGTCGGCCTCAACCCGCGGGCCTCGCGCTACTCGGGCATTCGGGTGCCCCTCTACGAGGCGCTCGCGCTCTCCCTCGCCGGAGGCTTCGCCGGTCTCGCCGGGGCGATCGAAGTCATCGGCGTGCAGCACCGCCTCATGGACGGGCTCACGAGCGGCTATGGATTCACCGGCATCGTCGCCGCCCTCCTCGGTGGCCTCCACCCCCTCGGCCTCATCCCCTCCTCGATCCTCTTCGGCGGCCTCCTCGTCGGAGCGGACATGATGCAGAGGGCGGTGCAGGTGCCTTCGTCCCTCATCACGGCGATCCTCGGCCTCGTGGTGCTCTTCGTCTCGGGCTCGGCCCTGTGGACCCGCCGCTGGTCGGCGAGGCGCGCGGCCGCCGCCGCGGGAAGGGCCCTTGCGGTCGACGAGGCCTGCCTCGACCCGGCGCCCGAGGCCAGCTCGGAAGGGGCCGCGTCATGAAGGGCAGCTTGGGCCTCGCTGCCCTGTCGGGCATCCTCAATACGATGCTCTCCCTCGCGGCGCCATTCCTCTACGCCTCGATCGGCGAGGTTATCTGCCAGACCTCGGGCGTGGTCAACCTCGGCGTCGACGGCATCATGCTCATATCGGCCTTCGCGGCATTCTACGCGACGCTCACCACCGGCAGCTTGGCCCTGGGACTGCTTGCCGCGGCCCTGGCGGGCCTCGCCATGGGCCTCCTCATGTCGGCCGTCTCGGTGAGCCTCAAGGCCGAGCAGGGCGTCTCGGGCATCGGGCTGTACATGTTCGGCCTGGGCCTCTCCAGTCTCCTCTTCAAGGAGCTCGTCGGCACCGTGAAGACCGTCAATACGCTGCCGCCCCTCGCCCTGCCCCTGCTCTCGAGCATCCCTTTCCTGGGGCCGGTCTTCTTCCGGGAGAACGCCCTCGTCTACGGGGCCTTCCTCCTCGTGCCGATATCGTGGTTCCTCTTGGAGAAGACCGTGGCGGGCGTCAAGCTCAAGTCCGTCGGGCAGAACCCGGCGGCCGCCGACTCCGTGGGCATCGGCGTGAACCGCGTGCGCTACTTCGGGGTGTGCCTCGGCGCGGTCCTGGCCGGCGTCGCCGGCGCGTCCCTTTCCATAGGGCAGCTCGGCCTCTTCCAGGACAACCTCACCTCCGGCCAGGGCTTCATCGCCGTGGCCCTGGTGTACTTCGGCGGCTGGCGGCCCATCGGAGTCCTCGCGGGGGCGCTCCTGTTCAGCGTCGCCAACAGCTTCCAGCTCTGGATGCAGGTGCTGGGCGTCAAGGTGCCGCCCAGCCTGGCGGTCATGCTGCCCTACCTGCTCACCATCCTCGCCCTTACGCTCACGGCCAACAGGGCCAGGCAGCCCGCCGCCCTCAACAAGAGCTTCGAGCGGGGCGAGGGATAGCGATATCGCGCAACGCGCCCGGCCGAGAGCCGGGCGATCGAAATCAGGAGGAGACGAGTATGAGGATGAAAATGACCATCGCGGCCGCGTTTCTCGCGGCCGCCCTGGCGGTCGGGGCCGTAGCCGCTCCCGTCCGCATCGCCGTGATCATGCCGAGCGCCACCACGGACGCGGCCTTCAGCCAGTCCATGTGGAGCGCGCTCCTGTCGGTGCAGAAGGAGCTTGGCGGGGAATCCGCCATCGTCCTGAAGTACACGGAGAACATGTATAACGTGCCCGACGCCGCCGCGGCGATCCGGGACTACGCGAGCCAGGGCTTCGACATCGTCATCGCCCACGGGTCGCAGTACGGCTCGTCGGTCAAGGAGATCGCGCCGGACTTCCCGAAGACCGTCTTCGCCTGGGGCACCGACGTCGACACCTTCGGCCTGCCCAACGTGTACGCCTACACCGCCGCGGCCGAGCAGGGCGGCTTCGTCAACGGCGTCCTCGCCGCCAAGCTCACGAAGTCCAAGAAGGTCGGCGTCACGGGCCCGATCGAGGTAGGCGACGCGAAGACCTACATCGACGGCTTCGCCCAGGGCCTGGCCTCGGTGGACAAGTCCATCGCCGTGTCCAAGACCTGGACGGGCTCCTTCTCCGACAACGCGCTGATGGCCGCGGCCGCCAAGACCCACATCGCCAGTGGCGCCGACATCCTCACCGGATCTTCCCAGTCCGTGGTCGGCTCCATCGGCGCCGCCAAGGACTCGGGCGGCGTCCTCTGGTTCGGCACCCAGGCCGATCAGGCCGCCCTCGCGCCCAATCTCGTCGTCGCGAGCCAGGTCTACGACTGGACCGGCATGCTCAAGGACATCCTGGCCAAGCGCAAGGCCGGCGTGCTGGGCGGCGTGACCTACACCCTCACCCTCGACAACGGCGGCCTCAAGATAGCCTACAATCCCGCGTACAAGCTCCCCGCGGCCGTCAAGGCCGCCGCCGACGCCGCGGCCCAGGGCATCGCCAAGAAAACCGTAAAGGTCGATCCGTAAGCTGTTTCGCATAACGCGGGCGCTCCTCCCGCCGCCGGGCATCGGCGCAGCCGGGGGAGCGCCCGTCCAGAGGAGGCGGCGCGCATGCGCTCCGACAGGAAGATGATCGGGCGGGTCGAGATGCGCGGCATCGTCAAGCGCTTTCCCGGTACGCTGGCCAACGACTGCGTGGACTTCGATGTGCGCTCCGGCGAGGTCCACGCGCTCCTCGGCGAGAACGGCGCTGGCAAGAGCACCCTCATGCGGCAGCTCTACGGCATGTACCGGCCCGACTCCGGCGAGATCCTCGTCGACGGCCGCGTCGTCGAGTTCCGCTCGCCCGCCGACTCCATCAGGGCCGGCATCGGCATGATACACCAGCACTTCATGCTGGTGCCCACGCTGACGGTGGCGCAGAATGTGGCGCTTGGCGAGCGATCGCCGCGTTGGCCGCTCTCGGACGATAGGCGAGTCGCGGCGCGGGTCTCGGAGCTCGCCTCGTCCTACGGCCTCGCCGTCGACCCCGCCGCCCTCGTCTGGCAGCTGTCGGTGGGCGAGCGCCAGCGCGTGGAGATCGTCAAGGCCCTTTACCGCGGGGCGAGCCTCATCATCCTTGACGAGCCCACGGCCGTGCTCACGCCACAGGAGGTCGCCGAGCTCTTCAAGACCCTCCGCCGCATGGCCGCCGAGGGCCATTCGCTCATCTTCATCTCCCACAAGCTCGGCGAGGTAATGAGCATCTCCGACCGCGTGACCGTGCTCCGGGACGGCCGCGAGGTCGGCTCGATGCCCGCGTCGGAGGCCACCCAGGATAGCCTCGTGCGCCTCATGGTGGGCCGGGAGCTCAAGGAGCTCGAGGCCCGAAAGCTCGCCGCCGGCGAGGCCAGGCTCCGCGTATCGGGCCTGCGCGCGATGGGCGACCGCGGCTCGGAGGCCCTGCGCGGAGTCGACCTCGAGCTGCGCTCGGGCGAAATCCTCGGCCTCGCGGGGGTATCCGGCAATGGCCAGCGCGAGCTCGCCGAGTGCCTCGCCGGCGTGCGGGACGCGACCGCCGGCGTGGTGGTCCTCGATGGCCGGGATATCGGGGGCCTCGGGCCCGGCGAGCGCCTGGACGCCGGCATGTGCTTCGTGCCGGAGGAGCGCATGGCCGATGGCGCGATAGGCGACTTCAGCGTGCAGGAGAACCTCTTCCTCCGGGACCACACCATGCGGCGCTTTCGGGCCGGGCCCTTCCTCCGCTTCGCTCGGATGAGGCAGGGGGCCCGCGAACTCGTGGTGGAATTCGCGGTGAAGACGCCGAGCCTGGACGCGCCCCTACGGACTCTGTCGGGCGGGAACATCCAGAAGCTCATCCTCGCGCGCGAGCTGTCGCGCAAGCCCTCGGTGATAATCGCCGCCCAGCCCAGCCGAGGCGTAGACGTCGGCGCTACCCGCTACATCCACTCCCGCCTCCTCGAGGAGCGGGAAGCCGGGGCCGCGATCCTCCTCGTCTCGGAAGACCTCGACGAGATCCGGGCATTGTCCGACCGGATTGCTGTCATCTACGAGGGCCGGATCGCGGGCGTCGTGGCCCGCGACGAGAGCGTGGAGCGCATAGGCCTCATGATGGCGGGCTCGGCCTGAGGGCTGAGAAATCCTGGACGCCCATGGCGAGACGCCGCCTCGTCCCTGCCTACGTCGATGCGATAAAATCTTGAATACACTCAGGAATAGCTAAACATTACTCCCCTAGTCAAGAATATTTCACCACCTAACGCTAGGCAAAGGCGAAAGGCAAATTTCTCCATTTTCTGTAAAATTACCCTTGTCAAGTTATAGGACCACCCCTATAATCCAGTCTCCGAAGGGGAGACCCATGAATGCAAAATATTCCCAGGTTTCTGTATCGCCTAACCTTCAACCTTCGAAGAGCGACCCTATCCGGCCCTGGTTCGTCGCAGCGGAGGAGCTCGACGATTTCATCGGCATCCGCTTCGGGCGGATCCCGCCCTCGGAGACGGAGCCCGAGTGGTTTTACCGCTCCCATGCCGACTTCGACGGCATAGGCGGCCTCGCCGATATCCTGCGCGGCCGTGGCGCGCGGGTCGAGGAGCTGCCGACGATCCCCCATCCCGTAGAGCCCTCGGTCAAGTACCTGCTCAGGAGCATGCCGGACTACTTCCAGCCCCGTGAGCGGGTCAGCTGGAAGGAGCGCTTTCCCGTCGCTCCCTCGCGGCCCGACCGGCCCCCTGCCGCCGTCGCCTGGAAGGTCTTCGACGAGCACTTCTCGACTGAGATCAGAACGCGCTGCCACGCGGCCGGAATAACCGTCAACTCATTCCTCCTGAGGCATATCTGCTCGGCCTTCTTCCCGAGCATGGACGATGGCGACCGGACGATCCCTTGGATGATCCCCGTAAACCTGCGCGGAAAGGTTAGGCGCGATCGAGACACCGAGAACCACTCGAGCTTCGTCCGCGTGGTCGTGGACCGGTCGGACGGCGAGGCGGAAGTGCATGCGAAGGTCTACGACGCTTTGGCGGCGGGCGGGCACTGGGCGAGCTGGCTGGCCTACAGCTACGGACGCCCCCTCCCGCAAGCGGCTAGGCGCGCCCTGATCTCGGCGGAGCGGGCCACGGGGAAGTGGGTCGTCGGCGCCTTTTCCAATCTCGGCGTTTGGGACCAGGACGGGAGCCTGAGCGGGGAGGGCATCGACGGCGATTGGCTTTTCGTCCCGCCAGCGATGAGCTTCTTCAGGATCGGAGCGGGCTGCATCACCTTCCGCAGGCGCCTCAGCCTCTGCATCCACCTCCATCCCCAGCTCTGCGAGGACCCGGATGTCGCATGGGAGTGGATGGACCGCTGGACGGCGGAAATCGAGAGCGCCATGTACCGGTACGAGTCCGCTGGCGACGCGGTGGCCGCGTCCTAGCCCGATCGACACGCGAGGCCTATCCGTATGAAAAGAGTCTCCAGCGCGCCGGCTGTCCCGAGCCTCGGCGCCATCCGAAGGCAAGCGATCCTCGTCGGCGCGGGCATCGCCTTTTTCCCCCTGGTGCTGCTCGCGCCATTCGCCTACCTCACCGGCTATTTGACCGCGGATACCTTGCTGAAGGTGCTCATCAACCCTTACAGCTACGCGCTCCTGGCGGCCGAGCTCGTGATCTACGTGGCCCTCTGCCAATCAGGCCTGGCCGGGCTCGACCGCGCGAAGGAGGAGGAGACGGTCCGAAGGCGATTCTCGATGCTCCTCATGCTCGAAATCCTTTCGCTGGCGATGGTCGAGACGGTCTCCCTCCTCATCGTCCAGGTCATCGTGGGCGTCGTCTTCCCGCACGGCGCGGCGATCACCCTCGGATTCATCTTCGCCTTCGAGCTCATGATCATGATCCCCTTCGTGGCCCGGCTCATCAACCTGATGGAATCCTACCTCAAGGGCCGATTCCCCGACGGGATGCCTTGGTTCCGGGTCACGGCCAAGCTCTGGTTCTTCGTCGGCGGCATCTTCACGGGGACCAGCCTTTTCCTCTTCATGACCGACGTGACGGCAAGCTTCGTCCCCGAGGTCGGACGCGAGCTCGTCCTGAATATCGTCTACCTCAACCTGATAGCCTGCGCGGTCGCCTTGGCGATGGTCGTCGTGCTTATACGCCAGCTCTCGTCCTACATCATCGTGCCGCTGCAGGCCCTCGTGTCGGGCTTCGCCGCCGGGGCCGGCGGCGACCTCCGCGCGCGGGCCATCGCCACCACCACCGACGAGATCGGCGAGGCGATGCTCTCGGCCGACGGCTTCTTCACCGGCCTCCGCGAGAGCATGTCTACGTTGGCCAGGCTCCTCGAGGGCCTCTCCGCCCTCAAGGAAAGCCTTACCTCCCAAGTGGGCGAGACGGCCACGTCGATCGAGCGGATGAACGCTAGCGCTGTCGAGGTGAGGCGACAGGTCGCCGAGCAAGGCGCCAATTCCGACGAGACGGCGGCGGCCGTCGAGCAGCTAACGCGCAACATAGAGTCCCTCGGCCGCCAGATCGCGGTCCAAGCCTCCCAGGTCGATCAGTCCCGCGCCGCGATCCAGGCCCTCCTTGAGGCCAATCGCGAGATGAGCTCGATCACCGACAAAAACGCCGAGACCTCCGCCAGCCTGGTCGGCAAGGTCGCGGCGGGCCAGGCAATCCTCCAGCGGATGATAGCGGAGATCGAGCGCATCTCGAAGAGCTCGGAGCACCTGTCGGAGGCGAACGACCTCATCGCCAACGTCTCGAGCCAGACCAACCTCCTCGCGATGAACGCCGCCATCGAGGCGGCCCACGCAGGCGAGGCCGGCCGGGGCTTCAGCGTCGTGGCCGACGAGATCCGCAAGCTCGCCGAGATGTCGGCCGAGCAGTCCAAGACCATCGCCCAGAACCTCGGCGAGGTCCTGGGCTCGATCGCCGCCATCGTCAAGGACTCGTCGACCGTCGAGAGCTCCTTCGCGGAGATCCACGGCTCGGTCATGGACTCCGACAGGCTCAACCAAAGCCTCAAGGACTTCGCCGCGCAGACCATCTCGAGCGGCTCTACGGTCTCGACCTCGCTCGATCAGATCGAGGCGACGACCGGCTCGGTCAGGCGGAGCTC
>Ga0181529_10004306_pt1 | contig 15502 bp, 13 predicted proteins | sample PEATcosm2014_Bin_36_FD_119763 | JGI IMG/M metagenome (GOLD analysis project Ga0181529, IMG submission 119763) | Peatland microbial communities from MTU Mesocosm Facility, Houghton, MI, USA - PEATcosm2014_Bin10_30_metaG | ecosystem: Environmental > Terrestrial > Soil > Wetlands > Peat | place...
GCTGGTGGGACTGGGCGACCGTTTGAAGCACTTCCCGCGCCAGCTTTCGGGAGGCCAGGAGCAGCGCGTGGCGATCGCGCGGGCCATCGTCACCGACCCGGCCCTGATCCTGGCCGACGAGCCCACTGGGAACCTCGACGCCGGCTCCGCGCAAGAGGTCCTCACCATTCTTTCGCGGTTGAATCGGGAATACGGAAAGACCATCGTGATGGTTACGCACGATCCGCACGCGGCGCACTTCGCCACCAGGACGCATCATCTGGAGAAGGGCGAGTTATTGAATGGGGCGGCGGCAGGGTAGTTGTGTGGGGCCAACGGCTTGACACCGGATCGAGGCCAGGATCGCGTGAGGAAAGGACCGGCCTTCGTATGACCATTGAAATCACGCGGCCCGAAACTGAATCGCTGATAAACGAGAGGCTTCAAAGCGGCGCGTTCCTGGACGCGGAAGACGTGATCCTCCGGGCGCTCCAATCGTCCCCTCCCGAGCCTGACCAGATTTTCGACAGGCAGCGTGCTCTGGCGGCGGGCGCGCGCATCCGCGAATTGAGCAAAGGGCTCACACTCGGGGGCCTGACGATCCGAGGACTGATCGACGAAGGCCGCCCGTGAGCCGGTTTGTCCTCGACAACACCGTCACAATGGCGTGGTGCTTCACCGAAGAAGCGACGGAATTCACCAAAGCGTTGCTGAGCCGCCTCTCCGATCTGACCGATAGCCCGGTTGTTCCCACTTTGTGGCTGTACGAGGTGGTCAATGTGGTCGAACTGGCGGTGTGAAAGGGCCGGATTCCTAGCGAGAAGGCAATCGCGTTTCTCGAGAGTCTCGCCGACTTACCCATCGAAGTGGAAAACCCGAGCCGGGCGCAGGTGTTCACGACTGTACGGATGCTGGCCGGCAAGTATCGGCTCACCGGTTACGACGCCGCCTACCTCGAGTTGGCCACTCGTCGCAAATTGCCCATTGCGTCGCTCGACAAAGCGTTGTCGAGAGCTGCGTTGGCCGCAGGCGTCGATACGATTCAGGCATGACGACTGCAAGGTCTGGCCGAACGAGTGGCCCGCGCCTGAATAAGCGTACATGGCTACGCACGCGTATTGGCGGCTACACCTTACATTCAGGGCCGGTCCTGTGCCGCGTGATATATCCGCACGACTTCGATGGTTTGCTCCCTCACGCGGTACACGGCCACATAGGGCGTGGGAGGAAACAGAATCTCGCGGGTTCCTTCCTCGCGCCCGGGACGGCCACGCCCCGGCCACGCCCCGGCCATTGCTTCAAATCGCGGATAGTTCCGTACAGCTTGCGCATGGTTAGGACGCGGTAGTTAGGATGATGCTCTTTGAGGTAATCGCCGATGTTCTGCAAGTCCGCCGCGGCGGCGGGTGTCCAGCGTATGCGCATGTCTATGAGCGCAACATCTGCTCCAGGCGGGCGTCCATTTCTTCTTCCTCAATGAACTCGCCCCGGTCGGCCTGTGCGATACCTTCCCGCACCGCGGCGCGAAAGCGGGACTCTTCCTGAAGGAGGCGCAGCGCTGCCTCCTTCACCAATCGCTCGGCGTCGGTACCTGTGTGGGTGGCGATTTGGGAAAGTTGCGTTTCCTGCTCGGGCGTGAAATGGACTTCCATGCCTCCAAGGTATCCGAAAACCGGGGGCGAGGCAACACCGGGAAACGAAAGCGCCCGCGCAATCCATGCGTCTGCACCTCAGCGCGCCGTAGCGCGATTCGTCCCGGCCTCTCCCAGTTCCCGCACGCGCAGCGTCCACGTCAGCGATTCGCCCGCCTTCAGCGACACTCCTTCGGCTCGATACTCCAGTACCAAAGGAATCGCCCCGCGCGCGCCGCGGCCCAGCTTCGAGTCTCCGGTGGCGCGGACACGGGCGGTCAGCGGCACGCTGGAATCATCGAGAGTGACTGCCACCGACCCCTCGCGCCCGTCGAATCGATCCGTCCTGCGGCCCGCGGCGTAGCTGGTCGATACGGCGTCTCCGGTGCTCGGAAACATCACGGCGAAGCTCCGCAGCGTGGTGGCGCTGTGGGCCGTGATCTTCTCGCTGCGCACCAGCGCGTCGCCTTCGATTCGCCAGGTAACCCCGGTTTCCAGGCCCGTGTCCACCACTTGCGCAGCCTTGCCTCCTACCACGGCCCATCGCCTCCAGACGGCCATCACAGCTTTGCCGTGCGTGTCGGCCAGAATCTGGTCTGTGCAATCCCCCGCCACGACGGTGCGTCCGTCCTCCAGTTCCAGATACGGCGTCAGGGCCGGAACCAGTTGCTCCACTGGGACCGCGAACCCCGGCAAACCGTGCGGCGCGGGCAGGTAATCCGCAATGCCCGAGACGGTCCCGGTGGTGAAGGGCAGCGCGAAATGCAGCCGAGGGCCGCGCACCAGCCATACGCCCGCTGGCCGGTCTCCCTTGCGAAAGAACTCGAAGCGCGCGACTTCGGGAAGCGGAGGCTCGGCCGGGAATGCCGCCAGGCCTTCCTTCGCCATGGCGGCCTTCAACAGCATGAGCGAGTTGGCCGCCTTGCCGAAGAACTGGGTGGTCTGCTGCCATTCGCGCTCGCGGCTGATGTAGCTGAAATTGCCGCGTCCGAAGGCGAAGATGTTCAGCAGGTGCCGGTCGGGCTGGTAGTCGTGCTTGAGCCACTCCCACGCCGCGCGGTACTCGCTCGCCAGGCTGGCCAGAGGCGCCGGCCGGAAGCGCGGATACTTCGCAAGAAAGCCAACGATATCGATGGTGTCCATGTAGCTCACCGCGCCGATGGTGCGGCCCCACGGATAGCTGTAGCCATCGCGCGAGACCAGGTCCCACCATTCGTGCATGGCGGCATCGAGCGCCGGCTCCACCGCGGCCATCACGTCGCGGCGTCCCACGCTCTCGGCCACCTCGTAGAGCGAGCGGGCGTACTCTTGCGAATAACGGTCGAAGCGTCCGTCAGTCTGGGCGTCGTCGGTATAGCGCGCGCCTTTCACGATCTGCTCCGCCGCACGGTTCAAAATGTCGTCAACGAAGGTGCGGTCGGTTGCAATTCCCAATTCGTAATCGATGGCCGCCACGCGCGCCGCGATCCCCAGGTAATTCTCCGGCAGATCGATGACCTGCCGCGTGGTGCGGTTATAGAAACGGCCGGGGTCGAGCAGCGAGCGCCATTCCGCCTGCTCGCTGGGCGAGAGGCTCTGCCACAGCGCATTGGATTTCAGGTCGGCGCCGTATCGCCGCAGGGTGAGGGCCGCATACCATTGCGAAAACGTCTTGCCGCCGCCCCGCGCGTCGATCAGCCCGGCTTTCCCCAGGAACGGCGCAAGTTGCCGTCCGGCCACGGTCTCCTCGCCAGTCAGCGCGGACCACGCCGTGACCGCCCGCATGAAGGTGCCCCACGAAAAATCGCCGCCGGTGCGCGCGCCCACCACCGTGGACTGCGGCGGATCCAGGCTCTTGATATCGGCCAGGTGCGAAGAGATCTCCTTGCCCAGGAACCGGGTCTCCTCATCCGCGAACTGAACGCTCGATATCTCCGCCGCCGGCTGCGCCTGAGCCAGGGTTGCCGCGGTCAACGCCGCGATCGCCATCCATCCTACGCTTCGGCCAAAGGCCATCTTCGATCTCCCTCGTAATTTCTCTGGCAACCACCGCCACCGGCGCTCTCTCTCACAAAAGCAGCGTCTCGATTCGATGCGCGTGCACCGTCTCCTCGCACGCCGACCAGCCGAAGACGGTGAAGTGCCCGTCCTGCGAGGCCACCAGCGCGATGGCGTCCCGCTGATCGTGCGCAAACTGGGCGGCGGAGAGGTGCCGCGTCCCGCCCAATTGCCCCGGCTCGACGATGGCCGCCAGAGAGCCTTCGATCGGTTCGGTCAAGAGCACACGCTCCACCTGCTCCGCACCGGGGCGGCGGACGATCTTCGCCCCGAACGCCAACAACTCGCAAGTGTCCGTCATGATGGCGGCCCCATCGACGGCGGTAAGGCCCGCGATGCCGTCGATCTCCCGGCGCAGCGCCTCTTCCCAGTAGCTGTGGAGCATCTTGCCCGGGTCGGCTTGCGTCAGTTCGGCGAGCGCCGCGAAGGGCGGGGCCACGGCATACGTGATCGGACGCAGGATGGATTCCTGCCAGACGCGCGAACCGGCCGGCACAATCAGCAGCGATCCGCCGCGGCCGTGCGCCCGCATCGAAACCGCCATCTGAATCCACACGCTCGTCGAGCCGTCGGCGGCAAACGTCTTCTCCAGGCCAAGCAGCGACATCAGGAGATTCGGACAGTCGGGAAGGGTGGCGGTGCGCTGATCGACGATCTTGATCTGGTCGCCCTCCAGAACCGCGACATTGACGAATTTCGTGGACTCGGTACCGCGGCTGTACTTGACCACCAGCAGTCCCGGCGCGGCCACCTCCAGCACGAAGTGGAACGCCGGCACGTGGCGGGTGGCGCCCCACACGGTCAACTTATCGCCGTCGCGGCAGACGCCCAGGTGTATCCCGGGACGTTCCACGGCAGGGGCTATCCGGGTCAGCGGTTGCGGGGCCAGCGGCAATGCCTGCTCGAACAGCATGCCGTCGGCCACCTGTTCCGGCCTGACGAAGGCCAGGGAAATTCGCGGAACGTATCCTTCTTCGCGCCGCAGGCTGGCCCAGAACGCGGCATCCATCATGGCCTGCATGGCGTCGATATCCGGGGCCGGCCCTCCGGCCGTCCGCTCCGCGGAGAAGTGACGGGCGAAGTGCGGATGGATGGCGATGGCTGCCGCTCTTGCGGCCGGGTAGGCTGGATCGGGCATTCACTTATCAGTGTACAGTCCGCAGTGGACAGCCCGCCGTTGCCGTGGCCGGCTACGGTGCCTTACCGCTGGCTTCGTTGCAGGCCTTCGGCGCGGAACATCGACAAACTCCAGGGGCGGATGCCACTCGGCCGCAGAATTCCATTCAGCCCCACATTATGCTAACCATGGACCTGAAATGCCATTTTCCGTCCGCTCCACCATCCTCATCTTCGCCGTGCTCGCTCCCCTCGCCGCCGCCGACTCCCTCCGTATTCCGCTGGCCGGCGCCTGGCGTTTTCAACTCGACGCCGAAAACCACGGCCGCACGGAACGCTGGTACGAGCGCACGCTGGCCCCCGACTCCATCTTCCTGCCTGGCAGCACCGACCAGGCCGGCAAGGGGACGAAAGTCACCCAACCCGAGACCGGTTGGCTGACCCGCCCCTACAAATACGAAGGCGCCGCCTGGTATCAGAAGGACGTCGTGATCCCCGCATCGTGGCGCGGCAAGCGGATTCTGCTTTTTCTCGAACGGCCCCACTGGGAGACCGAAGTCTGGGTGGACGCGCGCGGCTTCGGCTCGCAGAACAGCCTCTCCACACCGCATGAGTACGACCTGACCGAAGCGCTCGCGCCCGGCCCGCACCACATCACCATCTGCATCGACAACTCTTACAAGATCGATGTCGGCAAGCGCGCCCACAGCGTCACCGACCATACCCAGACCAACTGGAACGGCATCGTGGGCGCGATTGAACTGCGCGCGGTTCCGGCGCAGTCGATCGAATCGGTGGCGGTCTACCCGGACGTGGCGTCGAAGCAGGTCCGCGTGGCGGTCACGCTGCATAACGGCACGCCGACACCCGTGGATGGCATGCTGACCGCGGACGTGCCGGGCCTGGCGACCGGTCATCCGGCTACCTGGTTTCGCGGAATCACCGGCAGCCGGACGGTCGAATTGACGGTCGATATGCCAGGCGCGCGCCTGTGGGACGAATGGGATCCCTCGATGTACCAGCTTGTGGTGACGGCCCTCAGCGACCGCGTCGAAATCCCCATCGCCCTGCGCGAGATCTCCACGCGCGGCACGCAATTCCTGCTCAACGGCCGCCCCATTTTTCTGCGCGGCACGCTGGAGTGCAATATCTTTCCGCTGACTGGCTACCCATCCACCAAGGTGGAGGACTGGGAGCGCATCTTCCGCATCGCGCGGTCCTACGGGCTGAACGCCTTCCGCTTCCACTCCAACTGCCCGCCCGAAGCCGCTTTCATCGCCGCCGACCGCGCCGGCTTCCTGCTGCACGTGGAACTCCCCGTGTGGTCCAACACCGTCGGCAAGGACTCCAAGCTCGACGACTACATGCGCGCCGAAGGCTTCCGCATTCTGAAAGCCTACGGCAACCATCCGTCGTTCACCATGCTCTGCCTGGGCAACGAACTGGGAGGCGACGACAAGTTCATGGACGGACTAGTCGGCGAGTTCAAGAAGGCCGACCCGCGCCGCCTCTACACCTTCTCCGCCGATCATCGCCGCCGCGTGCCCGGCGCGACTTCCGATTACTACGTCACCCAGCAGACCTCCGCCGGCCGCCTGCGCATCAACGGCACGCGTTTCGAGAAGAGCATGGACGGCACCGATCACGATTTCACCGCCGCCGCCAAGCCCGTCGCCGTGCCCCTGGTGACGCACGAAATGGGCCAGTGGGCCGTGTTTCCGAGCTACGACGAGATCTCGAAATATACCGGCGTGTTGAAGCCGCTGAATCTCGAGCCTTTCCGCACCCAGTTGGACGCGCGCGGGATGCTCGACCAGGCGCACGATTTCCAACTCGCCAGCGGACGTTTCTCCTGGGCTATATATAAAGAGGACATGGAGGCCGCGCTGCGCACGCCGAATTATGGCGGCTTCTTTCTGCTGCAGCTCGAAGATTTCCCGGGCCAGGGCGAGGCGCTGGTGGGTCTGCTCGATTCCTTCTGGGATTCCAAAGGCATCCTCACGCCCGAAGAGTTTCGCCGCTTCTCGAATGAAACCGTACCGCTGGCGCGCATGAAGAAGTTCGTGTGGACGTCCGACGAGACGTTCACCGCGCGCATCGATGTGGCGCATTACGGGAAGAAGCCCATCGAGAAAGTGCGCGCCCTGTGGACGCTGTCGGACACGGTCGGCGAATTTCCGCCCACCCATATCGACGTAGGCTCGGTGACCACTCTCGGAGAAATCTCCGTGCCCCTGGCCAGATACACCCGCGCCACGCACCTCCGGTTGACCGTCCATGTGCCTCCGGACGCACGCAACGATTGGGACATTTGGGTCTACCCACAATCCGTGAAGACCGATGCGTCCGCGGGCGTGCTGGTCGCGAAAACGTTCGACGCCGCCGCCAAGAGCGCGCTCGAAGCCGGCCGCAACGTGGTCCTGCTCGGGTCCGGCTCGCAGCCCATGCGCTTCCTGCCGGTCTTCTGGTCGAACGCTTTCTTCGGGACGCAACCCGGAACCATGGGCATCCTCTGCGACCCCAGCCACCCGGCGCTGCGCGACTTCCCGACGTCGATGCACAGCGACTGGCAGTGGTGGGAATTGACCGAAGGCTCGCACGCCTTCATCCTCGACGATACGCCGCCCGGCTTCCGCCCCATCGTGCAGGTGATCGACGATTTCCATCGAAACCACAAACTCGGCGCGGTAATCGAAGCCACTGTCGGGAAGGGAAAGCTGCTGGCCGTATCGCTCGACCTGGAGACTGATTTGGACCATCGTCCGGTAGCCCGCCAGTTGCGCCGCAGCCTGCTGGATTACGCTGCCAGCGCGGATTTCCAGCCGCGCCAGGCGCTATCGGTGGCCGATATCGAGAAACTAAAGTAGGACGCACGATCGTTTTTGTGGTCTGTCGGTTTTCCCTCGCGTACCGAGTTCCGACAGACCACAAAAGACGATGGCCTGTCCCACGCGCTACCATGCTTACTCCATCACCCCTATGACCGCCGCTTACGAAACCTACAACACCCGCTATGTCTGGCTGATCTGCGCCGTCGCCGCGCTGGGTGGCCTGCTATTCGGCTACGACTGGGTGGTGATCGGCGGCGCCAAACCTTTCTACGAGAGCTTCTTCCGCCTCGATTCGGTCAAGCTGATCGGATGGGCCAATAGCTGCGCGCTGGTGGGCTGCCTGATCGGCTCGGTCGCCGCCGGTTCGCTCAGCGAGCGGTGGGGGCGCAAGAAACTGTTGATCCTGGCCGCGTTCCTCTTCGCCGTATCGTCGGTCCTGACCGGTTGGTCGTCCACCTTTACCTGGTTCGTGACCTGGCGCATCCTGGGCGGCGTGGCCATCGGGATGGCCTCCAACGTCTCGCCCATGTATATCGCCGAAGTCAGTCCGGCGCGGTGGCGCGGACGTCTGGTTTCGCTCAACCAGTTGGCCATTGTCGTCGGAATCCTGTTGGCGCAAATCGTCAACTGGCGGATCGCCGAAACCGTGCCGGATGGTGTGAGCGCCGAGCTGCTGCGCCAGTCCTGGAACGTACAATTCGGATGGCGCTGGATGTTCTGCGCGGTGGCCGTGCCTGCGCTGGTTTTCTTCGCCGGTGCGTGGCTGGTGCCCGAGAGTCCGCGCTGGCTGGTAAAGAACGGCCGCCGCGCCGTTGCCCGTCCCATTCTGGCGCGCATCGGTGGCGAGGCCTATAGCCAGCAGGCGCTGGAGGAAATCGAATCCACACTGCGCAACGAATCTGTCCTGCGCGTCTCGTGGCGCGAACTCCTGACGCCGCGTCTGCGCAAGATCGTAGGTATCGGCGTCGTGCTGGCGGTGCTGCAGCAGTGGAGCGGCATCAACGTGATCTTCAACTACGCCGAGGAGATCTATCGCGGCGCGGGTTACGGCGTCAGCGGCGTGCTATTCAACATCGTCATCACCGGAACCATCAATCTGCTGTTCACATTTATTGCGCTCGGCTTCGTGGACCGCTTCGGCCGCCGGGTGCTGATGCTGGCCGGCGCCGGCGGAATCGCCGTGTCCCACACGCTCCTTGGATTGGCCTATCATCTGGGTCTCAAGGGTCTGCCGGTACTATTGCTCACGCTGGCGACCATCGGATGCTACGCGATGTCGCTGGCGCCCATCACCTGGGTGTTGATCTCCGAGATCTTCCCCAACCGCATCCGCGGGCTGGCGGTTTCAATTTCGGTGTCCGCGCTGTGGGTGGCCTGTTTCCTGCTGACCTTCACTTTCCCCTTGCTGAACGCCGCTCTCGGACCGTCGGGCACGTTCTGGCTGTACGGGGCCATCTGCATCGCAGGGTTCCTGTTCATCCGCGCTTTCGTCCCCGAGACCAAGGGCAAAACCCTGGAGCGCATCGAGCGGGACCTGGTCGGCCTGGGGTAAATCGGGCGCGACCAACCGGGGCTGAATTGTCTGGCATTGCGAAGCGTTTGGGCGTACAATCCAAATCGGCGGAGGTAGCTATGCCTCTATCGGATCGATTGCGCAGTTTTCTCGATTCCCACCACGCCGAGTACACCGTCAGCGCTCATTCCACCGCATTCACGGCCCGCGAAGTCGCCGCAGCCGAGCACCTGCCGGCGCGCGAGGTCGCCAAGAGCGTTGTCGTATTCGGCGACGGCGAACACTATATCATCGTGATCCCAGCCAACAGGCTTCTCGACTTCCGGGAAGTCCGCCTGGCCCTGGGGCTCTCCCAGGTGCGGCTGGCAACTGAAGACGAGTTATCGAAGATGTTCCCGGATTGCGAGCTCGGCGCCATGCCGCCGCTGGGCAGCCTGTACAACCTGCCGGTCTACCTGGACAGCAGCCTGGCCTCGGAGGACACCATCGCCTTCAACGCCGGCACCCACAAGGAGGTGGTCCACATGCGAACCGCCGACTACCGCAAGCTGGTCCGTCCGCTGGTGGTCCCGCTGGCCCGCGAAGCCGCCGCCTCGCACGGCTGGTAGCGGCGGCGGCGCAAACGGAACCCAGTCTCACTCACGTGGTAGGATCCGCCGGAGTTGCGCGGTCACTATCTTGCTATCCGCGCCACTCAGGCATCCGGCCTTACGTTCCACCAGGCGGTTGTCCAGGGTGAACAACTTCATCCGGACGATGCCCGGACGCGGCAAGCCCGACTTTTTCCAGTCGATTGCTACGTCGCTCGGCCACCGGACATGTTCGGCGCTGGTGATCATAGCGAGGATGGGTTGTCCCTGTTTGTTGAATTCCCTGGCGCTTATGACCAGCGCCGGCCTGCGCTTTGTCAGGTCGGAATCCACGAACGGGAACGGGACCACCACGACGTCGAAAGGATCACAAGTCACGCCAGGCCTCCTGGTCCTCCGGGCTGGACCATTCGACGAACGTGCCGCCGAGCGCCGAATGCCACTCGCGATCGAACGGTGCGATTCGGCGAAGCTTCACGCCAGCCGGGACACTTTGCGATCCCGCAAGCCTGGTTCTCTACGGGCGATGCCAAGCCAGTTCGGGGCCTCATGCGCGATTTGGAAAGGGTGAATCGCGGCGAACCTTGAGCGAAGGGTGCTTAACCGATCTGGGGATTTTGTGGTTCAGTCGCGGAATTCGCTCCCTGACGGCCGCGGCTTCCGTAAGTCGTGCCGAGTGTCTGCAGGTAGTTGCAGAGACCGTCAGAAGCTGTGAAAGAATCCCCCGGCACAAGTGCGAGACGGCAGTTCGTCGAGTGCGCACTCATGCGCGCCGCATCCCGACTCATCGGGATGCTCGGCGAACACCCGTAGATTCAGAGGTTCTCCGCCGGGCGTCCCGAAGAGTCGGGACGCGGCACGCATGAGTGCGTGCGCCACGTCGGCATCCCAGTTTTTTTCACGGCTTCTCAGGGAGCGGTCGCGCGGAACCGGCCTTCCCCAAAACGGTTAAGCGCCCATTGAGCGAACCGTTTTGTCCATTCGAATCGAAAGTTGTATATAATCCACAAATGCAAGCAATACCCAGGAGAACAATTGCGCTCGGCTCGCTGTCGCTCATCTTGGCCTGCGCAAAAGGAGGAGAGGAAATGCAATCTTCGCAAACTGAAAACTCGAAGCCGCCCGTCAAAGTGGAGCAGCGCGGGCGCATCCTTGGAATCGGCGGCGTCTTCTTCAAGTCCGCTAATCGCGATCAGATGCGCGAGTGGTATTCGAAGCATCTTGGAATCGCCGACAAAGGCTATGGCGCGATGCTTCCGTGGCGTGAACACGACGACCCGCAGAAGGAACACGTTACAGTTTGGACTGTTTTTTCAGCCTCCACGGACTATATCCCAGCCACGCAACCGTTCATGGTCAACTACATTGTGGACGATCTGGATGCTTTGCTCGATCGCTTAAAACAAGAGGGAGTAAAGATCGACGCCAAACGAATGAATGAATCCTACGGTCGCTTTGGCTGGATCTATGACCTGGACGGGAATAAGATTGAGCTCTGGCAGGCGCCGTCCGCAAAGCCTTAAGGGCCTTCCACTGCACTTACTCAATCGGTTCTCCGTAGCGCGCCCTTCAGCATCCGAAGGGCGCGGATATCGAACGGGACAGGCTGCGTTGCGTTCGCCTCGTAACACGTCTCCCCATGTTCAAGGTAGCCAGAGTGCGCCTTGCTCCGGCCGTTTTACATCCCACTTTCGAGCTTTGCCGTCATCATGCCGATATTGTCGATGCCCGCGCCATGGGCGATGTCAATCGCTTTGACAACGGTACCGAACTCGAGATCGGGATCGCCCCTCAAGAAAACCACTTTTTCGGCGCGTGTCTTGAATATCTCGACCAGGTAGCCGCCAACGCGTTCCGGGCTCACTGGTTCGGCGTTGAGGTTCCAGTTCTTGAATCTGTCAACTGTCAGGACTACGGTGCAACCCATGGTCCAACCTACACCGCACATCTTGGGACCGGCAATCTGTTTCGGAATTGCAAATGGGGCGATGAGGCGGCCATGATCCCAAAGCGGGTATCTTTCGGACGGACCAGGCATCCCTCGGCCCGGCGCCGGGACCTCAAGAAGAAGCACTTCCTCACCCATCGGGACTGAGTTGCCGGTCGTGTTCCGGGCATCCTGTTGTCCCTGCCGCTCGGTGATAAGTCCCACCTTGCTGAAGCCAGCCATGCGCAGACTATCCAACACATCCGTGCAGATCTCGTAGCGGGCCCGTCTGTCGGCCCACAGATAGACGCCAGTCGCCGGGTTGCTCCCGACCATGTCTTTCGCCTTGGGCGGAATGTCGTCGGGGGAGATTTTCGAAGAGCCCAGATAAACGGCGCCGTCCTCCTTGATTGCGATACGCAGTGAGTCGGAATTGGCTGAGCCGGCCATCGGAGCCGAGTGTTCGGCGGCTGGAACCTCCAGGCGGAGAGTGCTCCATTCCGCGGGCTGCGCGCGTTCTTGCACGGAACGGGTGTCACGCAACTGGCGGCAGCCCGCTCCACACGCGAAAAGAATCAGTGCGAGTGCCGTGAGTGCGGCGCCTATGGTGAAGTGGCTGGCAAGGGGTCGTCGATTCATGCGGCAAAGGTTACCACATTTCCGCCTTTCAGCGCTGAAAACCCCTTATCCCGGGTGCTTAACCGATCTGGGGAAGGCCGGTTCCGCGCGACGGCTCCCTGACGGTCGCGGCTCTTCAACTACCTGCAAACACTCGGTACGACTTACGGAGCCGCGACCGTCAGGGAGCGAATTCCGCGACTGAACCACGCAATCCCCAGATCGGTTGAGCACCCCCTTATCCCGAAAAGGGCCCGTCGTGAGACCAGAACTTCTACCGCTGAGCGGCACGCGGCGGGTGGGCGATGACAACTAGCCGTCCGGCCGTCCGGCCGTCCGCCCTACGGCATCCGATCTCCGCACATGTCCAGCACTTCGATCAATTCCAGACACCCCTGCGCTGTGCTGTTGGTCGATAGTCCCGGCACCTCTTCAATCGGCGTCACCACTTCCGGCCCTTCCACTTTGACCGTAGCGAACCGGCCGCCGCGAGAGCGATTCGGCCCGCCGGTGATCCCGGCCCACGCCGTCCTGGCAAACGCCGGATTCTTCGTCTCCAAGTACAAGTACGCCGACAGCCGGCCGGGGCGCGCAAACTGCCCGTCCTCGCCCTCCGTGCCCGTGGCTTTGTCGCGCTCCACAACCTCCGCCGGCGCGCGCTGCAATCGGCAGTACTGGTTCCACGCCTTCTTCCAACCTTCGTGGTCGATCAGCGAATTCAGCTCGAACACCACCTCGCCGCCGCCCATGATGGTCGCCAGGTTATACGGGCCCACTCGTTCCTCCAGCTCATACAGCTTGCCAGTCGCCGGATCGTACCCGTAGAGCTGGTTCGGCCCCGTCAGGAAACCGTACTTCATGGCGGCGATCGAATCCATCCCGACCACAATCTTGTCGCGGTACCTGGTGTTTCCGGTGCGTTCCCACTCGGTCATCCAGTTGCCCGCGAAGGCCAGCCAGTCGGGCCCGCCGCGCGCCCGCCCGGGGTACGGCAGAGGCTTCGTGACCGGCGATGCCTCGCGCATCGGATCGATCTCCGTGGATTTGTAGTCCGCGTCCACCACCTCGCGCATCAGGTCGCCCACGCGTTCGTCGGTGGTCAGGTAATAGTAGAAACGCCGGTAGGCCGCCTGGCTGATGCGCGCTTCCTTGGCGCCGCAGCCCCAATGCCGCACATTGTGCCGCGACCCCAGCGTGGCGAAGCGTCCCAGATGATACACGTCCACCTCGCCGGTGTGGCGCGTCATGGCCTCGGCCATGCGGAAGATGTCGGCCCGGCCGCTGCGCAGAAAGCTGTACCACAGCCACATGTCGGTGCCCAGTTCGCTGTTGTCCCAGGCGAATCCGCCGACGTCGTAACGCCATTCGTGGCGCGGACCGTCGTACTGGTGCATCACGTCGCCGAAGTTCCAGAAGCCGTACCAGTGGCGCTGTTCCACCTCCCGGTGGTAGGTGGCGAACGCCGCGTCGAGTTGGTCTTCGAGCGCGCTCCTGGCGGGCGTGGAACGGTCCGGCAGGCTCCAGATGCCGAATGCGCGGACGGCGTGCAAATGCTCGGGCGCGGGCGTCAGCACGGGCTGCGCCACCGCCACCGCCACCTGCCGCTCGGTCTCTTTCTTCGAGGGAATCCCTGCGCTCGGAAAGAGCGCCAGCTCGCTGGTGCGCGCCACTCCGTGCGGCGTGCTGAAGCCCGGTTGAACGTCTTCGTAGCTGGAATCCAGATCGTGCGCGCGTGTGTCGTAGTGCCGCAGGTCCATGGCCGGCGCGTCCGGCGACCACAGCCACGCCGTCATCTCTGCCGCCGCTTTCGTCGCCCCTTGCACTTCGAGCGACGCCGGATACGACTGCCAGAAGTTCTTCACGCCGATTGCCAGTCCGCCCGTAACATCGCCCACGAAAACCAGCCCCGAGGCGCGCCGCCCGCCGATCGCATCCAGCCAGCAGCTCTCGGGATTAGTGCGCTTCTGAATCGTGAACCCATCGGCGTTGGGCTGCACCAGCTTGTAGGCGTCCCAATTGGCCCAGTCGTCGATCAGTTTGCGGTCACGCGGGTCGAACTCCTCGCGATTGGGAATGCGCTTGCCGGCCAGTTGGTCGGCGAAGACATTGAACTGCCCGGGCACCATCAGCGGACGCCGCCCGGTGAGGGGCTCCACCGGCTCCGACCACAGTCCGTCGCCTTCGCCCGAGAACCGTACGTGGCGGTTGTGGAGCTGTTCGCGCAGCGGCACGGAGACCGTCACGCCCAGGCCCGAGATGAAGTCCTTTTGCTCATCGCCGTCGAAGACGATGGTGTGGACCAGCCGCACCTGTTCCAGCCCCGCGTAGAAATACAGACGCACCACGAAGGGCAGCCACTCGCGCGCGCCGCTCTGGGCTTTGTGGCTATCAGTATGGACGCCCTCGATCCGCACCACCGCGCGCATCGGCCCCGTCTGTTCCACGGTAACCTTGCGCACCACGCTGGCGAAGCGCGCCCCATCTTTCAACGTGCAGATCAGACTGGCCTTGCCGGCCACCACGCGGCCGTCCAGGGTGAGCGCGTCCAGGAAGTACGGGCCGCCACGGGGGATGCGGCATTGCAGCTTGCCGGTGTCGATGGCTACCGCCTCGCCGCTCTCCGCGACCTTCACCGGCCGCTCGGGCGCGGCGGAACTGCCGGGAGCCACCTTCAGCGTTCCCGAGGCCGCCGGACCGGCTACCGTCGCAAAAGCGGTCCACTTGATGGACCCGTCGGGCCAATAGGCCAGCGTCCAGGTTTGCACCGGGAGCGCCTTGCCATCGGCGGCGGTCAACGCGAAGGTTTGATCTTTGCGGACCGCGCCGCGCTGCCACGGCACGCCCCAACTCACGCCGCTTTCGAGCGCTGGCGGCGATCCACCCAACCAATTAATAGATACCGCGTCCTCAGTGGATGTCTGCGCGCCCTGCTGCTCCGCCGCTGCCGCCGCTGCCGTGCTCGCCAGAAGTCCGAGCGCACCACGCCTGCTGATCTGCATGTGCAGGAGACGAACGTGGAACCGTGCCAGGTTACCGGCCCCACACACCGAGCTACGACCGTCAGAAGCCGCGAGAGAATCGGGGCGCCGACGTGGCGTGCGCACTCGTGCGCAATGCCACTTGGTTTTCCCAATATCGGAAATACTGCGGAATTTGTGGGGCAGGATGGTATCCTGCGGCCGAGTGGTACTCGGCCTGGTCGGCATTTGCATGCTGGTCGGCAGGCCGAGTGCCACTCGGCCGCAGGTTGCCAACCTGCC
>Ga0181529_10004307_pt1 | contig 15502 bp, 8 predicted proteins | sample PEATcosm2014_Bin_36_FD_119763 | JGI IMG/M metagenome (GOLD analysis project Ga0181529, IMG submission 119763) | Peatland microbial communities from MTU Mesocosm Facility, Houghton, MI, USA - PEATcosm2014_Bin10_30_metaG | ecosystem: Environmental > Terrestrial > Soil > Wetlands > Peat | place...
CTAGCCGCCTTATAACGCTGCGGTACCTCCTTTGGAGTTCCTCCAAGGAGGTTGACCAATTGAGCGCCAGAAGTCGCTTCGTTGTAGAAACTGACGGCCTCGACCATGCAAGCCATGCAGACGACGGTTTGAACGCGGCTCGACCACCCGGGGTTGCCGCCACTTCCTTCAAATCCGTCTTTGGGTGTGGTTAGGCCAAGCATCAATGCGAGATGACCACCTGAGGAGTGGCCTACTACGCCAATCCGGTTGGTGTCAATGCTGTACTTCTGAGCGTTGGCCCTCAGCCAACGAACTGCGCACTTAGCATCTTCCAGTTGAGCCGGGAAGGGATATTTCACCCTTCCGGCTTCGGTTACGCTGACTGATCGGTGATCAATACTGATCGCAACGTATCCCTTGGTGGCGGCAATTTCAATAGGAGCAGCGTTTTTCGAGCCCGGAGTTGGAGCCCAGGTGCTGCCTACGATAAAAACCAAGGCGGGGAAGGGGCCGGTATTCGAGGAAGGCCGACAAAGATTGAGCTTTAAGTCGATGTCGCCGCCGCGACCGAAAATAATGTCACTTTCGGTGATATAATCTTGGCCGAAGAGACGATTGGCTCCTGCCAACAAACAAATAAGCGCAATTAGAATGAAGGTGGTTTTCCGCGAGCTTCTGAAGCTTTGGGGCCGACTGATTATCATCCCTGCCCTCTTTAGCCGCGATTTCCCAGCCAGCCGGCCAATTCTGACATCCGCAAGGATCATTTCATCTCCAGATACATTTTCGATGGGTCTGCGCCCCACGTCAAGCAGGTTCCGGCTTTTTGCCATCCCGAAACCCTCCTTCGGCGCCTTTGCCTGCGCTGTCTTCGCGTCTTTTTTCCTTGAGCTCACCCAAGGCCGGCAGCTCCCCCTGTCAGCGATTCCCGCATTTCCCATTAGCTGCCCTGATGCTTCCACAAGAAGCCTGATTCCCCTATCCTCCTGATAATCGAAGCAACCAGCTCTTGCGACACGGCGATCTCGGCCATCTGAAAGATAAGGACGATCGGAGTCTTTGGAGGGCGCCCTGCCGGCCTCGTTATAAGGCGAGCGATTTTATGTGCAGACTCTCATTGGAAGGCAGTCGGATAGCGTATCGGAATCCCTCCGACTCCAGATACTTGTAGATCGCTGGATGGGCGAACGCCGCGTCACCCCGGAAATACCGCCGACGTTCACGATAGCGATATCGAGTGACTATGGGATCGAGCACCGACTTCCAGTCCTTCGCGCTGTGCGCGCTCCCCTCGCGGGGCAGGCAGCCCTCGAGATCGTCGAAGTGGTTGAAGCGAAAGAAGGGATGATAGCAGTCGCACTTGGCTTGTCGATGCAGCTGCATGGTTGATTGCTCGACCGCCGACTGCCGTAAGTACGCCCCCTGAGGATGTTATAATATCTTTCTTTATCGCTCATCATGGAGGCTGGATTCGGCAATTCCAGTTAGTCAAATGCACTATCGAGTTCACGATAGGCGAGCAATCCGGCCTCGAAATTTTTCGTGGCGCCGTGAAAATCAAGCCGCAGTTTGCCTTGGATATCTACACGCGATCCACGTTTTTGACTTTCACTCATTGAATCCTCCACTTTTTTGGCTTTAGAATCAATTTATCCCTTTCCAGTTAATGAAATATGCGATAGTCTCCTTGGTAGTGCAACAATTAATTCATGAAATATAGGATTACGGAAATGCAAAGCAAAATTATCAGTAAACTATTGACTGGTTACATTTTAGTGATAGAATCTCATCTATTGATCGGAGCCTATGCGGAGCTATATGGTATAGCTCAATAATTGTCGATGGATGATTTTTATTTATAGCGCTGCAGTTGATTATGTGATCATGAATTTCCATGTTGTGGTCTTGCAAGGGTTTGGCAGTGATCGAATTATACAACGTATGTCTGAGGGGATGCCGGCATGAAAAAGTATGTCATTATCGTGGCGATCGCTCTCGCGGCAGCGCTTCCAGCCGCCGCCCAAGACCAAAATCGCTTCGCCCTCGTCTTCGGCAATGCTGCCTACGACGGCGACGCGGCGCTGGCCCACTCGGTCAACGACGCTACCGACATGGCTGCGGCCCTTACCGGAATAGGCTGGAAAGTCACGCGGGTCCTCGACTCCGATCGCAAGGCGATGAACAAGGCCATCGCCTCGTTCCGGGACGCCATGTCGGGGACCAGGGACCCCATAGCCCTGCTCTACTACGCCGGGCACGGGGTGCAGATCGGGGGCCAGAACTATCTCATCCCGGTCCACGAGACCTTCGAGTCGCCCGACGATATCAAGAACGACGCAATCTCCCTGCAATCGATCCTCGACACCTTCGACGACGCCCGCGTATCGACCGAGGTGGTCATTCTCGATGCCTGCCGGGACAACCCCTTCGCAAAGAAGATGAGCCGCTCCCTAGGCGGCACCCGCGGCTTGTCGGTCGTGGCCAAGTCGGCCGAGGTCGAGGGCTCGGCCGTCCTCTTCGCGACGGCGCCCGGCCAGACGGCGGCCGACGGAAACGGGCGCAACGGCGTCTTCACCCAGGCTCTGCTCAAGTACATAAACTCCGACATGAAATTGCAGGATCTCGTGACCAAGGTGACGGGGGAGGTCAAGTCCCTGACCGGAGGCAAGCAGGTCCCCTATAACTCCATCAGCTTGTCGGACGACTTCTATATGGAGCCTGCCTCTATGCGAGCGGCTAAGTCCGCGGCGGCACCAATAGCGGCGCCAGTCGCGGTGGCTCCAGCCGTGGCGCCGCCGGTTCCCCAAGCTGCGGCGCCTGCGATTCCAGCGGCGGCGGTTGCCCCTCAAGCGGCCGCTCCCCAAGCCGCTCAGCCGGTCTCCCACGTCCCGACCACCTTCCAGGTCGAGGTTCATGGGCAGGTGGCAGGCATGAAGGTCCTCATCGATGGGCAGGATGCGGGGACGACGCCGCTCGTGACGACGCTCGAACGCGGAAAGGCCTATATCGTCGAGGTCAGCCATCCGGACTATCTTCCCTTCAAGCAGATCGTGGAACCCCAGGGCACTGCCTCGACAGTCGTCGTCACGCCGGACACCGATCATACGACCGATTTCAAGATCAAGGATCTGACGGCGCGCAAGGGCGCCTTGAGCGACCAGCTGGCCAGCGCTCGGAAAAAAGGAGCATGGGTGCCCTGGGTGAATATCGCCTCCTGGGGCGTGGCGATCGTAGGAGGTGCTCTCGCCGGCTACGCCTACCTGGAAGGCAACTCGGTGCTCGCGGATTACAACTCGGCGGCGAGCTCAGCCGATTTCTACAACGCTCGGAACCACATGTCGACCCTCGACACCTTCTTCAGCATAGGCATAGGCGCCGGCGGGGGAGGCCTCGCCCTGGCGCTGACGACCTCGTTCATGTACCCGAAGGTCTCAGGGATTGAAGCGAGCATGAAAGACCTCGATGCCCAGATCCAAAAGCTGAACTCGAGCCAGTCATCCGGCACTGCGAAGGAGTAGCACCATGAGCAGTCGCGTAGCCTTCGCCTCAGTCCTCGTCGCCCTTCTCATCCTGGCGGGATGCAAACTTCCCCAGGAAAGCCAGATGGACAGTCCTTTCGATGCCGGATCGTCGGTCTATCAGAACGGTTCGGGCGGCCCGACCGGGGTCACCGCGACTCCGAGCGACTCCAAAATACTCCTTTCCTGGTCAGGGGTGTCGGGAGCTTCGGGTTACAATGTCTACTGGTCCACGAACCCTGGCGTCTCTCCCCTGGACGGAACTAAGATCGCCGGCGCGACAAGTCCCTGCACCTGTACGGGCCTGACGAACGGAGTTACTTACTATTATATAGTAACGGCCTATGCCCATGGCGGCGAATCGAGGCCCTCGGACATGGTAATGGCCGTGGCGGGCACCCATGTCACCTCCGTATCCCTGAGCAAGACGAGCCTCTCCTTATATGCCGGTGGGCCGACGGCGACTCTCGTCGCGACGATCGCTCCTAGCGGGGCCTACGACCAGAATGTCTCCTGGTCCTCGCTCGACCAGAACGTCGCCACTGTAAATCAAAGCGGGGTGGTCACGCCCGTAGCGGTCGGCAACACGACGATCAAGGTAACCACGAATGACGGCGCCAAGACTGCGACGTGCGCCGTCGCCGTCCTGGCCTACGCGGTCCAGGTTACCGGAGTCACCCTCGATCAGGGCAGCCTGAACCTCGTGGCGGGAGGCTCGACGGGCCAGCTCACCGCCACCATAGCCCCGACCAACGCGACCGACCAGAACGTGACCTGGTCCTCGAACAATACAAGCGTTGCGACGGTGAGTCCCACGGGTCTCGTGACTCCGAAGGCCGTGGGCTACGCGACCATTACCGTCACCACGGAGAATAACAGCAAGACAGCGACCTGCGGCGTCACGGTTTCGGCGCCGATCGCCGTGACTGGCGTCACCCTGAACGAGGATAGCTTGACCTTGACTCTCGGCGGCGCCTCGCAGACCCTGACCGCGACCGTATCGCCCTCGGACGCAACGAATAAAGCCGTAACTTGGTCCTCGAACAACCAGAACGTCGCCAGCGTCGATACCTCGGGCGTAGTCTCGGCCGTGGCCACAGGCTCCGCCACGATCACCGTGACGACCGTGGACGGAGGCAAAACCGCTACCTGCGCAGTGACCGTGGGATCGATTGTCAACAGCGTCACCGTCAATCCCTCAACCCTCTACCTCGTGTCGGGCGGCGCTTCCAAGCAGCTGAGCGTATCCGTACTGCCGAGCGACGCAGTGGACAAGACGGTCACCTGGTCGTCCACCGACAACAGCGTAGCCTCGGTCGGTTCCGCCGGCCTCGTAACTTCGGGCAGCGTCGGTACGGCGACGATAAAGGCGACGGCGAATGACGGCAGCGGCGTGTACGGGACCTGCTCGGTTACCGTCCAGCCGGCGGTCTCGAGCTTCACGGCCGCCACCGGCGACGGCGAGGTGCAGCTTTCCTGGCCCGCGACGGCCGGGGCGACGAGCTATGACGTGTATTACCTGAGCGGTACGACCGTAACTACGTCCACCGGCATTATGCTGGGGGCCGCGTACGTCGCGGGAACGGAGGCCACGATCACCGGCCTCGCCAACGGGACCCAGTACGCATTCATCTATGCGCCCGTGGCCAACGGCGTGGAGGGCTCGGCGAGCGCAGTCCTTGCCGCTACGCCGGGAAAAACGCCGACCAAGGTGCTCGCGACGGCCGCGGGGACTTCGGTGACCCTGAGCTGGACCCCGGTCATAGGGGCGACCGGCTACAACGTCTACTACGCGGCCGGCACCGGCGCGACGACTTCGAGCTCCAAGGTCCCCGCGGGCGATATCAACGGGATGAGCGCGGTCATTCCGGGCCTGAACGTGGGCACCGAGTACGCCTTCGTCGTGACCTATGTGAACGGCATCGAGAGCGCCGCGAGCCAGGTCGCGGTGGCCTATATCAATGCGACTGTCCTCGCCGACTTCAGCTCGTCGAGCATCGGCACCATGAAGGCGATCCAGGGAGGCACATTCCAGCGCGACTCGACGGCCTCGGACCTAAGCTCGGTCTCGAGTTTCCAGATGAGCCAGTGCGAGATCACGGGGGCGCAATACGCTGCCGTAATGGGCCTCGCGGACCCGAGCGCCGTCCAGGGCACCAACATGCCGGTCACGGAGGTCAGCTGGTACGGCGCTCTGGTGTTCTGCAACAACCTGAGCCTCAAGGAAGGGCGGATCCCCGTCTACTCGATCGGCGGGAGCGTGAATCCTAGCGCGTGGGGAGTCATCCCCACCGGCGACAACGCGATCTGGGACGCCGTGTCCGTCAACGCCGCCGCGGACGGCTATAGGCTGCCGACCGAGATGGAGTACATGTGGGCCATGATGGGCGGCCTCTCCGACTCCCGTGCCGGCGATCTTTCGGGCGGGGTCAACCTGGCCGGATACCAAAAAGGCTATGCCGGGAGTTCCGAGCCAAGCGGCGGTACGACGAACCTTTCGAGCTACGTCTACGCTGACTCGAGCTATTCACAGCCCACGACCGTGGGCTCGAAGCTGCCGAACGAGCTCGGTATATTCGATCTGTCCGGGAATGTGAACGAGCTGTGCTTCGACTGGTACGCAAGCTGGCCGACCGGCGCAAAGAGCGATTATTCCGGGCCTGGATCCGGAAGCCTGCGGACTTGGAAGGGCAGCTACTATGGCGATCCGTATAGCGCGGGCGTCTCCAATAGATCCTACCATGAGAATCCTGGGTATAAAGCTCAGAGCCTCGGCTTCCGCGTGGTGACCTCCTTCATCGACAGCACGCGGGGCACGATAGCGATCTCGTGGTCGATAGGGCCCTACCAGGCGGTGAGCTTCGACCCATCGAGCACGACCATCTCTTCGGGCAACGCCCTGTATGTCACTCCTTCCATCACGGGTGGCACTAATTACCAGTGGTACGTAAACGGCTCGCCAGCCGGCTCCGGCTCGACTCTGAGCTACTCGCCGCCCGCTCCCGGATTCTACACGATCTATCTCGTGTTCCAGTACCAAGGGCAGTTGTATTCGGGCTCGGCCAACGCCACGGTCACCCAGTAGGAGTAGCAAAATGAAAGCGCGAATTGTCCTATTCCTCGCGGCTGCGGCACTGCTGGTCTCCTGCTTCAATACGGTCGCCCCTGACAGGCACGCGGCTGCCAAGGTCGGAACCGGTTCCCTCAAGGTCGTCCTGAAACAGGGCGGCGGGAAGACCGTCGTGCCGGACTGGCAGAAGGTCATTACCTCGTACCAAGTTTCCATCACCAGCCAGGACGGCCTCCCGAGCCAGTCTACGACGGTCGAGAACGCGGCGACAGCCTACTGCACCTTCCTGCTCGACGCCGGAACCTGGTCTATTGCCGTAACTGCCTTTTCGGGGAGCGCGGCGGTCGGGGCGGGAAGCGCGACGAACCTGTCCGTCTCTGGCGGCTCAAGCCAGTCGGTCTCGATCACGGTCTCTCCAACGCAGAACGCTTCCGGCGGGTACAGCTTCACCTTCGACTTTCCCTCTTCGACCTCGATCGATTACGTATCGGCCCAGTTGATCTCGCTGAGCGGAACGGTCTACGGATCGACGATTGTTGCCTCGCTGAAGACGAGCGGAGTCAACCAGGAAGGGACTATCGCGCAAAGCAACGTGAATAGCGGCCAGTACCGGCTCGAGCTGACCTTCCGCCGCGGCGGATCCGCGGGAGCCATCGTCGGCGTCTACGGAGAGGCCGTCAATATCTGGGACAACGTGACTTCTGACCAATGGCTGGACTCGGCAGGAAAGCTGAACGGCAAGCGGGTCTTCTCCGCGACGGACTTCGCCTCGAGCGACACGAGCCTGTCCGACCTCCAGTTCACCTGCAACGGATCGGCCCTCGCCCTGAATCCGGGGTTCTCGTCCAATGTGACCAGCTACACTGCAAGCGCGAACCTGGACACGGTCAAGTTTACGCCCACCCAGTCCATCGCTGGACAGAGGATCCAGTACCAGCTCAACTCAGGGACCTGGTACGACCTGGCCTCGGGAACAGCCCAAACGATCACGCTGGCCTCCCCGAGCACGGCCCTGGCGATCAAGGTCACCGCTCAGGACCAGGCTTCGACCGCGACCTATACGGTGAACTTCCCGGTAACGGTGAGCGTTGGAGCCCAGTCGACGACGATCTCCGCGGGGATAGCGGCGAGCGTGGACTACGCGGTGACGATGACCAACGTGCAGGACGGGACGTCGGGGACGATTTACTGGTATTCCGACAAGGACGGCACGGTCGTGGCGGGCTCGTCGCCGACCGGAATCTCGGTAAGCCTTACGAACGCCAGCGGCAACCAGGCCACGCTTAGCCTGAGCGCCGACACGACAGCTATCGGCGGCACGTATTATTTCAGGCTCCAGGAATACGGGGTGACCTCCTCGCCCAATTCTCTGGCTATTCAGGCCGTGGTCGTCGGAACCCAATCGAAGGCGATCAACGCGGGCACGAGCGATAGCGCCACTCTCCAAGTCGCGACCGCCAACGTGGACGATGGGACGAACGGGAGCTTCAACTGGTACGCGGATGCCTCCGGCTCGACGGCCGTCGCCCCGCCCGCGAGCTTTAGCTTCGGGGTATCTGCCATCTCGAGCGGAACCGCCACGATCACCGTCAGCAACCCGACATCTTCCTCGGCGGGGACCTATTACTTCTCGCTCGTGGAAGGCACGGCGAAGTCGATCGTCACTCCGCTCTATATCGTGAATGGCCTCGTGTCGCCGAACGTCGGCGAGATGGTATTCGTGCCGGGAGGGACCTTCCAGCGCGACTCGGGCGCCACAGATCTGACTACAGTTTCTAGCTTCTACATGGGACAGAACGACATCACCGGCGCGCAATACGCTGCCGTCACGGGGTTGGCCGACCCGAGCTATTTCAGCTCGGTCGTAAAACATCCTGTTGAGCAGGTAAGCTGGTACGACGCCCTCGTGTTCTGCAACGACTTGAGTATCCTGGAAGGCAGGACGCCGGTCTATACGATCAATGGCAGCACGAGCCCTAGCGTCTGGGGCGCCGTGCCGACGAGCGAAAACGCCACCTGGGACGTTGCGACTATGGACATGAGCGCCAACGGCTATCGCCTCCCCACGGAGATGGAGTACCAGTGGGCGGCCATGGGCGGGTTGAGCGACATAATCGCGAGCGATTTCTCTGGCGCGGTTAATGTCGCGGGCTATCTGAAAGGCTACGCGGGAAGTTCTGAGTCGAACGGTGGACAGGTGAACATTGGGCACTATGCATGGTATTACGGGAATTCTGGGGCCGCGACCCATTCCGTGGGCACGAAACTGCCAAACGAACTGGGAATCTACGACCTTACCGGGAATGTGCTGGATTGGTGCTGGGATTGGTATAACCCTTATCCGACTGGTTCGTTAAGCGACTACCTGGGAGCCTCCTCTAGTGGGATGAATTCCCGGGTTGAGCATGCCGGCAATTGGGATACTGACGCCAGCCAATGTCCTGTTTCCATTAAATTTGGCGACACCCCGAACAACAGAAGCTATGGTCTCGGCTTCCGCGTCGTCCTCTCCCGCAGGGTCAGCGTCGGGACGCAGTCGCCCTTGCTCGATGCCGGAACAGCTGCCCAAGTGTATTTCACCGTCTCGGCGGCCAACATACCGGAGGGGACTGCGGGAGCGGTCCATTGGTACACCGACTCCTCGGCCTCGACGATCGGCTCGGCGCCGACGGGGGCCAGTCTGTCGCTGAGCGCGGTCTCGGGCGGCTCGGCTAGTCTCCAAATCAGCACGAGTTCGTCGACGCCTGCAGGCTCGTACTTTTTCACCGTTAGCGAAGGAGCTGCGGTCTCGAACGTTCACGCCTTCACGATCGACAAATACTCGAACAACATCGGAGACATGATGGCCGTCGCGGGCGGCAGCTTCCAGCGCGACGCGAGCTCCTCGGACATCACGACCGTCTCGAGCTTCTTCATGAGCCAATACGTGATCAACGGCTATCAATTCCATGACGCAACGGGCTTGAGCGATCCTAGCTATTTCACCTCGGTCACCAACCACCCGGTCGAGCAGGTCAATTGGTATGCAGCCCTCGTGTACTGCAACGACTTGAGCATTAAAGAGGGCAAGACCCCGGTCTATACCATCAATGGAAGCACCGATCCCAGCTCCTGGGGCGCCATCCCGATAGCCGAGGATGCCACCTGGGATGCCGTGACGATGAACATGAGCGCGGACGGTTATCGCCTGCCCACCGAGGCCGAGTATATGTGGGCGGCTATGGGAGGCTTGAGCGACGCAATTGCGAGCGATTTCTCAGGCTCAGTCAACGTCAAGGGCTATCTCAAGGGCTATGCTGGCAGCTCGGAGCTCAACGGCGGACAGGTGAATATTGGGCAGTACGCCTGGTACTCGGGCAATTCGGGGAATACCACGCACAATGTAGTGGATGGCGTGAAGAAGCCAAACGAGCTATGGCTGTGGGGTCTGACCGGAAATGTCTGGGAGTGGTGTTGGGATTGGTACGGAGACTATCCGAGCGGGGAACTAACCGACCCGACGGGGGCGATTTCAGGTTCGCACCGCGTGCGCAACGGCGGGTGTTGGTCGGATACATTCGTCAGCTACACCGTCTCGGAGCGATTCAGCCTCCTTCCAACCGACCAGAGTAATGCTTACGGATTCCGCGTGGTGTCCCGATAGCACGATGTTGTAAAAGGAAGGCTCGCGGGTAGAGAGGTATCCCGCGAGTCGCCCCTAAAGCCTATACGCTGCCGCCAGCCCAGCGCCGAGGTAGTAGTCGTCAATGCCCTCGATCTCGCCCGTCGCCATGAATTCAAGGACGAGGGGCGAGGAGGGGGAGTGCCACTTGAGCTCGAAGCCTATGGGGCAGGGGCCGGCGAGGCCGAAGGGCCCTCCCAGGGGGGCGCTCCTCAGGGCGCCCGATAGGCCGAGGGTGCAGTCGCTCAAGGTCGCCTCGATCCCCATGCGCAGGTAGGCCCAGGCGAAGAGGCCCGGGGTCTCGAAGGGCGCCCCGGCTGTGGCCCAATTCGGGTAATAATCCGATAGCTCGATCTCCGGGGCGGCGAAGATCCTCGAGCCGCTCAAGTCCAGTTCGATGGGAAGGCCTGCGCTGAGACCGGAGAAGCGCGTCGTCCCGTCCCAGGAGGGAGCGACCGAGGAGTCGGGATCCTCGTCGTCGAAGCGGGCGAGGGTCCCCTTGAGATAGAAGGCCGCGGCCAACGCCGAGCGCTCGAGGTCCTGGCGCCCGTCGCCAGCGGGGCTCCCGCGGCCTCCAAGGCCGAGCTTCCAGGCCGCCGATATCGAGTAGGAGTCAGAGTCGGGCAGTCCTTGCCAGAAGACGCCCATATAGCTGAAGTCCAGTTCGGAGCCGCCCGAGCTCGCGGCAGTTTGCGCGCCACCGCCTAAGCCGAGGCGCAGGCTGGCCTCGGCGATCCCGAGGCCAGCCCCGCCCGTCGGGGACAGGTGGAATGAGGCTCCGGACCCAAGCTCGGACGCTCCAGGCTCCAGGCTCCGGGCATCGGGAGCGAAGAGCGAGCCGGAAACGCCCGAGTAGAGCGTGTCGGAGCGCGCGAAGGTCCCGCTCTCGATGCGCGTCCGGGCCTCGGCCTCGGAGCCCTCGACGCGGAAGCGGTACTCGCCCGGCGGCAGGGCGCGGCCCTCGTCGTCGCGGCCGTCCCAGCGCACTCGCGCCGAGGGGCCGTCGAAGGCCAGGGTGCCGAGGCCGCGGACCGCGCGGCCGGACTCGTCGACGACCGTCACGGCTGCCTCTCCCCGCGCCGAGGCCCCGGCCTTGAGTACGCAGGAGCCGAGAAAGCCCGGGTCGGCCGGGTCGAAGGATGAGGGCGAGGCCTCGAGGCTTCGGATCTCGAAGGGTGCGTCCCGGTACGCGATCCGGAGGCTGGTCGTCTCGTCGCGGCGCACCTCGACCGAGGCCTCGAAGTCGAGGGAGCCGAAGCGCCGCACGAGGACATCGTGGACGCCGGGCTCGAGCTGGATTTCGGTCCCCACGCGGATGAGGCCGTCCACCAGGATCGTGGAGCCGCTCTCGAGCCCCTCGATAACGAGGGTCGCCGAGGGTTTGGAAGGCATGATGACGACGACAATATCGTCCGAGGGGCCGGGCGGAGGGGGTGGGCCAGGCTGGAGTGGAGGGCCCGGCCGGCTCTCCGCGCCGGGGCTCGGCTTGGAAGGCGCGGAGCTCGAGGGATTCCTGGCCTTGGCCGCGGCCGCCGACTCTGAGCTTCGCGCCTTGGAATACGTCCCGCCGCTCGTCGTCGCGCAGCCCGCCGACAAGGGAGCTAGAGCAGCCGCCGCGATGAAGGCGGCGGCCGCCATGAGAGCGGTCCGTGACAGCGGCCTTCTTCGATCCCTCGCGATTCTGCCCATGGATAGGAGTATATCGCGGGCCGAAGGCCAGAAGTTTAGGCCAGCAGGAGTTCCCAGCCTCTCGTCCTCGCCACGCGCCTAAGCCGCCGATCGGGCCTGACGGCGACCGGCTGGCCGACCTCGAGGAGGAGGGGCAGATCGTGGATGGAGTCGTTGTAGAACGCGCACTCCGAGAGCGTGAAGCCGCGCGAACTGGCGTAAGCCAGGACGGCGTCGCGCTTGGCCGCGCCGAAGAGGGCCTTGCCCTCGAGCCGGCCGGTGCTGCGGCCGGACTTGAACTCGAGCCGCGTCGCGAGGAGGGCCTCGGCCCCGAGGAATTCGGCGAGGGGCCTCACGATGAAGTCGAGGGAGGAGGTAGCGAGCGCGATCGAGCCGCCCTTGGCCTTGATCGCCTCGATGAGGCTTAGGAGCTCGGGCCTCAAGAGCCGCCTGAGCCTGCGCTCGAAGACCTCGCGGCCGAGGTCTTCGAGGAGGGCCTCTTCGAGGCCGGCTATGAAGGGGATGTCCCCCTCGAGGAAGGACAGGCCTCCGCTTCCCAGGCGGTAGGCGGCGTAGCTGATGGGGATGCGGGCGAGGCTCCGGGCCTTGATGAGGCCGCGCCGCGCGGCGACTTCCGCGAAGAGCCTGCCGGTCGATCCTCGGGCTATGGTGTGGTCAACGTCGAAGAAGTGCAGACGGCCTCCCATCCCAGCCTCAGGCAGGCGTAAGCTGGCGATAGACGGCCTCGCGATTCCGGTACTCGCCGCGGTATTCCGGAGGCAGGAGCTCGGCGAGGCGGAGCATGATCTCGTCGGCGGCCTCGGCGCGGGCCGTTTTGGCCCGGCCCGGCTCGGGCTTGCGCAGCCTGAAGGGCGCCCCGACGCGGACGCTCACGCTCGTCCGCCGGCCCCGCTTGAAGTTGCGCCAGAAGGATTCGCCGCCGAAGTGCGCGACGGGCACGAGGGGGACGCCGGCGCGCCAGGCCATCGCGACCACGCCTTCCTGCCCCCGACCCAGGCGGCCGTCGTGGCTCCTCGTGCCCTCGGGCATGACGTTGAGGATCCTGCCGCGCTGGAGCGCCTCGAGGGCCTGGCGCATCGATCCCATATCGATCGCTCCCCGCACGACCGGTACGCAGTCCCAGGCCCTCGCGAGGAGTCCGAGCACGGGGACGCGCCAGGTCTCGGCCTTGGCGAAGCCCGCGATGTCGCGCGGGTAGAGGAACGCGTACAGGAGCGGTGCCTCGAGGAAATTGATGTGGTTCGTCACGAGGATGAAGGGTCCCTTCTTGGGAATCAGGTCGAGCTGGGAGCGGTCGATCCTGCAGAGGACCGTCAGGATGAGCCTCGCCAGGGGGGCGATGACGCGAGCGTAGCCCGTCACGGCAGGTCTCGCCTCGGCCCGTGGATGACGCGTATCCTCGAGCTCAGGCATTCCACGAGGACTGATCTGCCGTCGACGCAGATCGTCTCCCCGTCCGCGTGGATGACGAGGCCCCCATCGGGGGCCTCGATTTCGAAGCGCGAGGACCTGCCCGTCCTTATCTTGGGATGCTCCGCCTGGGTGCCCTTCGTGTATCTCAGGATGAGGCCGATCATCTCTCCCCGCCTCAGCCTGGGCGCCATGCAGAGGTCGAAGAGGCCGTCGTGGTTGCTCGAGTGGGGCGCCATGAAGAAAGTCCCGCCCATGCGCTTGCCGTTCATGATCGATATCTGGTGGCTCTCCTGCTCGATAAGCCCACCGTCGTGGGCAAGCCTGACGAAAGGAGCCTTCGGGTAGATGAGGAAGGTCCTCGCCGCCCCGATCACGTAGGCCATGAAGCCGTGCACCTTCTTTAGCTTGGCCGCCTCGAGGCCGACGATGGTATCGAATCCGATGCCGACGCCGTTGGCGAAATAGCGGCCTTTCGGATAGTCGCCGCCCGTGATCCTGCCCACGTCCATGGGCCGCGTCTCGCCTGCCGCGAGGGCCTCGACGCAAGAGGCGAGTTCGGCGGGCACGTCAGCCCCGTAGGAGAAGTCGTTGCCGCGTCCCACGCTCAGGACGCCCATCGTTGGGATCTGTCCGTCTCGCTCGGAGGCGAGCATGAGGCCGTTGACGACCTCGTTGACCGTGCCGTCCCCGCCCGCGGCGACCACCACGCCGAAGCCGTCCCGCCCAGCCTCCGAAGCGAGCTCGGCCGCGTGCCAGACTCCCTGGGTCAGCCGGATCACGTAGTCGATGCCCTTGGCCTTGAGGCGCGCCTCGGTCTCGGGAATCAGCTCCGCCGCCTTTCCCTTGCCCGCGATGGGGTTATAGATCACCAAATGCCGAGAATCTGCCATAGACAGTCAAGTATAGCGCAGGGAAGGCCCTGGTAAAAGTGCTGTCGTCATCGATATCCGGACTCGGATGAGGGCCGCCCATATCTTGACCAGGTGCGCGCCGGCAGTAGAATGGGCCGGGAGTCCGGTCACGCGGACGTTCAAAGGCCTCTATAGGGGAAGGCAAGCGTTTGAAGGCATACTCGATCCCGACCATCGTCATGGCGTCCCTGTGCTTCGCCATGGCGGTCAACGAGTTCACCACATGGCTCCGACGCAGCAGAAAGAACGGCGATATCGCCTTCGCCTTGATATGCCTTGGCGGAACTTTCTTCTGCCTGTCCTGCGCGGGCGAGTACGACGTCGATTTTCCGGTGCAGAGCATCCCTTGGCTGAAGGCCGAAGTGGTAGCCATCTCCCTTACGGCCTTCGCCCTCTTCTGGTTCTTCGCTGAGGAGACCAAGCTCATAAAAAAGTCCTATGTCCTCGCCTGTCTGGCGTGGAACCTTCTGGTCTGCGCCAGCCAGTTCTTCGACCTCGGGGACCTCGCCTGGGCATCGGGCCGACCCTTCGTGACGCGCGTCGAGCTCCCCTTCGGCCTGGACTTTGTCTATAAAGAGGTCGATCGAGGGCCGGTGCTGGTCGTCGCCGACTTCGTCGGCTTCGCCCTTTTCGCCTATCTCGCCTTCGTGGTCGCCAAATTCAGGCAGCAAGGGCACCGCAGGGAGGCGACCGTCCTCTTCGCCGTCCTCGGGGTCATCATAGCCGCCGAGGCGAACGACTTCTTCGTCGGAATCGGCCTGTATTCCTTTATCTTCCTCATGGAGTACGCGTGGCTGGCCGCCATCCTCGTCGTGGGCCTGCGCCGCTCGAACGAGAACCTGGACGCGATCCGCACAAAGCAGGCCCTCCGTAAGAGCGACCGGGACTTGGGCGAGTCGCAGACGATGCTCTCGGCGATCATCGACAGCACCTCGGACTTGATATGGTCGGTCGATGCGGCCTCGCTCGGGCTTCTCGCCTACAATCGAGGCCTGCAGGACTATGTCGCGCGGAAATACGGGAAGAAGGTGCTCGCCGGCATGCGGACGGAGGAGCTCTTCGGCTCCGAGGGGGAGGTCGATTTCTGGAACGGCGCCTATGCGAGGGCAAGGAACGAGGGCGCGTACTCCATCGAGCGCATCGCCTCCGTCGATTCGAGCGTCTTCCAATTGAGCGTCAACCGGATGGAGAGCGGGGGCGAGCTCTTCGGCTTCTCGGTCTTCGCCAGGGACATCACCGAGCGCAAGCTGGCCGAGGA
>Ga0181529_10004310_pt1 | contig 15496 bp, 13 predicted proteins | sample PEATcosm2014_Bin_36_FD_119763 | JGI IMG/M metagenome (GOLD analysis project Ga0181529, IMG submission 119763) | Peatland microbial communities from MTU Mesocosm Facility, Houghton, MI, USA - PEATcosm2014_Bin10_30_metaG | ecosystem: Environmental > Terrestrial > Soil > Wetlands > Peat | place...
ATCGCCACAGGGATCTGGCGGGGTACCATAATTATCACACATAATATAGTAATCGCTACCTTCATAATTTCCTAATTGCTGACCCCAGTTATACCAATCTGTACACAATGTTTTTTCAGGCCAATGATAATCTGTAAGCATAACTTTAGCCCCTATGTTCCAATTATTAATTAAAGTTTCTAGGCTTTTAGTATCTGTGGTGGAGAAACTGTTTTTAGTCGGCTCATCAATTTCATAATAGCTACATTTTGGGTATAAGTTTGGAGTACTTTGAAGTATTGCCAGGGCTGAAGTTGGATTTAAATAATCTACCATAATATGCTCATAATCAAATCCAGCATTAAAAACCGTGGCAATATTATCAAATCCCTGCGCTGCAGCAAAAGAAAATCCATAAATATTCTTAGCGTCTTGTAATGTTATTAAATTCAAGTCATTGGTTATTCCTAAGGATTTTCCCGGCATTGGTTTGTATTGAAATTCTGATTCCCAGAAAGTAACTGTATCCCATTCATACTTGCAATTTTGCAAATTTGGTTTAGCAGACTGTATTGTAGGCAATTTTAATTTTGGCAAGGTTTTCTCTGCTACTAAATAGTCATCAATTGCTGCAATTTTCTTCATTGATACATTTTTATTTATTGTAATTGTAACTTTACTATTTGGTAATGTTAAAACTGTATCAGTGACATGGTTAATTTTTACTGTCGGAACCACAGCAGACTTCGCCATAGCCTCACCTTGATTAAGATTCGGCGAAGTTATGCCGCTTTCCTGGCTTCAACTTATTAATAAAAACGCAAAAGAAATGATAAGAAAAGACAATGCAAAGGAACTATAAGAATTTTTCATGTTTCACCCTAGAATAGTTATTAAATAAATATTTATTAAATCGAACAACTAACCGAACATGTTCAAATGGCGGGAAATAAGAGATTTTCGAAATCCCATATCCCAGACTTCTATAAACCCTATTTATAATATAAATACTATTTATTTAAAAAGAATCAGTAAAAACACGTAGAAGCGTCTACGTGTTTTTACGTAGTAATATTTACTAAAAAGTAAAAATGTGCCAATATTGTTTCTTTTTTAAAGATTTGTTGATGTTTGAATATTATATTAATCACGCATTGGCTTATAAATAAGGAAACGCTGGTAGGATTATAAAAAAATAATTATTAAAATGAAGCTAAGGAGATATTAAAAATTTTATTAAGTAGCCTCGAATTTTAGAACTTGTGTGAAAATGAGAACTATTTTCATAAATTTGTTTTCCATCTTCCTAATAGCGGAGTATAAACAGTTTCTCCAGAGGCGGACAGGTAAAAAAGTTGAATATTTTTGGCTTTTCATTATTAACACCGCAATTAATCGCAATGTTGATGATATTAATAACCTTTTTTTTAACTGTTTTACCAGTCCTCTTCGGGAGGAAAACACGACACCGATTTGTAATTTTAACTCCCCGGCATAAACCTGCCTGCCGGTAGGCAGGTGCCGGGGCTACTTTAAATATTATTTGCGTAAATTCAGTTAATAAATTTAATCAATGTTAATTAGCAGGAGGTAGTATGCCCCGGACAACCGTTTCCACAACAATAAATGCACCCCTTGATCTGGTATTTAGAACTGTGGCTGACATAAATGAGTATTCAAAGGTTCAACCTCATATCGTAAAGGTTGAATTTCTATCGGACATTAAACTGGGTGTCGGCGCACGATTTCGTGAAACCCGCCTTATGAAAGGGAAAGAAGTTACTACCGAACTTGAGGTGATCGAATACGTAGAAGATGACAGATGCCGTATAGTTTCAGACACTCACGGGACTATTTGGGATTCGGTTATGACCGTAAAACAGATTGACGGGCTTACTCTTTTAACTTTAACGATGGATGCGAACACCAAAAGTATAATCAACAAAATAATAAATTTTATGATAAGCGGTATGATAAAAAAGGCAATAGAAAAAGATCTTGACGGCGTTAAAATTTACTGCGAGAAATCAACTATATATTAAGATAAAATATAATCCATAATTTATTAATGCCGTTTATATAATTTTTTTTGTATTTTAGAATAATTATAAAATAAATCAAATGAAACCTGTAATTCCGATATTTCCGCTTAAGCTTGTTGTGTTCCCGCTTTCAAAGTATCCGCTGCATATTTTTGAAAAAAGATATAAAATAATGATCAACTTGTGCCTTGAAGAAAACTCCGGATTTGGAATCACAGCATCCATCGGCGGGGAGTTTTCCAAGATCGGAACTTATGTTGTTATTACAAAAGTATTGAAAAAATATTTAACCGGCGAAATGGATATTATTATTGAAGGGAAAGAAAGATTTTTAATGTCGCATTTTGAAATGCACGCGGATGGCTATTACATGGCAAACGTAGAACAGTATAATGACTTAACTACTTCAGTGGATTACAACCTTCTGAATGAAGTTAAGATTAAATTTGAAAAAATTATTGACAGGGTTAATTATAAACTGGAAGAATCTTTCTGGCAGAATTTTTATAAATCGCGGACTAAATCATATAAAATGGCCGAAAAGTCCGGGCTGTCAGTAAAACAACAACAAACTCTTTTAACATTTCAGAATGAACATGAAAGAATAAATTTTCTTATTGAGCATTATGAAAAATTAGATGAAAATCTTAATGAGAACTCTGCGTTAAAAGATATTGTTTTAGGAGACGGGTATATAAATTAAATGATGCGTGGTAAGTATAAATTTGAGGTGTAAGGACAGGTCGCGACCTGTCCCTACCTAAAAATTTACGGCTGATAATTAAAATATTTATCGTATACTTTTATTCTGTTAATAGCTCTTGCCAATGAAGATTCAGCCCTGATAACATCAATCTTTTCAACTGCTTTGTTCGCAAGCCTTTCCTCTGCACGCTTTTGAGCGGCTTTTGCCCTGTCAAGATCTATTTCATTCACTATTTCAAGTGAATCCGCTAGTATTTTAACTTTATTATTAAGTACTTCAATAGTACCGCCGCTTGTAGAAAAGAAGATCGTTTTATTATCATCAACAATAATTTTTATAGCGCCTATTTCAAAAGTACTTATTATAGGTGCATGATTATGAAGCACCTGAAAACTGCCTGCCGTACCCGGTACGGTAACTGCCTTTATACCGGCAGAGTAAGCCAATTTAGACGGTGTAAATATATCCAAACTTAAATCTGCCATACTATTTCATCGCTTTAGCTTTTTCAACAGCTTCTTCTATAGTACCGACGAACAAAAATGCAGATTCAGGAAGATTATCATATTCGCCGTTTATAATTCCCTTGAATCCTCTGATAGTATCTTCAAGTTTAACATACTTACCTTTATAACCGGTAAATTGTTCGGCTACAGAGAACGGCTGACTGAAAAATCTTTGAATTCTTCTTGCTCTTTTAACTACAATTTTATCTTCATCGGAAAGTTCATCCATACCAAGAATATTGATGATATCCTGCAAATCTTTGTATTGCTGTAAAATTTCTTTGCAGTTTTTTGCAACATCATAATGCTCGTTGCCTATAATTCCCGGTTCAAGAATTCTTGAAGTTGAATCAAGCGGATCTACTGCGGGATAAATACCAAGTTCGGAAATCTGACGGCTAAGTACTGTAGTGGCATCAAGATGAGCAAATGCCGCTGCCGGAGCAGGATCTGTTAAATCGTCTGCAGGCACATATATAGCCTGAACAGAAGTAATGGATCCTTTATCGGTTGAAGTAATTCTTTCCTGCAAAGCTCCCATCTCGGTAGCTAAGTTCGGCTGGTAACCAACTGCTGAAGGCATACGTCCTAAGAGCGCACTCACTTCTGATCCGGCCTGTGTAAAACGGAAAATATTATCAATAAATAAAAGTACGTCTTTTCCTTCATCATCCCTGAAATATTCTGAGACAGTTAAAGCAGTAAGAGCAACTCTTAATCTTGCCCCCGGTGGCTCATTCATCTGACCGAAAACCAACGCAGTTTTAGGTAATACGCCTGATTCTTTCATTTCAAGCCAAAGGTCGTTTCCTTCACGGGTTCTTTCACCTACACCCGCAAATACGGAAAATCCGCCGTGTTCCTGTGCAATATTGTGAATCAATTCCTGGATAATAACGGTTTTTCCAACACCCGCACCGCCGAATAAACCGGTCTTGCCGCCCTTTGAATAAGGTTCAATTAAATCAATAACCTTTATACCTGTTTCAAAAATATCTGTTTTAGGTGAAAGGTTTTTAAAAAGAGGAGCAGGCCTGTGAATAGGATATTTCTTTTCGGATTTAATTTCACCCAGCCCGTCAATTCCTTTTCCAATTACATTAATTAACCTTCCAAGTGTTGCCGGTCCTACCGGAACCGAAATAGGTTCACCGGTATCAAAAGCATCTAATCCTCTTGTTAAGCCGTCGGTTGAATCCATAGCAACGGCACGAACTCTGTCTTCGCCTAAATGCTGCTGAACTTCAACAATTAAATCTTCCTGGACGCCTTCTGTGCTTAATCTTGGGATCCTAACTGCATTGTAAATTTTGGGGAGTTGTCCTTCTTGAAATTCTATATCGATAACAGGACCGATTATCTGTATAATTTTACCTTTATTTTCGCTCATTATTTTTCCATCAGAATTAAAATTTTATCCCGTAAACTTAGCAATAACTGTAGGATTTTACAAGTATTTGAACAATAATTATAATCGGAAATTTGAATGAGGTTCTACTAAGAACTGAACTTCATATATATTGTAAAAATAAATCTCAATATAGTATACTTAATATAATGTTGATTTTGTGCTAAGCCCCAGTGGGGCGAAATATTTATAACATAACAATCTCCCCAAAAACTTCTCCTAAATTCCAACGGAATGACCTATTAATGGTTAATTAAGATATAATATATCTTGAATCTATTCGTGCAAATTCGTCCTAATTCGTGGAAATTCGTATTATGCAAATTCGTATTACGTAATGTTAGAAGAAAATCCCGGCAAAGGAAACTCAAAATATCGCCCTTGCCTGCTGATCTGCATGGTAGGAACTCCTGACTAGCGGAGAGGATTCAACAATTTTAAAACCCATTTTCAAACCTTCTACCCTGTACATATTAAATTCATCGGGTGTTACAAACCTGTCAACCGGGAGATGTAATTTTGTAGGCTGTAAGTACTGGCCGATTGTAAGAATATTGCATCCATGCATAACAAGGTCATGCATTGTTTCAAGAACTTCCTCGGGACGTTCCCCAATTCCAACCATCAGTCCGCTTTTTGTTTTTAAATACCTGTCTTTGAACCATCTTATAAGGTTCAGGCTTCTATCATATTTTGCCTGCGGCCTTACTACATGGTATAAACGCGGGACAGTTTCAAGATTATGGTTTAATATATCGGGCGGATTTTTCATAATAATTTCAAAAGCTTCAACCACTCCCCTGAAGTCAGGTATCAGTATTTCCACAGTTGTTTCGGGCATTTCTTCATTTATCAGCCTTACACATTCACTGAATATTGATGCTCCGCCGTCTTTTAATTCATCCCGGTTAACCGATGTAATTACCACATGGGCAAGCTTTAATTCTTTAACGGATTCCATCACTCTATTAGGTTCATCCGGATCTAGTAATTCAGGTATGCCTGTTTTGATATTGCAGAAACCGCAGCTTCTTGTACAGGTATCCCCCATTATCATAAATGTGGCGGTTCGATGGTTCCAGCATTCGGCTATATTAGGACATCTTGCCTCTTCACATACAGTATGAAGGTGCTGATTTCTCATTAAGTTTTTTACATCACTGTAATTTTCGCCGGTGGGCAGTTTTACTTTTAACCATTCCGGCCTTTTACCCGGTGAAACTTTTACTTTTTCAACCTGTTCTTTATAATCTCTCTGATGCTGATTTATGACCATTTCTATTATACCCGAATAAATTTACTATCCAAATTTACATATTAAATTGAATTAACATTAAAACTTTCCAAAGTATCTTTAATTGATTTTAAAAATCTTCCGCCAAGCATGCCGTCAACCAGCCTGTGGTCATGAGTTAAAGTAAGCGCCATTGTCGGTTTTATAGCTATAGTATCTGTACCCTCTATCTCTATGACTACGGGCTTTTTAACTACAGCGCCAACGCCAAGTATTGCTACTTCAGGCTGATTTATTATTGGTGTTCCGAAAATAGTCCCGAATATACCGTAATTAGTAATTGTGAATGTACCGTTTGTTATATCATCCGGAACAAGTTTCTTGGTTCTTGCTCTTTCTGCAAGGTCGCTTATAGATCTTGCAAGTCCGAATATATTTTTCTCATCTGCATTTTTAATATTAGGAACTATCAATCCCGCCGGGTCAACTGCAACTGCAATTCCAAGATTTATATATTTTTTCTTTATAATGGTATAGCCGTCAAGAGTAGCATTTACCAATGGAAATTCCCTTAATGCTTTTATACATGCATGAGCAATGAAAGGCATATAGGTTAATTTCACACCCTCTTTCTTTTGTATATCATCCCGGTTATTCTTCAGGAAATTGTAAATTCTTGTTACATCCGCCTCCAGCATGGCTGATACATGTACCGATGTATCACGACTGTTTATCATATGCTGCATTATTTTCTGACGGATATTATCCATAGGGATACGTTCAACTTCGTTAGAAGAATATAATGCCTGAATATTAGCAGAAGATTTGGAAACCTGTGTTAATGTGTTTTCACCCGTTCCAGTAATATTCTCCAATACAGGTTCTGCTGTTTTTACTTCAACAGTTCCGGCTATTACATTTTTTTTGTTTTCTATATAATTCAACAAATCTTTTTTAGTAATTCTGCCTTCCAAACCTGTTCCCCGGATTTTGTTAATCTCATCATAACTAATATTTTCTTTGTGCAATATATTCATTACTAAGGGTGACAAAAAATTTGATCCTTTTTTCAAAGGTTCATTGCTAATCACCTCACCGGCTGGCGCCGGCTTATGGCTAGTTTGTTCAGTCAATTCACCTTCTACAGCATCGATAAAATCAATACTTTTTGATAACCTGGCAACCACAGTCCCGACTTCAACTGTTTCCTGCTCCCCAACCAGAATTTCAGTAATTACTCCATCCTCGTTCGCCGGAACATCCGTATCAACTTTATCCGTACTTATTTCAAATATTGTTTCGTCCTTCTTAACTCTGTCGCCTGCTTTCTTATACCATTTTATTATTGTTCCCTCTAATACGGTTTCGCCCATCTTAGGCATTGTAATTTCAATAATTTCACCCGCTCCGTTACTTTTATCAACCGGTTTAACCGATAATGGAATTTCTTCCTCTCTATTTTCATCACTATAATAAACAGGCTTGCTTAAAGCCGGTTCTTCTTTCTTCGAGTCAACCTGAACATGGGAAACCGAATCTGCAGTACTTTGACTTACTGCTTCTTTCACTTTACTTCCTGTATCAAGAACGGCCACGACTGTTCCCACCTCAACAGTATCGCCTTCATTATAATGTATTTCGGAAATTATTCCATCCGCAGCAGCAGGTATTTCGGTATCAACTTTATCCGTGCTTATTTCAAATATAATTTCATCGCGTTTTACAGCATCGCCTTTTTTCTTATGCCATTTTAAAATAGTTCCTTCGCTGATGCTTTCGCCCATCTTCGGCATAATTATATCCATTTATAAAACTCCCGGCATTCTTTATTTAATATTTAATTAATTCTTTAATACCCTTATAGATAAAATCCCTTGAAGGAAGAATTGTATTTTCAAGGATCGGGGCATAAGGTATATGTGAATCCATAGCTGCAATTCTTTTAACCGGGCCGTCTAAATATTGAAAGCAGTTATCGGCAGACCTTGCTGCAATCTCAGCTCCAAACCCGGCGGTAAATGTATCTTCATGAATTACAATTAACTTATTTGTCTTTTTTACGGAATTAAAAATAGTTTCTTCGTCAAGCGGAATAATTGTCCGTAAATCAATTACCTCAACAGAATATCCTTCATCCTCAAGTTTTTTTGCTGCAAAGATGGAATCCCATAATGTAAGCCCGTACGATACTACTGTAACGTCATTGCCTTCACGTACAACCTTTGCTTTACCGAACGGAACTAAGTAATCAGAGTCCGGTGCAGGAGAAACTGCAAAACTTTGCCTGTACAAGCCTTTATGCTCACAGAAAATAACCGGGTCATTCAATCTGCACGCTGTTTTTAATAACCCTTTCGCATCTGCCGCATTGGAAGGGAACGCAATGTAAATCCCGGGAACATGTGCAAATATTGATTCAATATTCTGGCTGTGATAAAGCCCGCCGTGAATATAACCGCCTACCGCCACACGTGTTACAACTGCGGCAGACCATTCACTATTGGAGCGGTATCTTATTGAGGCTATTTCCGATTTGTACTGCATAAATGCGGGCCAGATGTAATCTCCGAATTGTATTTCTACCACGGGTTTTAGCCCTGTTAATGCCATACCTGTTGCAACACCTGCAATACTTGATTCCGATAAAGGTGAATTAAATACTCTTTCTGTTCCGAATTTAGATGATAAACCTTTAGTAGCAGCAAAAACTCCTCCCTTATCATCAGCAATATCTTCACCGAAAATGTACATTTTATCGTTTCTTTCCATCTCTTCCTGCAGAGCATGGTTTATGGCATCAACCATAACAATAGGTTTTCCGAACGATTTTGATTTCTCATATTCCAGGCCTTCTCTGTATCCGCTTTCATCATAAACATATTTAGCCGCATTTTCGGAAACCGGGTCTTTAGCAATAAAAGCCTCTTCTGCCGCATCATTTATTTCTTCCGCCGTTTCTTTTACCAGGTATTCATATTCTGCTTCCGTCAACATTCCTTCATGAATTAAACTGCGGGATAATTTTTCTATCGGGCATTTTTTCAAATCATCCTGAAGTTCATCATGATCACGGTATTTTTTCTGATCATCCGATGAGGAGTGGGAGTGCAGTCTTACAACTTCAGCTTCAATCAATGCCGGCCCTTTTCCTTCTTTTATATAATTAACTGCATCCTGCACAGCCAGATAAGACTCGCTGAAATCAGTACCGTCAATTCTTGCCCTGTAAAGATTTTCATACCCGCTCATCATCGCGGAAATTGAATTATCTTTCCCGCCGCTTTGCTGCTGTACATGTACTGAAATAGCATATTTATTATTTTCAATCAGGAACAATACGGGCAGCTTTTCCCTGCTCGCCCAGTTTATAGCTTCGTGAAATTCACCCTGACTTGTAGTGCCTTCTCCGCTGCTGACAAAAGTAACATACTTTTCACCTCGTTTAACGCCCGCAAGCGCAACACCGACTGCATTAAGAAATTGAGTCCCCGTTGGACTCGATTGCGTTGGTATATTTAATTTCTTTGAGCTCCAATGGCAGGATAACTGTTTTCCTCCTGTTGCCGGATCATCAGCCTTTGCAAAACACTGCAGAAAAAAATCATACGGCGTTACACCGATTGATAACACTAAAGCAATGTCCCTGTAATAGGGGAAAAACCAGTCTTTTTGTGATTCCATTACCAATCCGACAGCGGCTTGCACTGCTTCATGTCCGGATCCGGCTACGTGAAAAAACGTTCTGCCCTGCCGCAGCAGGTTCATTGCTTTGTTATCGATACTGCGGGCACGGAGCATAATACGTAATGCTTTTAATAAAAGTTCTTTATCCAGGTTGTTTATGCCGGCATAAGTTACACTGGCAGAATCGATCTTACTGTTATTCTTTCCATTATTCTCAATTTTATCAATTTCGTTCTTTTCAGACCTGTATATAGTTTCATTTTTAGAGGAGCTGCCTTTTGACATCATAAACCTTTCCCGTTTAGCTGTTTGATAAATTATGCGTCATCAAATTTTCTTTTGGAAATATTGTTACTGCATCATAACCAAATACATCCTTAAAGTTTTGAACTAAAAGAGTTTTAACCTCCTGTATATCTGCTTTATTGCCCGTTTCTTTCTCCAAAGAAGTTACTTCCTTATCCGGAATGCCGCAGGGAATTATCCCGGAAAACAAAGAAAGATCTGTATTTATATTAAAAGCAAATCCGTGCATTGTAATCCATCTGCTTACCTTAATTCCTATTGCCGCAATTTTACGGTTCTCTATCCAAACGCCGGTATACTTAGGTACTCTTGTTCCAATTACGTTATAAAAAGAGCATGTTCTAATTATTACTTCTTCCAGCCCTCTCAGATATTTATGCGTGTCGTTCTGCCATTCATTCAAATCAATTATTGGATAACCCACAATTTGTCCCGGGCCATGATATGTAATATCTCCTCCTCTGTCTATTTCATAAACAGAGATTTTATTCTCGCTTAAAAAATCATCCGAACCAATAAGATTTTTTTTATCCGCCGTTTTTCCTAAAGTATAAGTGTGCGGGTGCTCCAGCAAAAATAAAATATCCTGTAATTTTTTTTTGTGTCTCAATTCAAAGGTGGATTTCTGTAAATCCCATGCTTCTTTATAATCAATAAAGTTGAGATCGCAATAAAACAACTCTCTATAGTTTGTTTCCAATTATATTTTCCAATTGAAATGAATTTCCCGGATCCGTACCTGGAATTTAAATATGTATCGCCTCGCCGTATGCAACTGCAGAGGCTTCCATTAAAGTTTCAGCAAGTGTAGGATGAGCATGCACGGTTTTAATAATCGATTCGCCTGTAGCTTCCAGCGACTTTGCCAGTCCTGCTTCGGCAATCAACTCTGTTGCTTCCGGTCCTATTATATGCACGCCCAGAATCTCACCGTACTTAGCGTCAAAGATAAATTTAACAAAACCTTCCCTCTCGCCAATCGCAAAGGCTTTGCCGCTTGCCATGAAAGGAAATTTACCGATTTTAAGTTCATAACCGGCTTCCCTTGCTTTTTCTTCAGTCAAACCTATACTTGCAACCTGCGGCTGGCAGAATGTGCAGCCCGGGATACTGTTGTAATCTATATCCTGTACATTCAAGCCTTTAATTTTTTCAACGCAATGAATGCCTTCATGGGATGCAACATGCGCTAGCCAGGGCGGCCCGATTACATCGCCTATTGCATAAAGCCCTTTTACATTTGTTTCATAAGTGGATTTATTAACTTTAATATGATTTTTATATAGTTCAACACCAAGTTCTTCAAGCCCGATTCCTTCCACATTTCCCGTAACACCTATTGCATTTAAAACTTTATCAGCGCTTAATACCGTTGTTTCCCCGTTAGTGGTTATTGTTACGTGGACTTTATTATCCCTTACTTCCGCTTTCTCAACAACTGTTTTTGTAAATATCTTAATACCGCGTTTCTTAAAGCTTTTTTCCAGAGCCGCCGAAACTTCTTTATCTTCAACAGGCAGGATTTGGTCAAGCATTTCTATGATTGTAACTTTTGTCCCGAATACCGAATAGAAATATGCAAATTCAATTCCTATTGCCCCGGCGCCTATTACAATTAATTCACTGGGAAGTTCCGGGAGTGTCATTGCTTCAGAACTTGTAATGATCATTTTCCTGTCAACCGCTATTGAAGGAACGGATTTCGGCCGGGCGCCTGTGGCAATAATAATTTTCTTAGCTGATATATTGTTAATCATTTTGCCGTCATTATCCATAATATCTATTGAATCGGCAGAAACTAATTTACCGAATCCACGTATCCGCTCAACTTTGTTCTTTTTTACCAAAAGTTCAACGTTTTTAGCCATTTTATCAGCAATATCGCGACTTCTTTTAATAATACGTGTAAAATCAAACTCAAGCCCCTGTACTTTTATACCAAAATCTGCAGAATGATTCTTGATATTATCATAAAATTCGGCATTTTTTAGAAGTGATTTTGTAGGAATACAGCCCCAATTAAGGCAAATACCGCCTAAATTATCTTTATCTATAACTACCGTTTTTAATCCAAGCTGTGCAGAACGTATAGCGGCTACATACCCGCCGGGCCCGCCGCCAAGTAATGCAAGATCATATTCATTAGCCATATAAAGAGTATTCCATCCCAAATTTTTTAATTGATCAAATATATATATAGGTATATTCAAAAGAAAATAAATGAGTTAAACCTGCATCACACAATTGACTTGCGGGTCATCTTTATAAGTTTGTCCAAAAATTATTTTTTTTAGTGATTCTTAGTGGTCTTAGTGTCTAAGTGGTAAAATGTCCTTGTTTTTGATTAAATAATTCCTGACCGCTTAGAAATTAAGGTAACTATTGCTGAGTAAAAACTTTTTAAATAAGTTCATTATATTAGATACAGGTCTAACTTATCCCCATGCGATCCAATCACCATTAATTAAGTAATAAAATATTTTTCCACCTCATCCGTCTATAAGAATAAGCAGCAACTATAATAAAGGATCAAATTATGGAGATACTAATTTTCAAGACTTCTGTAACAACAAAAGAGGACATATTAAAGCTTCAGCCATACATAAATGATCTTGTGCAGGATGGGAAATGGAATTTTGATCTTGATGACAGTGATAAGATATTCCGTGTTGAAACGGATAGAGATATTTACAGTTCGTTGATCCTGATATTCCATGGACTTGGCTATGATATTAAAGAATTGGAAGATGTGGTTGTTGAGAGAGCATAATCGCGACTTCATTGGGCAAAAGCTCAGCCCTCCCTGACTTCCGGATAGGCAAGTCCTCTTAACAGACTTGCCTATCTGCAGGCAGGATTATTAAATAATCACTTCTTTATCTGTTGCCCAAAAAACTCCCCTTCTGCCTCGCTACTATGTAGGAAGTGAGCAATAATCCCCTCTAGGGAGGGGTGAAGGGGTAGGTCGAAGCAAATACATTTAGAAAACCAACAACAATTTAATAACATAAAGAGTTGCAAATGGAACATTATTTAAAATCATACCGCATAATATTTGCGCTGTTGTTTATAAAATATTGGGAAAAGTTGAAAGCATATTTTTTAACCGGAAGATATAGATAATACCTGCCTCTTAACTAATAAAAGGGAAACATGAAACTGCATATTTTTAATAACAGACATACACAAACACCTTTCGTTCAACTCAACACAAGAAAATGCAAAGCATGCTGGAAATGCATTGATAGCTGTAATAAAAAAGTAATCCGCAAAGTTAATTTCCCCGGGCATAAGCATGCACGTATTTCTAATGCAGATAAATGTGCAGGCTGCTTAAAATGCTTAAAAGTTTGCGAGTATGGAGCTTATACAAAAATTGAAGAAGCTTATCGGGACAAGGACAATATTAAACCAACTTCTTAAAAATATCCCGACCCATCGGCATTCAGGAAATACACTATCGTAACCTAGATTTAGAATCGGGGAGTGCTTTTGCAAAAAATACAAACGTTACAAGCAATTAATGTAAATGCAATGATAGTGAAATTTGTTTTAAGTCCCAGAGGGACGAAATGTTTATAGCAAAACAATTTCCACAACAAACCCTCTCCTGAATCCCGGAGGGATTATCCCATGGACACGAAATAATTTTAATTATTAATAATAACAATTCACTGCTGCTGTGAAGCAAAACTCTCATCCAGTATTTCTTCTTTAGGCAGATTTTCCTGTGGTACCATTTTTACATCATTACTTTCATTAAAAACCTGCCCATCCTCATAACCGATCGATACATACACAGAAAGTTTCTCCCTTGCCGGACCTTTGAATGCTCCCTTAATTGGAGTGCAATCATTAAAATTCCTGCCGACTGCCAATTTTATGTGTGAATTAGTTACCCAGATGTTGTTTGTAGGGTCAACGCCGACCCATTCCTGATCCGGCAGCCATACTTCCACCCACGCATGTGTTGCTCCTTCCCCGCGCATGCCATTTTTATTTGGACAAATGTACCCGCTTACATACCTGCTGGGTATTTTCATCGTACGCAGTATCTGCAACATTACATGTGCAAAATCCTGGCAGACTCCTGCTCCCTTATCAAGTATCTCATCAACTGTGGTCTCAATGTTTGTAATGCCTTTTATATATTCAAAATTATTATAGATATACTCATTGCACATCCCGACAGTTTCGGCAGCATCCTTTTTTTTGTCAAGAATACTTCTTGCAATTTTATCTATTTTACTCTGTGATCTGACTGCTTTTGCAGAAGCAAGTTCCATTAATCTTAGCGAACCGCTTACTTCTTTACCAAGCGCCTCCCAGCCGGAGGGTATCTCCGTCCTTTCCTGCAACGGATAGATTGTCCGGACAACAAGCTTGCTTTCAATAACCAATTCTTTATGTGCTGCAAGTAAATTAAAAATACCGATCTTGTTTCCCCAATAGTCATGATAAATATGCATATCAGGCTGACCGGTAATTATAAGGTCATGCTGCAATGTTTCCTGCTCATTACAACTGAACGGGAATATCTTAATTTCGTTTATGCTCTCCTTTACATTTCTGTCGTATTCATATTTTGTTATATGGTGTATCCTGAAAATCGGCATAATTTACCTCTAAAATAAAAGCATAAAAATATATTAAGAATAAGAAAAAAATATTTGTTCAAGGCGCTTGCTAAAATCCAGCATGCCTGATTTTAAATCCGATAAATATAAAGGAAGGCTTGTATTATTCAGTGTTTCAAAATCAGCATAGGAAACTTTGCTGTATACACGGTTAAGGCTTTTTATAAGCGAATTGTTTTCCGGCCTGTTGTTTTCACCGGTAATATCATTTAAATAATTCTGAATATGCGCCATTGAATAAATTACCGATCTTATAAAATCATGGTTAAACAAAACCTGGTGCAGTACATTCTGGTTGTAATCAACAGACCTGTAATTCTTCAGATGCAGTTCAAATCCCGACATAGATAACAAAAGATGCTTCCAGTAAATAATATCCCGCTGATCTTTTAAGTCATAATATATCATACCGTATTGTTTATCGGTCATTTCAATTGTAAGCAGGCATCTTTCTATATACCGGCCAAGATTCATAAAACTCCAGCCCAAACCCCTGGGCATTGTATTGTCGGTAACACCCACGTATAACAATATATGCCTTGTTAAAGTTTCGATGGTTTGAAAAGTATTAAATTCTGTAAGATTATCCGTAACGGCGGGATAATTAATTAGATGATAAAGCTGGTTAACATGTTCCCACACTTCTTTTGTAATATTATCCTGAACGCCTCTGGCATTTTCCCGCGCCTTTGTAATAATCACTCTTAATGAATTTGTATTATCTGGATCAAGCATTAGTTTATAAAGCGCTGATTCCATATCATCTTCAAATAATGCAGCTTGAGAATCATTACCGGGTGCAAATAATTCAAGCGTATATTTCCACAAGGGGATTTCGTTTTCCAACCTCTTATCAAGGGAGAGAGTATAATTTGTTTTGACTATCCTCAAAAGGCTTTCCGCCCTTTCCATATACCTGTTCAGCCAAAACAAGGAATCTGCAATTCTACTTAACATCTTGAACCATTATTATAATTTATTTAGTCAATAATCC
>Ga0181529_10004312_pt1 | contig 15495 bp, 14 predicted proteins | sample PEATcosm2014_Bin_36_FD_119763 | JGI IMG/M metagenome (GOLD analysis project Ga0181529, IMG submission 119763) | Peatland microbial communities from MTU Mesocosm Facility, Houghton, MI, USA - PEATcosm2014_Bin10_30_metaG | ecosystem: Environmental > Terrestrial > Soil > Wetlands > Peat | place...
ACGGACCCGGACCCACGTCTCATGGCAAAAGAAATTGCGGCGGAATGTTCTAATCACTTCGCGGGCACGTTCGGAGTGATGCAGCCCGTGGGAGATCGCTGGGCAGGTGGTTGCATCGATCGGATCTGTGGCAGCCCGTGGTTGGGCCGGGACTTCTGTTACCGCGCGAATCAGGGTCATGGGCCTCTCTGGCACGAATATACGCATATGTTCGTCGATGAGGAATTACAGAACGTCGCCATTGTCCTGGGGGTTCTTTGGCAGCGCATGGATCTGACTCACCTTCATCATCAGTTCTGCCGAGTGGAGGACCGGGTCGATTGGGCTCATGGGCGTCAAGTGATGCCCGAATTTCTGCGCGAAGCCAACAGCCCCGCGCATTGGGAAAAGTTCCGCGCGTTGTTTCAAGCGCGTAAAGCCGCCGGGTTCCCCGGTTCGGACCCGCTGCCCGCATAAAGGCTCCACGAGAAAGGGAGAAACACAAAGAAAGAGGGTATTATGAGCACACCCATAACAGGTCCATCGCTTTCCGATCTGGTCAATGCAGCCGAATCCGCGCTGAACGCGTATTCGAACGACCAGACCACCATCGCGGCCGATCAGGCCAAGGTCACGTCCGCCCAGAACCAACTCGCCGCCGATCAAGCCACGACGCAGACAGACGGAGCCACGGCATATCAGGCTGTCGGCGCCGCAATCACGGCTCTCCAGGCTGTGCAGGACACGCTTCCGCAACCCGGCACTCCGCCCGCTTCAAGCTAACCCGCAACGCGAGAAGGGGCCGTGCTACCCCCCCGCTTTTCGGCATGGCCCCGCTCTTGAATCCCCCATGGACAACCTAAAGCGATTGACGCTGGTCGTAGCTGGCAAGGACGAAGCCAGCTTGCGCCAGTTTGACCTCACGCATATCGGGGCCGCAGAGTGCGTGCTGCTGGTCAACTACGGCAAGGTTCCGCTATCAGTAATCGGCAATCGCTTCCTCGACGCGTCCCTTCCACTATTCGGAATGGTCCATGCGGATGTCTCTTTCGGCCCGGCCGCCCTCGATGCTTTCGCCGATGCCGTTGAATCTGGAAACGTTTGCGGCGTGGTGGGCTGGAACTGCGATCTGAAACCGGGAGATCCGGGAGCGAATCCGGGAGACAAGGGCGGCCGCGCGGGCGAAGTGTGGGCCTATCAGAATCCCGGTCCAGTCTCGACGCTCGATTCGGCGGCGGTGTTTTTCCGCCGCGATTTGGGATTGCGTTTCGATGAGAAGATTTTCGATGGATTCCACTGCCATGTGGAAGACCTCTCTATCCAGGCGGCTGAGCGCGGCATTCCCGTGATTGTGCCGTCTGCGAATGCGACGCATAACTCAGCGTTGAATCCACCGGTTCAATGGCGGCGCGATTACGACGTTTATTATCGGCGGCTCCGGCAGAAATGGCCGCATGTCAGATTTGGAGTCACGTAGATGGTGGACGATGGCAGGCACAGAGAGCGTTTCGTTCGGGCGGGCGAGCGGCGCCGGTGAACATCGCCGGAAAGCGCGACGGTGGCCTGTATCGCCAGAAGCGACGATCCTGCAGCAGCGCCGTTCGTGACGATGGGATCCGGCAGCGGCGGAATCGTTGTCTCGACTATCAGCCTTTGCCCGCGCCGGTTCGTTTCCGGCGTATACCGGTACGAGAGATTCACGGCCTCACGTCGGTTCTGACGCGTCCGGCCGATTTTCCTATCAAGGAAACGCCTCGGAGTACCCGGTCACTCTTTGGGCTTCGGAAGCCGATGAACGTTCAAATTACCACCGTGGGCTGGACGGGCTGGTACCCGCGCGGTGCTGCCCGGATGCAGGAGCATTTTGAGCAACTGTCGCCAGGGTACCGAGTCGAGTCTTGGGTGAGTGAGTTGCCGCCCGGAGCTCCGTTTTCGGAGGGAGACTACACCGGCTATTGTGCGAAGCCTTACGCTCTCCGGCATCTTATGAACGAAGGCGTGGACATCGGCATTCTGCTCGATGCCTCATACTTCCCAATTCGAGATATTACGCCCCTTATCGATCACATCGCAAGCTCCGGCTATTACATGACGCCCGATGGATACACGCTGGGGCAGTGGATGAGCGAGCGGATGCTCGAAGGTTTCGGGCTGAATCGTGAAGATACACTTGGCTGGCCGGGCTGTGCTTCCGGTTGTGTGGGAATCGACTTCCGGCGCATCAAGGGCCGCTCTCTGGTGAACGAGTGGTGCGCCGCTTGGCCGCTGTTCGCCGGTTTTCATTCAAATGAAAAAGCGGCCGATCAATCCCGATCCTACCGGAATGTCGGCTGGGTATCGGATGATCCGCGCGTGCTGGGACACCGGCAGGATCAGAGCGCTCTGGGAGCGATTGCGCATCGGCTCGGCATGACGGACTATTTCTCGGCTCCCCATTTCGCGGCTTACTCGGCGTCGCATCAGGACTGCCCCGAGTGCTGCCGCGCGACTGATGACACGGTTTTACTTTGCGAGGGTATGTGAAGCTCATTGCCGGGGTCCTTGCGCGCAACGAAAGCTGGGCTCTCGGTATGACCGCCCGCGCTGTGCTCCAGTGGTGCGATGAGATTATCATCCTCGATCACGCCAGTACGGACAATACGCCGGCGATTGCCATGCAGGTTGCCTGGGAGCATCCGAAACGGGTCACGATTTTACGTGAGCCTTCTCCTCTCTGGGAAGAGATGCGCCACCGGCAGCGGATGCTCGATACGGCGCGGGAACATGCAGCCACGCACTTTGCGATTGTGGATGCGGACGAAATTCTCACGGCGAATCTGTTGCCGAAGATTCGCGGTTACGTCGAAGAGACGCCTGCCCGCTCGATCCTGATGTTGCCCTGGGTATGCTTGGCGCGCGGGATCGAGCGCTATTACTCTTCGGGGATCTGGTATCGGAACTGGGTGGTCACGGCGTTTCAGGACGCCCCGCAGTTGAACTGGTCCGCATCTCTTCGTGGTGGCTATGACTTCCATCAGCGAAGCCCATTCGGTTGCGCTTGGGGTATTTACCGTCCAGTTGACCAGGCGCTGTCGAACCATCGGGGCGGTTTGATGCATCTGCAATTTGTCAACGCACGCCGGCTCAAGGCAAAGCAATATCTGTATCAGCTCATCGAACGGCTGCGCTGGCCCGGTCGTGATCCTGTATCCGCCGTAGTGGCGCGTTACCGCCCTGCGGTCGCGCAGAGTGATCCGTCTGTGGTATCAACCGCTCCCGTGCCGCCTGCCTGGTGGGACGGTTACGGTGATCTGCTGCCATACTTTCATGCCGACCAGGAGCCTTGGCAGATAGAGGAGATTTCCCGGCTGCTGCGCGAGAAGCCGGAAATTGCGGCCGGTCTCGATGATTTCGGGTTGCGCGCGGAGTTGGTGCCATGATCGAAAACGGCATTGTCGAGCGCGTGCAAGGGAATGCGGCGGTTGTCGCGCTCTGCGCTTCGGGCGGCGGATTTCTTGCAGAGCTTCCCAAGGGACAGCCGCTGCCGAGTTGGACCTATCAGACGATTTCGAATGTGCCAGAAGGCCGCACGCTCGCCAGCATCGGCGGACTGCGCCGCTGGCACGTTCAGGTCGATTGTTTCGGCTATGCCGCGTCGGATGTCATCAGTCTGAGTGAGGCTATCATTCAATCGCTTAACGGATTCAAGGGAGTCCTCTCCGACACGGATAAGACCTCGGTCGATTCGGCGTTTTGGATGGATTCGCACGATCCCGAGTTCGATTCGGTAAGCCGGACTTGGCGCCGGGTGATCGAGTTCGAAGTGTTCTACGCAAGTCAGTTCTGAAGCCCACAACAAAGGAGATTCCACAATTATGCCTTTCGCTATGCCTTCCACCTACACGTCTCTTGGCGGCACTGGATACGGTTCCACGTTTTCCATCGGCTCGCCCCTTGTGCCGGTGCTTGAGGTCAAGTCTTTCGATATCGACTCCCTCAGTATTCCTGAGGTTAATGTCACGCACCTGCTGTCGCCGAATGCCACGGAGGAGCTACGTCCCGGCCTCGCAAAACCCGGCATGATTCAGATGTCTGGCAACTTCATCGGCGATGCGAGCCAGACCGGCTTGCTCACGATGGCTGTTGAGGGCGCGCAGCAGAATCCGCAGACTCAGCCCTTCTCTGCCGTGGCTCCGATGAAGGATTCGACACGGACGCTGACCGTCACCGGCGTTGGCTACATCTCGAAATTTAAGATGGGCGCCTTCGCTAATGGCAAGCCGGTCGATTTCGAGTGCTCGGTTCAGATCAGCGGACTGATCTCGATCAACGTAACGTAACCTTTTGCCGCGGGGTAGACCAACGGTAAGTCGCCTGGCTCATAACCAGGAAATTCAGGGTTCGATTCCCTGCCCCGCTACCATCTCCATGGATCTCCCCTCTCGAGCAAGGCGCGGGCTTCCCTATCGCTCGCTCACAGGTGGCGCTCCGTTCGCGTTCGCGGGGCGCCGCTGGTGGCTGCGGATGACGTACCGTGTCTTGCTCGATTGCGAAGAGATGGCGGACGTCGATCTATTGTCGCCTTCGTTCGATGTGACCAGGCCATCGGCGCGTTTGGTTCGGGCGTTGCTCTGGGCCGCGCTCATTTCCGCTGGCTGCAAGTTGAGCGAGCGACAAGTGGGAGCGAAGCTCTCTTTGCGCGGGGCTTCGCGGGCGCACACGGCCTTACTCAATGCGTGGCTGGCTTCAATGCCCAAGGCCGCGAAAAAGCCCGACGCGGAAGGCAAGCCGCATACGTGGCGGGACTCGTGGGCGTTTGCGGTTGAATCCCTTGGGCTCACCACGGAACAATGGCTCGATATGACGCCGTTGCAAGTAGGAGCTCTGCGCGCGGTCTATATGGAACGATTGCAGAGAGAAGAGTACCTGGTCGGGCTGATCGCTTCCACGGTGGCGAACTTCGGGCCGCGCGTCGTGCATAAACCGTTCAAGCCGGAGTCCTTTATGATTCATCCATTCGAAGCTCCCGATACTCCGGTTACGGGTGAAAAGCTCTTGTCCGTGTTCATGCCGATCAAGGCGTACCTCGAAAAGGCTTTATGACGAAGTTCACCTTCGAAAACGACCCACAGCAGTACGTGATGGATTTCGACTTTAACGTGCTCTGCGATGCGGAAGCCGAGCTGGGGCTGGATCTACTGCCCGCGATCATGCGTTGGCCGATGCAATCCGCGCTGGAGTTGCGTGGCGTCGTGTACGCGCTGATGAAAACCAAGCATACGTCGGTCACGGTTGCGGAGGTAGGCGGATTGCTCACGCGGGAGCTTACAGCGATGCGCAAGGTTTTGGCTCTAGAGTTAATCGAGGCCGGGATCTATGAGCCGCGCGAAGAGATCGATGAGTCCGCGCCTGCTGTGCCCGCCGATGCTTCGCTTCCGCAGCAGCAGATCGAAACGGTTTCGAGCTAATCTCCATGGCATACCGCGCCGAAAAGGATCTCGTTCACTACATCTCGGGTACGATTGCGCCCTCGGTGCAAATCTCCGGGGTTGAGGAAGTGGTCGCCGCCTTCGATGAGCTGCCTCGGTACATTCAATTGGCCGGTCAGGCGCGGGCGTTGCAGGCCGCTGGCGACGTGTTGCTCGAAGCGGTCGATTCTCAGGTACCGATTCGGTTAGGGATCGATGCGGGAGACATCACGGTCGAGGGCGGCGACTTGAAAGGCGCAATCCGCACCGAATTGGAGTTGGACGCGAACTATCGCGGCGGCGTGATCGAGGTCAACTTCGGCAAACTCGGCTACATCGCAAACTTTGTGGAATATGGCCATGTGATGAAATCCCATTCAGGAAAGACGCTCACTGGCCCCAAAACTCCCGGCGGCTTCGTGAAGGCGAATCCGTTCATGCGGCGCGGTTTCGATATGTCGGCGGATCGCTCGATAGAAGCATATACGGGATCGATGCGAGACACAATCATACAGTGGGGCGAAAAGCACGGAGTGGAAGTAGCGGCGTAGGAGAGATCGAATGGCGAGACGCGCAGCGGGCATCAAAGTCGATTTCCAAGCTGGTACCGGAACCTTCCTGGCCGACGTAGACAAGGCAAAAGCCAAGGTTATCGAGTTCAATTCGGCCAGCGCCAGCAGTATGCGGGAGAACGCCGCCGTGGTGCGGGCTTTCTCCGGGGATCTGAAAGGTAGCAACCGCGAACTCGCGATGATCCTCACTAACTCGCTCGGGTTAGGTCCGGTGCTCACCGCGGCGTTCAAGGTTGCCGGGCCAGCGATTTTGGCTGTGTCGGTAGTGGACCTTGGCATTAAAGTCAAGAAGGCGTTCGATGATATCCGGGAACTGCCAGAAAAAATCACCGGGGCTTTCCGCACACTGAGCAACTCATTGCGCGCGTCGAACGACGAACTCTCACTATCGAACGCGAAGATCGAAAATGAAATCGCGAAGCTGGAAAAGAAGCCAGAGAACAAACTGGCAGAGGCTCTGGAAGAGGCGCGCGTCGAAGCGGACAGACTCGCGGATTCGCTCGACAGGGATCTTTCCGCGCTGAACAAGGCACTTAAGGAGAATGAGCCCGGCTGGTGGAGCAAGGCTGCATCTTGGTTCGCGAATGTTACTACCGGCCCGGCGGCTGGTCTCACGCAGGAGATCGGCGGCGCTGCTGGATTTGGCGGCTTCACCGGTAAAATCGATAAGATCACGGCGGAGGGAAACGCCGCGATGGATCGTGCATTAGCAGAGAAAAACGTCAAGGCCGAAGAATCCGCGCGGCGCGAGATGAACCGTCGTCTGGCAGAGGAATACGGCAAAGAATTACAGGCCGTCGCCGAACGGTTGAAGCCGATCCAAAAAGACGCCAAGGGATACTTTATCCCCGTCGGGACCATGGGGCAGCAGCAAGCAGTTCCCGCAGGCGATGTAGAGATGCTTCGACACCTACAATCCGTGCTCAAGCAACAAGAGGATCATGCGAAGCTGCTTTCACAGAATCAGGAACTCACGGTAAGGCGCGGCCAGGCTCAGGACGCGGCGGAAGCCACTAAGAAACTTACCGAGACGGAGAAGGCGCTGGCGGCTGCCCATCGCGAGGTGCTGGGCATCGAGAACGAAGGCAGTCCGTATCAGAAGTGGTTACAGGAGCGCCAGGCAAAGAAGGAAGAAATTCGAACGAATTTTCCAAACCAAAGAATCGACTTCATGGAATTCGATCTTGACACAGCTCTTGAGGCCGACAAAATCCGCGCCGATCAGCAAAAAAAGATCGCCGAAGAAGTCGCAAAAGCTCGGGAGCGGTTTGAGGTGGAGCATTACAAGGAAATCGATGAGTCGATCACCGCCCTGTCCCGCGAACAGATGGAGGTCTGGATCCGTGATTACGAGCGCCGGGACGCGCTAGAAAAGGCCTCGATAGCCGGCGAACATGCCCGCGCGCAAGAGTCTGCCCGCCATGTCAGCCGCATGGATGATATCGTTGGACGCGGCGGCCGGGATGCAAGCGCGCAGCAACAACTCCTGGCGGCACTGAGAAGCTATAACGCCCGAGTAACGGCGGCTCGCGAGGTGCTTAATCTCGAAATGCAAACGGCTGAAGTGATTGGCGATGAGGCCAAGAAGCGCGAAGCTACCGACCGTGCCGCACTTGAAGCCGCCCGCGCTCGCAATGAATTAGCGGAAAAGGAAGTAGAAATCCAACAAGAGCAATTCCAACGTTTCAAGCAAGCCCTCGAACCGCTCATCAACGACATCTCCGGCCAGTTAGCGGATACGCTGACGGGCAAGAAAACCAACTGGGGGAAGAGTCTCGAAAGCACGGGCCGGGGAATGTTGCAATCGGGGATTCGCGGTGGCTTCGACCGCGTACTCGGTTTGGCAAGGCCCGATGGTTCGCGCTCGAATCCGATGTGGACGCGAAGCGCCGATATTGCGCCGTCCCTTCCCGGAATGCCGGGCGCCGGCACTCCGGGCAATGCCGCTGGCGGCTTGGGCATTCTGAGTCTACTGACTAGCCTATTTCCCCACCGGGCGGCTGGTGGACCGCTTTCGGCCTCAGGAATGACTATTGTTGGCGAAGACGGTCCTGAGATATTGAGTGGCGTATCGGGCTACATCACAAGCAACGCAGATGCGCACCGGATGTTTGGCGGAGGCGGAGTCACGGTGCCAGTTTCTGTGGATGCGCGCGGCTCGGATATTGGAGTCTACCATCGAGCGGTGGATGCGGCGCGGCACTTGAGCCAAGCGGCCATGAGCGGTGCGATGCGAGCTCAGGCGGAACGTTCGCGAAGGGTACCAGTCTAAGATGCCAGCCGGAAGCGCGATAACGATTCCTTCGAGTCCGCCCGCTCCCGCTTCGATTGAGGCGGCTCCAAGGCGCAACGCGTCGATGAAGGTTAACCCCTTCACCAAGGCGCAACAAACGCAGGACTGGGGTGTCAATTGGGAAGAGTTATCCATCTCGTGGCCGCCGATGAATCAAGCCGACTTCGCGGCCTGGCAGACCTTTCTTGCTGCACTTGACGGCGTGGTCAATTACTTCACGTTTTCGGCGGCAGTGTGCGCTCAGTACCCAGTCGAGTTGACAAATGGCGCGACTCCCGCTGTGCCGTTGAACTTTCGGTTGAAACAGGACCCGCATTACACCATCGAGAAAGATCGCTACTTCCGGCTCACTTTTGAAGTGATTCAGGCTTTGTAAGCGCCTGCAAGCTCCCCATGCCCCGGCCAATCTCAGCCGCGATGCTTGCCGCGCTCTGCGCGCCACAACTGAATCCGGCTATTTTTGTCGAGATGCACTTTGTGGGCACAACGGTCTATCTCTGGAGCGGTCAGGGATCAATCACCTGGAATGGCCAAACTTGGAATGGTAGTTTCCTTGATATCTCGCTTCCGGCCGATGGAACGCAAGTGGAAGCGAAGGGCCTGGTGTTGACGTTCTTCGGCCTCGATCCCACGGTAGCCCCTTTGGTTCAGGCCTATTTCAAATCGGGGCAGCCGGTGAAAGTGTATCTCGGACTTTATTCGGCTGGCAGTTTGATTGATTCTCCTGTCATCGCCTGGGCCGGCCGGATGGATCAGCCGACATTCCGTATCTCGCCAGAGGACCTGACGCTTTCGATCAATTGCGAGACGCGGCTGCTCGACATGAATATTCCGGTGGCGTTCCTTTACACGAACGAACAGCAACAGGCGCTCTACCCCGGCGATCTCGGTTTCTCTTTTGTCGATTCGATCCAAGAGAAAACGCTCTTCTTTGGCGGCTATCCGGGCGGGTATAAAACGAGCTAAGTCATGGGTGGTATCGCTTCATTGTTCGCGGGTAGCGGATTCGGAGCTGGCAGCGCTTCCCTGGGTGAAGGCGCGGCTGTTACTTGGGGCGCGAGCGCTGGTTCCGTGATTTCCTCGGCTATGACGGCGATCGCTCCTTGGATGCCGCTGATTCAGATGGGCGCCGGGCTCATCGTCAAAGAACTCGGAACCTTGATCGGCGGCAACCATCCCCACATTCCTGGTATCGCGCAACGCAACCCCATCGAACCATGGCAAGTCTGCTATGGACGTTGCAAGACGGGCGGAACGTTGATCTTCGAGAACGTCTGGGGAGAGAACAATCAGATACTCGATCTTATTTTCGTCTTAGCCTGCCACCCCTGCCAGAGCGTCGATGAACTGCTGATCGATAACAAGCGCATCCAAATCAATACCAGTTCGGTTCCGAAGTCCGCCTTCGGCCCTGGCCCCAACAGTGGCACCAGCTTCTCGCCGGCCAACGAATCCTACGCTATCAGCGAGATTTCGCGCAGTAACGACGTGGTGAAGGTAGTCTGCGCGACAGATATTCCTTGGCTTTCCTCTGGCGATAGCGCGTTCCTCGAAAACATTCCAAGCGCCATCGATGAAAACCTGAACGGCAGTTACAACGTCTCGCAGATTCTTTCGCGCCTCTCGTCCGGCGGTGTTATCAGTATGGCTCAGGTCTCAGGCGCTTTGGGCACAGGCTACATGGTACAGAACAACGTGCCCGTCCTAGGCGGCTCCGGCGCCGGTTTGACCATCAACATTACTGCGGTTTCGTCGCACGGAGAGATCCTGGCTTGGACGTTGAACAACCCAGGCCAAGGCTACGGCTTCAGCTCCTCGATGGGCAATCAGCTCTACGTAAATCAGATCACGTCGAATGGAACTGCGAGCAACGCGCTCTTTACGATCTCTTCGGTAGCGGGCGCGGGGAACGTCACCTTCACGGTGCTGAACGGCGGTCCAACCATCGCGCCAGTGAGCACGGGACTAGGTAATGCGCAAGTCACCACCAACTGGCAGAATTACCTTTCGACTATCTACATCGAAACGATGCTGGGCAATCAGACGCTCGGACAGACCTTCGCTGGTATGGCAGATGGGACGCCTTGGCTCGGAAGCACCCAGAACATCGTGAGCCCCGAGAATCCAGGCAAGGCGGGCAGCAATACATCCGGCCAGCAGTTCAATCCCTGGACGAACTATTGCAGTCTGCTTGGTAAGACGGCGGTCTTCGTCCGCTTGACGAATAACCAGGGTTGGAACTATAACGGCGTTCCGCAATTCGCTTTTCTGCTCCACGGTAAGAACAACATCTATGATCCGCGCAACGGCCCGGCAGTCTCGCAATCGAACGGCGTAGTTACCTCAGGCGTGGCCGCAGTCGGACTGGCATCTCCCGGATCGGCTTTCGTCTCAGGCGATGTGCTTTCTCTCACGCAAATAGGTGGCTCCGGCGTTCATATCGTAGTGGACACAGTGGACGGCTCTGGCGCGATTCTGACTGCATTTCTTGATCCGAACAACCAAGGTACGGGCTACTTCGTGGCGAGTGGAGTTCCAGCCACGGGCGGTCATGGGTCCGGCGCGGTCTTTAATATTTTATCGGTTGGCTCCGCGTCGGGCATTGGTAGCGTGAATTCGGCAAGTCCCGCTGGTAGCGGAAGCGCCTATAAGATTGGGGATCTCTGCCAGGTAGTTCAATTCGGAGCTGAAGGCGGCTTCGTGAACGTCACGGGGGTGACTCCATCCGGCGGGATTACTGGAGTGATGCCGTGCCCGGTTGCCGGTTGCCAGGGCTGGGGATACACGCCAGCAAACGGGCTTGCCCTGGTAGGCGGCAGCGGAACCGGCGGACAGGTGAACATTGTTTCTGTGACCGGACTGAACGCGGCAAATTCGTTCGGCAATTATCCGGTGGGCTATTCGGAGAACTCGGCTCTCTGTACTGCGGACTTCCTTTGCGATCAGAGTTGGGGTTACAAGTGCGCCTACGGTGCGGATGTTCCGCTCGATGACTTGTCCAATCAGGCCTATGTGTGCGATACCCCGGTTCCGATGCTGATCGGCTCGACAGAAACGACGGAGCCGATGTATGCCTGCAATGGTTCGTTCAAGCTCGATGCCGGGACGATGCGCGGGAAGATCCTCAAGGATCTGCTCAGTTCGTGCGGCGGTCGCCTGGTGCAATATGGAACGACTGTAGGCTATCAGTACTTCATCCGACCCGCCATTTGGCCGGTGAACACAATCCTACCGGGGTACACGATCCCGACTTACGATCTACTCGCCAATGCCGACGGTCCGGTTGAATGGAAGGTGGCGCCCAGCGTTCGCGACTTGTATAACGAGGTCCGCGGCGTCTACGTCTCGCCCGACAATTTCTGGAACCGGACGAACTTCCCATCCTATAAGCAGGATCACGATCACGGCTACGATCCGCTGAATGAATACCCGCAGTACTCGGGAGACATCAACCTTGCCGCCGACTTAGGCGAACGCCGCATACTCGATATCGAGCTGCCCTTTACGATCTCTTGCGCCTGCGCCCAGCGCTTGGCGAAGATCGAGCTTTTGCGCCGCCGCCAATGGGGAAGCGGAACAGCGAAACAGTTGATGGCGGCATGGCAGTTCGTGCCGGTTGACGTGGTGGATATGGCGTTCTCTCCGCTGGGCTGGACTGCGCGCGCGGTTGAGATCATATCCGTTCGTCCGCTGGTGGAGAAGGTGCAACAGGGCGGAGCGGAGATGGTGCAACTGGGCTGTGAAATCGAGTTTCAGGATGCCGACGCGAGTGTCTACGAGTGGAGTACTGAAGAGCAACTGAGCCCGCAAGGATATGTCCAATCGAATTATCAGACTGGCTTCGAAACGGAGCTTGTGCCCTATCCCTGGAGCCCAGGCTATGCGGTCCCCTTGCCCGGTGATGCGGTAGGCGGTCCGGCGACTTTCGGCCTGACGCCGGTTTACGGATTCGAACAGCCTGGTAATCCGACCTTCGGGCTCAAAATAATTGGTACGCCAGCGCTCAACAATCTGGATGATGGAATTGAGCCGCCCTACATCCAATGCTTTCCCAGTCCCGTTGGCGGAGGGCTGCCGCAAGGGGCGAGCTTCGTGGTGGGCGTCTCGGCAAGATCGGCCGGCGGCGCAAGCTACCAGGTCACCGATTACAACGATGTGTGCCATGTCACGATTCCTCTCGGCTCGCCGATTGAGCCTACCGGATCGATTGCGGTCAATATCAACTACGGCTCGGGAGACGTGGGTGCTGACATCTATCTGGCTCTCTATGTCCCAGGAAAGGCCTATCAATGGCACTGGGTTGCCACGGTGGGAGCCGGAGTTTCGAGTTATACGATCACGGGGAACGAGCAGGCGCCGAATAACTGGCAATCGACCGCAGGCGGCCCGGACACCGTGCAGTATCGCCAGCGCCTGATCTTTGTGCCGGTGAGCCATTCGGGTGTCTGGGCGCAACAGGTCCAGGCCGTCACGGGAGCCAGCGCAACTTCGCCCGGTACAATCAAAATCGCCGAATCGCCCGCATCGACGAAACCCACCACGGCGAATCAGTACGCGGGCTACACGCTCAGCCTGCTCGCGAAGTACCCTGGCGCCAGTTCACTGGCGATTCCGGTTCTGAATATGCCGGTGCTGTCGAACACCGCGCCCGATTCCAACGGCATGGTGACTTATGTCATTGGCCCGAATGCCTCCGGACAATCTTTGCCGGATCTCACCACGCTGCTGGCTATCGGGGATCTGCTGGTGATGCGCGATAAAGCGACGTTCACCGCGAATGGTTGGAGCGATCCGAATATTGCGAACACTTACTATCCGAGCGGAGACACGGCAGTCGAAGCTGGTCACGTGGCGCTGATGCTGAGCGGCCCGGACACGGGGGACATGCAGTCCATTGGCGTTGTGAATTCGGGCGATACGGGATATACACTCAGTGGCCAGTGGGAGACACAGCCGGATGACGGTGACTTAGTAATTGTGTGCGCCCCAGCTCTAGCTTCCGAAGTAGTGTGCCCGCCTGCTAAGTTCAGCACGCCAGTCCCGTGCGTCGTGGTGGCGCAGCCGAACGTGCAGAATCTCCAAGGGCAAACTTGGCTGCTGATCGTGCGGACGGAAGATATTAATGGCGATCACTGCCCGGACACTTACGCGCCGATGCGTGATTTCTATGAATTCGGCTCCGGCGGGAGCACGGTAATAGCGAGCTGATCCGATGGTGACTCAATTGGAGCTGATAACGGACGGCGTGGCAATCATCGACGCTACGAATGGACCAGTGCAATATCTACTGCTGCCCACGGCAGTGAAGCCGGGCCATACTCTCCACGCCATGCGGATCGATGCGACTACGAACGAGGTTGACGTAGTGGCTCCGGCCGGTCAATCTCCGCCCGCCAGCCCCGATGCCTTCGCTGGCGGCGTCACTTCAATCGCCTTGGCTCCGAACTCATCGCTCTATGTGAAGCGTCCGAACATACCGGGGCAACCGCTGATTACGTTTTTTGGCGGATCGGCTCCCGCTGGCGGTGGAGCGATTCCACATCTCGTCACCGCGGCCGGTTCACCCATTGCCATGGCTCTCCCGTCTGCCCTTGGCAGTGATGGTCAAAAGCACTCCTATCTGATAAAGCAAGACACAGTAGGCCAGCTCATCACGTGGGCGCGCGGGACTCCGGGCTTCCGCGGCGTGCAAGATGACTTACCGGGTCTCTGTGATCCGAATACCTGGAGCACACTTGAATTCATGTTTCACCAGGCGGACGGCTGTCTTTATCTGACGAACTACATTCTCGGGAGACACGTATGAAGCGGCTTCTTTTCCCCTTTCTCTTTTCGCTCTTCTTCGCCAGCCTGATGTTCGGCCAGGGAACGGTGGTTGTGATCGCCGATCCGACCGGATCTCCGCACACAGTTACCTGGAGACTTCCACCTGGAGCGCTGGCCAGTAACATTGTGGTGGCCGATTACACGCCTGTGGCTTCCGGTTTTGCAATCACGGGCAATGCCGTTTCGCTGCTCTATGGAACCAATCCGACCGGCGTGAATGCGTGGTTCGATCCGGTCTACCACAACGCCTACATGACGGTCTTCGATAACTCGACGCCGAACCATCTGCCGATGCCGCTCGATCTTTCCTCGGGCTGTCTCGCCGATTCAGGCAGTACGATCCACTGCGGACAAATGCAGTCGGAGGGCGGCTTCGTTTCGAATGTCACCAATAACTCGACCAGCCCGGCGACAGTGGGGAGCTGGCAGGGATTCAACTCAAATACGGATGGTATCTTAGTTCGTGGCTATCACGTGGCTCCCACACCGGACGGCTTGGGCGGCTATGTGGCGCTTGCGCCAGTCCCCTACGCTCCTTATGGGAGTAATGGCGGGACAGCGGGCACAGTCTGCTTCGACGTGTACGGTAACGTCGTCACTCAACCTACGCCACTGCGCGGTCTCTCACCTACGCTCTGGACCAGCTCGGCGACTTCGACGGTCGTTGAGTGGAATGGCCCGAGCGCGATGCAGGGTTATTACAACCCATCGAACCCGACCATCGCGCCAACGCCATACCCGATCAACGGGACGCCCTGCACGCCACCGATTCAAACTCCGAGCGGCATTCCTTATGGGATCAACAATAGTTCCTACTATTTTGGAGTCAAAGGCTTCGCCACGGCGGAATATTCGTACAACGCATTCCAGGCGCTGTCCGATGGGACGCACACTGCGGGCGGCTTGTTGATTGGGCAGGCGCTCGCCACGACGATCTATCCGCAAGGAACGGTTACTGCACAACTTGGCACACTTACGACTCCGACCGCACTCGGTGGCCTATTTTACGCGTACCCCTCCGATCAGTGGCCCTCGCCCGGCACAATCGCGACGGTGCATAATCCACTGCTTGATGGCTATTCGCAAGCCTATCAGGGGATGTTCGCTTATAACTCAACGTTTGGAACGAACGGTTGTTTGGGTGTGGATGTTGCTAACGGAGCTAACTGGGGTTGCATCGGAAGCTGGGTGCAATATGGCAGTACTTACTCTGCGAGCAAGGCTGTTTTTGAGAGCACGGGGGTAGCGGCGAGTGGGGTTGGTGCGGCTTCTTATGTACAGTATTGTCATAATTCTGACACTCAGGGTAACGGAGGGTCACCAGTGTCTATATCTTGCACTTTTGCAAATGCTGTTACTCATGGAAACACTTTACTCT